>Ga0247803_1001942_pt1 | contig 10648 bp, 7 predicted proteins | sample UWRJL014104B1_FD_180928 | JGI IMG/M metagenome (GOLD analysis project Ga0247803, IMG submission 180928) | Plant litter microbial communities from Arlington Agricultural Research Station in Wisconsin, United States - UWRJ-L014-104B-1 | ecosystem: Environmental > Terrestrial > Plant litter >...
TGGCAGTTTTCGAATTTATTGAGGTATGGTATAATAAAAAAAGAAGACATTCATCACTAGGCTATTTAAGCCCTCAGGCCTTTGAAGAAAAGCTACAAAACGAACAAAAAGCAGCATGATATCACAGATCGAAGAAGTAAAATCAAGCCCTTTATTTAATTGGTGTGCCCCAAGCACATCAATTAAATAAAGGTTCCAAGGGGTCTGGGGAATGGAAGATCCCCCAGAAAGACATCAAAAAATGCCTTATAAATTCCTCCAATAAAAGGTTGCAATTCCATAGAAAGACTCTCAACTTATAATTATATCCACCTACGTCTTCACCTTTCCCAAGACGCATTTTTGAAATACGTTGTTGAATACTTACCTTGTACATATTCTTGGCATCTGTACCGACGATCTAAGACTTCTAATTAGCGAATGCAAAAACAAAACCCGGCCTTATTGCCTAAGTCAGACTTCAAAGAAGCCATTTCAGAATTGGAGAAAATATATTCCCAAACCAAAGAACCAATAGAAGTTTCTTTTAGACGACTCGTCCCAACTTTAAATAACCCCGATAGAGTAACACACCTAATACATACGTATCCTGCGAAGCTCCTAATGCACATACCGCATTTTTTTATAAATAATAGCAAGTTTTCAAAACCAGGCGACACGATATTAGATCCATTTTGCGGATCTGGAACTGTACTACTGGAGTCCGTCCTTGCTAACCGAAATGCAGTTGGGGTTGATGCAAATCCACTGGCAAGACTAATAACAGAAGTTAAAACAACTTCTTATGATATAACGACTCTTAGGTCGCTACAGGAGAGGCTACAAGAAGATATTTCGAACAAAAGTGTATCAATAAATTTCCCAAACATTGATTACTGGTTTTATCCAAAGGTTCAAAAAGAACTAGCCTGCATAAGCTACGCGATTGAAAAAATTCAGAATCAAAAACACAAAGATTTCTTCAAAGTCTGCTTTTCCAATTGTGTCAAAAAAGTGAGCTTAGCCGACCCCAGGGTGTCCGTTCCTGTCAAAATCAATCCCAACAGATATCCTGAAAACAGTTTAAACTACCATAACATAATAAAAAAGTTAGACGAGTTACAGAATTTAAGCACGATCTCTAAATTCTTTGAAGTAGTCGAATCAAATATTAATCGATTTGAAAAGTTCAGTCTAGCCTCAGGAAAACACATTAATACTAATCAAGCCAAGATTGTGTCGGCAGACGCGAGGTGTTTACGGCCAACAGGGCAGTACACAGGCCTGTCGGATGGAAGTGTAGATCTTGTAATAACATCACCTCCCTACGCTGGGGCACAAAAATACATCCGATCTTCAAGTCTTAGCTTAGGCTGGCTAAACTACCTAAAAGAACAGACTACTCTACGGGAGCTAGATAGCCAGAATATAGGAAGAGAGAACTATCTGAAGAATGAGTATTCAAAACTGCCCAACACGAACATTCCCGAAGCCGATTGTCTTCTACAACATATAGCTATAAAGAATCAATTGAGAGCCTATATTGCAGCAAATTACCTCATAGAAATGCGGTCAGCATTCACTGAGATATTTAGAGTGTTAAAAGACAATCATCATTTCGTTCTTGTTGCTGCGAATAATGAAGTATGCGGATATGAGTTCAAAACACAAGAATATTTGGTATCTATTGCTGAAAGCATCGGATTCGAAGTCACCCTTCGACTTATTGACGAGATCAAATCATACGGCTTGATGACAAAAAGGAATAGAACCGCAAGTATCATAACTCGTGAATGGGTTTTAGTATTCAAAAAAACAAAATAAAATGGCTTTAGAAGACGAACTCTATAAAAAAATCAAAATTCTTAATGAGACGACTTGGGAGCATCGGGCAAATAGACCAAGTATCGATAAATGGTTGGGAAACTTTTCCACATCAAAGGATAAGCTTCATGCACTCTTTTTGCTATCACAATTTATGTACTTTGGGAGCATGCAAATGAGAGAGTTACTTAAAAGCCTTTATCGAGATCTTTATAAATATCCTAACGTCCAAAAAATAAGAAAAGATAATTCTGACACCTTAGATGAAGCATTTATCAAATCAGAATTTAGGGCATGGCAAAATAACACTCGATTTCTTGGCGTTGGCAATCCATCCGAGAGCGGAACCCATTTATTATATTTTTTTCGACAGGAAAATAAGCTCGGGAAAAATTTGTTTATAAATACCCACGAAATATTTACTGCTAATAGCAGGCGAACATCACTTGCCGATCCTACCATCAGAAATTACGTATTTATTGATGACTTTTGTGGAACAGGAAGTCAGGCTGTCGATTACTCGCAATCTTTAATTGAAGATATTAAGGCGATTGACCCAACAATCACGGCGTCATACCTGATGCTGTTTACAACCACCAATGGGCAGCAAGCCGTCATAAGCAATACACTGTTTGATGACGTAAGATCTGTTGTTGAACTTGATAGTTCGTTCAAATACTTTGATCCCCATTCACGGTATTTCAAATCTCCTCCTTCAGAAATTGACAAAGACTACCTTCAACTACTCTGTGAAAAGCATGGATGGGAACTTTACTACAGTATCCATTCTGCAACTGATACAGAACCCGAATTATCATTAATGGCAGATCGTGACAAGCTAGGCTTTAATGGAAGCCAGCTTCTATTAGGGTTTCATCATAATACGCCCGACAACACATTACCAATTATCTGGTATGACGAAAACACCGTTGACTGGTGGCCAGTATTCAAGAGATATAACAAAATATACGGTCTATGACTTACGCTAAAAATCCCTTCAATGTCACGAAGGCAGTCGACTACTCAGATGCCGAAATTGACAAGTTTTGGGTTGATATGCCGACAGGAAACGGGTTTTACGACATAGTGAAGCCCACTGTCAATATGCCACAAATAATTTTAGGAGGCAAAGGAAGCGGGAAAACCCATATTATGAGATACTTCTCGTCCAGTCTCCAAAAAATACGGCATTCAAATTCTCTAATTGCATCAATTGAGCATAATCAGTATGTAGGAATATTTCTTAGATGTGGTGGGCTTAACTCCGCAAAATTTTCTGGAAATGACCAACCTGTCGAGGCATGGAAAAATATATTTGGGTACTATTTTGAACTTTGGCTTGCTCAATTGGTTGTAAGCATGTTTTTAGATATGGTCAAGGAATCGGGGGCCAAGGAATTTTCAGAAAAAAGAATAATTGATGAATTACACCAACAATTTGATAAGGAAGTAAAAGATAAATTTGCAACTATCGAAGAGCTAGCTTCCTATCTTCGCAAACTTCAGCGTGAAATAGACTTCGAAGTAAACAATTGTGCTATAAGCGGAAAACAAATTTCGGATCTTCGAATATTAGTATCGCCCGGAAGACTAATTTTCGGATTACCTAGAATTCTCTCTCTCCATTACCCAGGGATTTCAGAAATAAAGTTTTTGTATCTTTTAGATGAATATGAAAATTTACAGGAATACCAGCAACAGTATATCAACACCCTTATTCGAGAGCGTGAGGATCCAGTATCCTTTCGAATAGGCGGTCGCTGGTATGGGATTAAAACATACAAGACGTTTAGCGGCGATGAAGAGTTAAAAGAAGGATCCGAATATGAAAAAACAGTAATAGATCAAGTTCTAAGAGATAGAAAGGATATTTATGAGAAGTTTGCAAAAAGCATACTACTTAAACGCCTCGAACAAAATGACTCTATTGGTATACTGCTAGGAAACGACGATGAAAAATTTAATGGTTTTTTAGAAACATTTAGTCTAAGTGGTCTTTTTGCAAAAATTAAAAACAAGGATCGACTAAAATCGCAACCCTATTTGAAGTTATTAGCAACAAGTCTCCAGGGAAAGCTTGATCCCATAGAAATAAAGGAAATACTTCATAATCTCGAATACCCTAAAGATCCCTTGATAGAAAGAACTAATGTGTTCCTTTTTTATCGAGAGTGGAGTTCAGGCAATATCGGTCTCGTAAATGCGTCAAGAAAAATACTTGCCGAAGCAAAGGTTCACAATGTTGATCCATGGCTTAAAAGTAACATGCACAGGATTGTTCTTGATAAGTTCAAACAGGACATAATAGATCAACTTCAACGTGAATACCGAGAACCGTTATCCTATGCTGGAATAGACAAAATCATAAAAATGTCAGCCGGCATACCACGACTTTTTTTAATAATGCTCAAGCATATTTATCGCTGGTCAATTTATAACGGTGAAATACCTTACAAAGACGGACCGATTCCAGAGGCAACGCAACTTAGAGGTATTGAAGATGCAATTAAGTGGTTTCTCGATGATGCGAGAATTCCAGGTAAAGTAGGAAGTCCCGTAGCTACAATTATTGACAGAATAGGTCAGCTTCTTCATGAGGTAAGATTTTCAGACGCTCCACCAGAATGTTCACTTTGTGCATTTAGTATTAACAGCACGGACATCTCACCACCTACACAGCAACTACTTGATTACCTAGAGCAATACTCATACTTAATCAAAGTAACTAATCGACGCGAAAAGAACTCTTCCGTATACAGGATTACCTATCAAGTTAATGGGCTCATAGCTCCGCGATGGGAGCTTCCAATATACAGACGCGGTGTTTTGCACCTAAGCTCCAAGGAAGTAACCGCAATCTTCGATCCACGATCTGAAGATGCTTTTATTAAGATTAAAGCTGAACGAAAGTCACGTTATAATGCGCCATTCAAAGTCGCATCTACTACTCTCTCATTGTTCGAATAGAAATGAATAATAAAAATTTTGACTTTTCCCTCTTCTACAAAACTAGGTTTGCGTCTATTAATGCCCTGCCAGCAAATGACGTATACGATATTTTTATATCCGCGTACAATGATAGTGAGCGAGTTAAAGAGGTTTTTGCAAAAATGACCGCGAGCAAAAAGCATTGGTTAGTGCTTCCACAGTATGCATATTCCCAATCAGAATTGCCATCTATGGCTTCCTTGTCTGAAGAATTGTACTTATTTGACAGCACCTTATCAGAAGGTCAAATAATACGTGACTACATAAATAGATCGGGCATCGATTTTACAAACTTGGGAAAAATATGCATTGATATTACCGGATTCATAAGACCGCACCTCGTATTTTTAATAAGACTGCTCTCCCAATACGACATCAAAGTAGATTTTATTTACACAGATCCCATTAGCTATGTAAAAAAAGAGGCGACTGACTTTTCATATGAATATACAGAAGTAAGACAAATCAATGGGTGTCAGGGTGTACATAACCCAGACACCCATAATGACTGGCTTGTGATTGGTGCCGGATATGACAACAATCGGATAACAGATATAGCAAAGGATAAAGCTAATACTAAAAAAGTCCAATTATTTGGGTTTCCATCTTTGCAACCTGACATGTATCAGGAAAATATCTTAAAGGCTTATACAGCAGAAGAAGCTACTTCAAATGGGAGAGAAAGTTTCATTGATCCTGACTCAACAATTTTTGCCCCAGCTAACGACCCATTTGTTACCGCCAATGTCTTGAAAGAATTTATACAGCGAGAAAATAGAAAAAGCCCGATCAGCAATCTTTATTTATCACCGCTATCTACTAAGGTGCAAACTTTAGGAATAGCCCTTTACTATACTACGAATTGTGTTAACTTGAATGCAAGTATCGTATTTCCAATGTGCGATAAATATTCTCGGGAGACTACTGAAGGAATATCTCGTATTTGGAAATTTACCGTCGATTTTTCAGCGTTGAAATGAAATCTATATCGAAGCGACAATTTGATGCCTTTTGCTACGTTCGTCAAGCAGCCACCAGTCTCTTTTCAGAAGAGATTCTTTGGTTTGAAAGTGGGGATAAAAAGGTGTTGGCCATTGTCATACAAGACCTTTCTGATGGTAAGTATGGTTATGTCATCTTAGGAAGAGATGCTCGAAATCTTTTTAGGGCAATTGAAGTATCTCCGGATTTTAAGTCATCTATTCCTAATCTCTTAGACGATCTCAGTATAAGGCTACATTACTATTGCCATGATGGGCAGCCCAATTACCCACAAGGCGATGAAATATCTAAGCCAACACAAATTTTCAAACCGGTATATGAAGAGGACAAGCTTCATTGCTATTTTATCAAACTTGCGCAAGAATCAACGTATGAAGCGGCACGTAACCTAATATCTGAGATAGCCTATTCATTTGAAGATGTTGATGGTAACTATATCGAGCAGTTTCAAACAACCGGATTCGATGCTCGTCTTTGGGAACTATACCTTCATGTCTTTTTTAACAATTCTGGCTTCAGCATTGATAAGAGCAAAAATGTGCCGGATTATTGCCTCGAAAAGCTAGGAGAGGAATGTTTCGTCGAAGCGGTCACTGTTGGAGCAAATGAGCAGTTTGATCTTCCAAATCCTCATTCTGCAGAAGAGGTTGTCGAATATTCGAAGGACTATATGGCAATTAAGTTTGGAAGCGCATTATTTAGTAAGGTTAACCGAAAGAACAAGTACTGGGAGATAGAGCATGTAAAGGGCCACCCATTTATACTTGCAATTCATGATTATCATCAGCCGCCTGACACTTCATCACCTGCATCAATGACTTGGTCCAGAGCAGCCCTTTCTAATTATTTATTCGGCATACGAGACGTCGTTGAGTTTGACGTAAATGGTAAACCTTCGTCTGCCATGGAGGAAACAAAGAACGGGCTTATCCCCAAAATGGAAGTTATTAAGGAACATCGCTTTAAGCACAAGGTTATTCCATCGAACTTTTTTGAACAGGCCGGGACGGAGCATGTATCGGCTGTGCTTTTTTCAAATGCTGCAACTATCCCTACATTCAACAGAATGGGTAAGCTTGCTGGGCTGGGATCAAAAGATGTAAAAATGATTCGAAGCGGCGTAAAGATGTCAGAATCTGGCCGTATAATATCGTTTGCCACCAATATTGATTCTGATAGTTACGAAGAAAGCTGGGGTGATAACATGGTTATGTATCACAACAATAACGCGGTAAACCCTGTTGACCCAGACTTATTTGATCAAATTACCCACATACGCTACAATAAGGATATCGATGGATTTGAATTCATACAAAACTTCAATGAATATTTCAGCTCAACCACCTCAGTAATCAAGATAATAGAGAAAAATGAGTAAAAAAATCTCGCCGACATTTAGCTCATCAGATTGGCCATCAAGCTTGTCAAACAAAGATTCGAAAGATTGGAGTCTGGGAGTCGAAATCATCAAGGATAGGTTTGAAAGCCGATTTATCAAACCAATTGATTCCCTAGTCGGCCATAGTGAAAAAATAGTTAGGTGCAATTCCGGTTTTATAATTATGTCAATCGATTGCTTATTGATCGAAACCCTTAATCAATTCTATTTTGGCATCAATGCAACAACGGACAAGTATAACTGGCGTAACATCGACCCAAATTACAAATCTAACTGGCAAGCGTTCCGTGATTCTTTACTCACAGCTCATATTTCCCTAATTTTCAGTTAGACGAAAACTTAACGAAACTATTTTTCGATGATATTAGGTGTGGCTTGTTACATCAAGCTGAAAGCAAGTTCCAATCATTAATAAATATGAAGGGAACCAATATGGTTCGCTTAAATACTCCTGGCGACTATAAAGGCGGGATGCTATAAACAGAACTATTTTTCACAAATCAGTTAAATCAGAATTTTATAAATACTTAGATGACCTGGGCGATGCAAATTCGATAAATACACTGGGTGAGAGTTTAAGAGATAGGTGCAATAACAAAATGGTTAATATTTGCTCATAAAACGGTGTGTCTAAGCAAACTTAAATTTATTGTATATCTTATTCTTCACCACTGACAGCATACGAACCATTGCTAGTCTAATTCGCACTAAATTGTCATACCAACATGATGAAATATTTCGTCGAGCCTTGATCTATAAATCTCTTGGTATCTTTCGAAAGCTAATTTCTTTGTATTAACATCTGTATCGGATTTGCGCGACCGGAGCACAAACTCTGAATAAGAATTCGCAAATGATATTGCATCTGAAGCCTGGCTTATAATATCAGTTGTTGCTAACACCTTTTTTGGATGTGATTGATCTACTTCATCTAAAAAGTCAAGTGTAGAGCTTACAAGCCGCAAAATTGTTTGAATTGACATTAAAAATACTTGCCATTCCGTTTCATCAATTATTCTTCCACCTATTGTGGGCCTGTCTCCTTCTATGTCGCTACGCGCTTTAAAAATTGCTTCTGAACCGTAATAAATCGTCTTATTAATACCCATTTGAGAATGTGTGAGCTTACACTTATCTATTTGACGATCTATACCGTCAATATTTCTTTCTATACTTGACCTAATAATCTGCTCTGAATTATGCCTGTTTTGCACTCTTAACGTCCACCAAAGTAGGATAGCGTTTAGAATTCCAATCAATGGTCCCGTCAGTCCCCCGATTGTGTCGCCAATTTCTCCTTTTCCGGTGAAATGTGTTTCCAGCGTTTCGGAATTGGAAAACCAAAACACTAACAACATACAAATGGCAACAGTAATTGTGATAAGAAAAAGAGGAAAAATAGCGCTTAAATAGCGCTTATGGTAGTTAAGATATAGTATTTTAGATTTAGACGGCCGAATTATCCACCGATAAGCAGCTTTTCGCAAATTGTCGTTTATACGATATTGAAAAGTAATCACACGAAACCATATATCCAATGTTACCGCATAGATATATGGTTTCAATTTTGCCGATCTTATTTTTAAGATCCGGCGCGCTCGCTTAAACATATTTATTAAGTTGAGGGTATGTATTGAAACGTAATTGGATCTATGGTTTCAAAGAATACAACTTACATAGTATATAAAGATATTCATTAACCTAAACACTATCTCTTAGTAATCCGTCTAAAAATTAATGGGCTGAAATTTTAACATATAAGACCTAGTTCGTTTGACTTGCTATTTTAGCTGCTTGTTGAAGCAAAGAATTATTTTATATCGATTCTTTCTTGCAGCCCCTATTTTCTCCTAATCTTTGTTACAAATGCTTCGCGGTAAATCCTACATCCTGCCCCTTAATCGGCACTCCCTGATAACTATAACTGGAATATTTAATCTTCCCTTCTTTCAGCGTAAACTTACAATCAATACCTTCTCCTTCAACCGCTGTTCCAACTCCTCAGGACTTTTACATTTTTGCTTCAAAGCTCCCTCGATGGCCATGTTAATAAACTTCTGAGCTTCCTTCTGATTCCCTGCTACATTCCGCAACTTCCCTACTTCCAATATTTCAACCTTTGCAAACCAAGTTCCTGTGTTATTTCCTTTCATATTCTTACATTCCGGGAGTAGTTATGAGACGTATATAATGCTTTGCTCACATCTGTTGGTACACGTTGATGTATATTTGGATATGCTTGTGAGGCTTATCAGGTGCTAGTAAACTTCAATCAGGTGTTCCGTGGTATAAGCATCCATTTCGAACAGTACCAATTTGCTGTTTCCATTTTCTACTCGTTGATTGTATTCTTCCAGCATCTAGTTAATAGAAAAATTCTATATGTCTGTTGCGACTACTAAACAATGTTTCTACTGGAGAATTCCGATGATAATTCAGCCAATTCTTGAAGTTAACACTACTAGTGTTAGTTTGTGCTTCTAATGCAAAGTCCGGAGCAAGTATTACTCAGATGCGCCATACTTGCTTATCTTGCTAGTTTATCAATGTTTGATGCTATTTACGAATTTATATGGTAAAAATTCAATAACGTAAGTGATACCGGACTTAGGCATACAAATCGAGTTATCGTAAGCTACCCGAATTCTGCTAGTTACACACCTGCACAATAATAAGCTGAGTATCAAAATTGTGCATGGAAATGACGTAAAATAAATAAATGTCGTAAAATTTGAAAAAAACTATTTCAAATTTGCAAAATGAGCCTCTATACCATTATATTAGCTCTGAAGTCTCTCCTACCCTTTATATCCAGCTAATTATGAAAAGAATTACATTGAAGCCACGACGCTTTTATCGTCGCCATTCTTATTGGATTATAATGATTGGATGAAAAAAGGAAAGCGTCTAAAACAGCTGTTTCATAAGTTGAACCAAAACGGCAATCAAAGCAATTTTCATACAAGTTCTATTACCCATACGAAAATTAATGCTTTTACAGTTGATGGGCAAGGACAATCCGCTCCTTCCACACGAGCGGAAGAAGCGGACGATTTTAGATCTGTGTTTGCACCCGTTGCTATGAATTTTTCAGATGCTACTGATACTGTTATCGACTTTGTTAACATAATTATCTTTCACCTTGAAAGGAGAAAGCAAATACATGTACAACTAGATTACGTGCGAAGCTTTGATCATGAATCTCTTATATTGTTGCTTTGCGTCATGATTGAATTCAAAACACAAGGTATTGGATTTAAAGCCAGCATGCCCCTAAATGAGCAGGCGAATGAATTCGTTAGACAATCCATTTTTTACAATTATTTATTCAAGGATGCTGATGTCAGCCACAGGTATAGTTTTTGCACTTATTTGAATAGCGGATATCTGAGTCAGTACGATACTCAAGGAAACAAGCTTGTTGATCCAGAAGCAAGCAGCTTGCTAATTGAGAAG
>Ga0247803_1001943_pt1 | contig 10648 bp, 8 predicted proteins | sample UWRJL014104B1_FD_180928 | JGI IMG/M metagenome (GOLD analysis project Ga0247803, IMG submission 180928) | Plant litter microbial communities from Arlington Agricultural Research Station in Wisconsin, United States - UWRJ-L014-104B-1 | ecosystem: Environmental > Terrestrial > Plant litter >...
ATCATGACGAAAAAACGATATGAATTGCAAGATAATACATACAAATTTTCAAACTGCGTTTTTTAAACAATACATAGAAAACCGCCCATTTGACCAAATTTTGATGATTTTAGCAAAATAATAATTTATATTTTTTATTAACTACTTGATTATTAACTAATTATAAAATTTAAAATATATTAATTCATGATATAGTTATATAAAATTGAAGGACACCCGGTTTTGCGAACTGACTTAATTACAAATTAATATTCCATCTAACGCATCGGAATCGGCGTTTTATCATTGTAATATACCAAAATGACAAAATCCGTACGTATTGAATTAATGCAATAAGAACTTTTCAGAAAGCGCTGTAAATCAGAATTTTACCGTGAAATGAAATTTTATTTATTCAATATCGTTATCTTTGCCACGTGGAAAGCTGACTGTGACAGCTTATTGCGAAGGCAAACTATCGAAAGAAGTACCACTTAAAACTATGTTTCACGAAATTAAAATTGCATGATTCGACTAATCTTTGTTGCCTTCTCAATCGCTGTTATGGGAAAAGTTTCCCTGCACGAGGTGGAGGTAGAAAAGAAAGAACTGAAAGAGGAAAACAACACAATCAACTCAGATCTTCTTGCTATTGACTTCTGTGGCGAGGCTGTGCCATTATCAGAGCTTCGTATTGCCAAGCGATATCAGAACATGATCAGAAATTACGACAATGCCACATTTCGTAAACTGATGACAAGGACAGAAAAAAGGATCCGGACCATTGAGCCCATCCTTAAAAAGTACGGTGTACCAGCCGATTTTAAGTACATCCCCATCATTGAGAGTGCCATGAGTGATGAAGCTACATCGCATAAAGGAGCAGGGGGCTATTGGCAATTGATGCCATCTACGGCAAAATCTCTTGGACTGGTAATTAATGAAAACAGAGACGATCGCAATCACTTAATCAAATCCACGCATGCTGCCGGTAAATATCTTCGCCGGTTACATCGCCAATTAGGCTCCTGGACCCTTGTTGCAGCCGCTTACAATGCCGGCCCGCAAAACATCCAGAATCGTATGAATTCTCAGAATAAAGACGATTATTTCAAGCTCAAACTCAACGCGGAAACAACCAAATATTTATATAAACTGATTGCTGTTAAGGAATGGTTCTCCAATCCGGAACGAAGCCGGGAATGGGGAAGCGGAGACGTGGTAGACCGCCTGGCAGAAATTGATCTGGAGAAGTCGGAAACGAAAGTTAAAGCAGAGTCAAAAGTTTTGGCAAAACTGGACGCTGATTCTTAAAATCAACAAGTTTATTCAACATTGTAGTACGGAAAAGTTTTCATATGCTTTTCTTTGTAGAAGTATATCCATATTACTACAATGTGTATGAATATTGCTTTTAATATTTTATCTCAAATTTGTTTTAACTGACATGACAAAAGCAGAAATGATCACGGATAAGGGAACGATGCTGATCGAATTTTACGATCAGGATGCCCCAATCGCTGTGAAAAACTTTGTTGATCTTTCAAAAAAAGGATTTTACGACGGCTTAATTTTCCACCGCGTTATACCTGACTTCATGGTTCAAGGCGGAGATCCGACAGGAACAGGTCGTGGAGGTCCGGGTTACACAATCAAATGTGAACTTAAAGGTGGAAATCAGTATCATGACCGCGGCGTACTTTCCATGGCGCATGCAGGACGTGATACCGGTGGATCTCAATTCTTTATTTGTCACAGCCGCAACAACACCGCACATTTAGACGGAAACCATACTTGCTTTGGTAAAGTTGTAGAAGGCGTGGATACTGTTGATTTGATTCGCCAGGGTGACAAAATTCAGAAAATTACGATCATTGAAGAGGAAATCGCTTAGTTATCAGCCTTCCTTTCACAATTAAAGCCGGGATTTATTCCTGGCTTTTTTATTGGTAATTTGAGTATAAGGTCACGCAGAGGGCGATAAGATCAAAAAGAAGAGGAAGCAGAGCGCTACTATTGAGGTTGTAACAGCATTATACAAAAAAGCCAGGCACTCGATTTACAGAGCCTGGCTTTCTTTTGCATCTTTAAATCTTACCAGAAGTAAGCGTAAAGGAATGTAATGATTGAAATTACAACGACTGCCCCTATGATGAAGCTGCGATGCGGCAGGAACATGGAAGAATCGATTACCAACCCCTTTTTTTCATCGGGAAGTACAAGCCCTAAAATAACCATCACCACAACGCAGATCAGGAATACAAGACCCATCCGATCAAGGAAAGGAACCTGGGTCCAGTCGGCGAAAGGCAGATAATTGTTGTGCATGGCCAAAGCGATTAAAAAACCACCAACAATGGCGAATAATGCACCAGCGGAGTTTGTTCTTTTCCAAAAGAAGCCCATGATAAACGACGCAAATATTCCGGGAGAAAGTAAACCGGTCATTTCCTGAATGAACTGAAAACCACCTTTTTTGTCGATTCCCATGTAAGGAGACACAATGATCGCCAGGATCATGGAAATGACTACAACCAATCGGCCGATGCGCACCAACGTTTTCTCATCTGAATTTTTGCCAATGTAATTTTTGAAAATATCCAGTGTAAAAATGGTCGAAATACTGTTTGCTTTTCCTGCCAGAGATGCAACTACTGCCGCAGTAAGCGCTGCAAAAGAAAGACCTTTTAAACCAGCCGGAAGCAAATTCAATAATACGGGATATGCTTTATCAGGATTGATCATACCGTCCGCACCAAGCATTTCTGCCTGAAACATTCCTTTACTGTACAATGCGTATGCTGCAATACCCGGCAACACCACAATAACAGGCATGAGCAATTTCAGAAAAGCAGCGAACAAAATTCCGTTTCTTGCCGTTTTCAAATCCGCACCCAATGCACGCTGCGTGATGTATTGATTACAACCCCAGTAATTCAGATTCACGATCCACATACCGCCTAATAAAACAGTCAGACCAGGCAATTGCATGTAAAACGGACTGGTTTTTGGAAAGATCATGTGAAAATGGTCGTCGTGATTATCGCGCATCATTTTAATCCCGCTCATTACGCCATCCAATCCATCCGCTCCCGAAACCAGGTTAATGGCAAGATAAGTCGTTGCCAATCCACCAATTACGAGAAAAAATACCTGAATCACGTCAGTGAAACCGATTACCTTCATCCCACCAATTGTAATAATAATGGCAAAAGCAGCCAGCGCGATCATACAAAATTGAAAATCCAGACCGGAAATCCCGGATACTGCCAATGCACCCAAATATAGGATCGATGTTAAATTGACAAGAATGTACAATGCGAGCCAAAAGACAGCCATAATCAAACTTACAGTCGGATTATAACGCTGGCTTAGAAACTGAGGCATGGTGTAAATCTTATTCTTCAAATAAATAGGCATGAAAAATACGGCCACAATAACCAGTGTAGCCGCTGCCATCCACTCGTAGGTAGAAATACCCAAACCCATGGAAAACCCATTCCCCGACATACCAATAAATTGCTCGGCAGAAATATTGGATGCGATTAACGATGCACCGATTGCCCACCACGTTAACGAACCCTCAGCTAAAAAGAAATCCTTGGTAGACTCAACAGTTGTTTTTTTCCGCTGGTAAATCCAGTAGCCATAACCGGATACCAAAATAAAATAAAAGAAGAAAACGATGTAATCCAGAGTTTGTAATTGTTGCATTTCAAATCTTAGAAATTGGATGAATGAGTTAGCTAATGGTTTAAGTCGAAAGGTACACTATTTTCGGAAAATAGTACAAGCACTTTTATTCTTCTAATCGCGTTTTTTAATCATATCCGGCAGACGAAGGGGATTTTCAGGCAATTGTTTCGATCTTTTGGCCGGTGACTGCCCTTCTGATTTTAAATATGCCTCATCAAAAGAAAATCCCTGATCCAGATAAGTTGTAAACTTTTGCATTACATTTTTCTTATTATCCATTAACCAATAAGAAACCTCCAAACCGGATGTCATATACGCCAGCATCACATACTGCTGGTTTCCATTGAAAAACCCCTTGACCGATTTGATGTCTTCCAATTCAAGAATTTCCTGTCCTCCCCGGGTATAATAAAGCCACTCATCTGTATAATCCAGATAGCGGCCAATTACATCGGGGTTATTGACAAATCTTTTGTCGAGCATCAAAGCAACCCCTTCGTTAAACCATTGTGGAACCTGGGTTGTAATTTTCCACCAGCCTGATCTTTCCAAAAGTTCGGTGTGGCTCATTTCATGACTGATCACATCCACGTTCAAACCTTCCACATTTAGGACAATAAAGGAACTTCCCCATGGAGTACCCAGGCTGCAACCTGCGCCTTCGGTGCTGCTGCAGTATTTTTCATATTGTTCTGCATTGCTGCAAATGATGACGACCGGCCTGGATTTTTGTCCCGAATAAAAGGAATCGACGCGCATTTCAGAAGCTGAAATGATTTTTCTGATCTTTTTAAATTGCTCAGATCCAATTTCAGGACTGGCGAAAATCCGGTTTTCCATTTTAATAAAATTTGAAAAGCCTATGATCTCGCAGTTGAATAACTGGGGATATAGAAAAATGAGGCTGAAAATCAAAACCAATAATCCAGTCAAAAGCCGCTTTGCATGCTTAAAAACTGGATTATTGGTTTTCAAATGGAAGAAGTTTTAGCCAGGAATTATCGAAATAATTGTGGAGAATTTATATAAAAAGGAGTTGCCACGAATACACGAATATTACAAAGAGAAATTAGTGACAATTCGTGTATCCGTGGCTAGACTTTAAAATCAAAATCAATGTTTGAAATGGCGGATTCCGGTTGTTACCATGGCAACGCCGTTTGCATTGCAATAATCTATTGAATCTTTATCACGAATCGAACCGCCCGGTTGAACGACCGCTGTAATTCCTGCCAGATGCGCAATTTCAACGCAATCCGGGAAAGGGAAAAACGCATCAGAAGCCATTACCGCGCCTTCCAGATCAAATCCAAAAGCTTTGGCTTTATCAATCGCCTGACGCAAAGCATCGACACGGGAAGTCTGGCCCGTTCCGCTTGCAATCAGCTGGTTTTCTTTTGCAAAAACGATGGTATTCGATTTTGTATGTTTACACACTTTCATTGCAAATTCAAGTGCTTTTAACTCATCCGTTGTTGGCGTTTTCTCGGTAACAGTCGTGAATTGTTCAGCAGTTTCAATAGCTAAATCTTTATCCTGAGCCAATACGCCGTTTAATATCGTTTTGAACATCACTTTTGGAAGATCAACTGCATTGCGTTTAAGCAAAATTCTGTTTTTCCTGGATTTTAATAATGCCAGTGCTGCGTCCTCGTACTCGGGAGCAATCAGGATTTCCATGAACAATTTATTCAGTTCCTCAGCCGTTTCCAGATCCACTTTCGTGTTGGTGATCACAACGCCGCCAAATGCAGAAACAGGATCGCAGGCAAGTGCGTTGTCATAGGCTTCTTTTGCAGTCGCAGCCGTTGCAATTCCGCATGCATTGGTATGCTTGATGATGGCAAATGTTGGATCCGATCCGATAAATTCATCGATCAGACTCACACATGCATCTACGTCTACAAGGTTATTGTAAGATAATTCTTTGCCATGTAATTTGTCAAAAATGCCATCCAGATCACCAAAATAAGTGGCGCTTTGATGTGGATTTTCTCCGTAACGCAATGCTTGCGAAGGAAGTTTATGAAAATCATAAAGAGCTGCATCTGCCGTTGCTTCGTTGGAAATAAAGTAGCTGTTGATTGCACCATCATAATGCGAAGAAACTCCGAAAGCCTCACCAGCGTATTTACGTCTGTCTTCCAGATCAGTTGCACCGTCTTTTTCTGTTAATAAATCTACAATACCAGCGTATTGGCTTTTGGAAGAAACAATTAAAGTATCTTTAAAATTTTTGGCAGTAGCCCTGATCAAAGAAATTCCACCAATGTCTATTTTTTCAATGATATCTTCTTCTGACGCACCGGAAGCAACCGTTTCCTCAAAAGGATACAAATCCACCACGACCAGATCAATGGCCGGAATGTTATATTGCTTAGCCTGAGCTACATCGCCTGCGTCATCACGGCGATACAGGATTCCACCCATAATCGCGGGGTGTAATGTTTTCACACGTCCACCAAAAATTGACGGATATCCGGTTAGTTCTTCGGCTGCCGTTACGGGAATCTGAAGACTTTCGATAAAGGTTTGCGTACCACCGGTAGAGTAAAGTTTTACACCATTATCGTGCAAGAGGCGAACCAAAGGTTCAAGTCCATCCTTATAGTAAACAGATATAAGAGCGGATTGGATTTTTTTAGACATTGTTCGATTATAGATTATAGACGTTGGGACAACAAATATCCGGCGATCTCCTTTCAAAAATAAACCGCAAAGATAGATTAAAAAAGTACGAACTGGGAAGGTTTGGAGTAAACAGTTTAAAGTTTAAAGTGCAGGAGTTTGTAAAAGTGGGGTGGTATGAAATTATTTAGAAATTAATAAAAATTTGAAACCGATATTATGAATCTTGATCTGACTGGAAAAACGGCTTTGGTATGTGGAAGTACGCAGGGCATTGGCAAAGCAACGGCGATTGAACTGGCAATTCTGGGTGCAAATGTGACACTGGTTGCAAGAAATGAAGAAAAACTGCGCGAAATTATGGAAACGCTTGACACTTCACACGGACAATTGCATCGTTACATCGTGGCCGATTTTTCGGATAATCAAAATGTAAAAGATGCAATAGAAAATTATCTTCGACTGTGTCCTGAGGTTCACATTTTAATCAACAACACCGGCGGACCATCAGGAGGACCAATTATTGAAGCTGAAACAGAGCAGTTCATCAAAACTTTTCAAATGCATGTGGTGAATTACCAGTTTATTGCGCAAGCTGTGGTACCCTCGATGAAAAAGGCAGGTTTTGGCAGAATCGTCAATATTATCAGCACTTCGGTAAAACAACCGATCATAGGGCTTGGCGTTTCCAATACCATTCGTGCTGCGGTGGCAAGCTGGTCTAAAACTTTGTCTTTGGAACTGGCACAGTTTGGCATTACTTCAAATAACGTGTTGCCAGGATTTACCAAAACAGCCCGCTTGGACGCTGTTCTTGAAATGAGAAGCAAAGAAAGCGGAAAATCGATTGAACAAACTGCTGAGCAGATGCAGGCTAGCATTCCCATCCGACGGTTTAGCGAGGCGGAAGAAGTAGCCGCGGCAGTTGCATTTTTGTGCAGTCCGGCCGCTGGGAGTATTAATGGAATCAATTTACCAGTTGATGGTGGGAAAACGGAAAGTTTGTAATAATTTTAATGCCAGCCTAAGCCCAACCCAATTCCGCCCCAAGCTTCAAATTTGCGATCCAGAATTGGCGAAAAATGAAGCTTTAATATATAAATCCATCTTTCTCTGACAAAATGAAACCTTACGCCAAGCAACGCGCTTGGCGTAAAAGATGTGTCTTTGTACAAATCCCTCGGCAATCCGCCGTAGTAAGGATCAAAAATGGAAAGTGCCAACCCTGTTTCCAGGTAGCTTTCAAAACCACTGTAATCAGGGGCAGGACTGCAAAGACTGCGGTGATATGGATTCAGTAAAAAATTATGGGTAACAGCCGAAGAAACAGAAGGAGTTAAAGCGCCGTAGGCTCCTGTAAATCCCAATCCGGCTTGTGCATTCCAAAAACTTCTGGATCGGTAAGCAAAGGCTACTTCCGAAGAAAACATTGCTACCGGTGCAAATCCAAGAACTTCCAAAGAAAATGCAGCGCGGAGTTTTGTATAATAAGGTTGAGCTTTAAGTTGATTGGATAAAAAAATCAGTAACAGTGGGATATATGATTTCATAAAATTCCTTTAACGTTATGATCAAACGCGAAAGGTGTGGATTATGATATTGAAAATTAACTATTTCATTTTACAGATTTAAATACCTGAACCTTAGCATTATTTTTACCAAGAATAAGCTGACCCTGCTTTAATTTCCTCATACCACGAACCTGGCCCTCAGCCCAAAAACCGGTTTGAGAAGATTTTTTAACTTCAAAACTGCCTTTATTATTTTGCAGGATCAATCCTTTCGACGCATCGTATCTGGCAATTTCCGGGAGTACATCAAAATAATTACCTGCCAATGCAAGATCTATATCTCCGTCACTGTCATAATCATTTGGGATAATAGCGTAAACAGGACTAAACTGAGCTTCCGCCGGCATTGGCAAAAAGGCAAAAGCACCTTTGGAATCATTTCTTAAAATGGCTGACTCAGCAGTATAAACTCTTTTAACTACTGCTCCTTCCAGATCCTCATCACTAAGCACTTCCTGAATCGTTTTGCCTGCATATTCTTCATACTTCACAAATTTCTTTTTTAAGGATGGCATCGCCCTCAGTAAATCAGGTTTCATAATCATTGGATATAAAATCCCAGTTTCGTCCGGACAATTGATAAGTTGTTTAATCACGCCGTTCTGATCAAAATCCTTCACGTACATTTCAACCGGCGTCTGCTGACTGGCTTTTAAACGTGAGTTCAATCCCAAATTTCCGGCTATAATATCCAGATCACCGTCGTTGTCCATATCGGCGACTTCGACCGTATTCCACCATCCGTTGGTTTGAAAAATTTTACCATTTCGGTCTTTGATATTACCGCCTGCTTCCAATGCCAACCGGCCATTTTTGTTCTTAAAAATCATCACCGGCATCCAGTCGCCCACTACAACTAATTCAGGGAAAGAATCACCATCCAGATCTGCCCAAATTGCATCGGTTACCATTCCCAGGTCACAGGCCCCCGAAACCAACCGGTCCGTACTATTTTTAAAATTCCCCTTTCCGTCGTTTACCAATAAATAGCTTTTAGGGTTTAAACCATATTGCCCTGAAATCAAGCGAGAACCTATAAAAACGTCTGTATCCCCATCTTTGTCAAAATCAGAAACCGTTATGCAGGACGCATTTATTTTCAGTCCAGGCAAACCGTTACTTAGCGTAAAACTCCCTTTTTTATCATTGAGATAAAGCTTGGGCAGCAAACTTATATCGCCTGATTTAAATTCATTGCTTCCGGAAACAATGAGCAAGTCCGGATAAGTGTCGTTGTTTGCATCAAAAAAAACGGCGTCAGAAGCTTCCGATTTAATGTCCTCACGCAAAGTTTCCGGCGTTTTATCCGTAAAATTCCCTTCGTTATTTTGAATGTACAATCTTCCGCCCTGCCCTACTGCCCCCCCGACAAACACATCGTCCAGCCCATCTTTGTTCACATCTCCGGCTGCCAAAGCAGGCCCAAAACGGGAATACATTTGTTTGATCAATGGATTGGTATTGTAATCAACGTAATTGGTTTCCTTATGAGAAAAATCGATTCTACTCTCAGCAGTAGCGTCTGTAAAAGTTTTTTTTACTTTTTCATCGAAAGAATGCCAGTTAAGAATGGCATCTTTCTGGTTTATGACATAAGACGAATCAGAAGTTATTTTCCTTAATATTTGCTGTTTGTCATTTGGCCAGACAATTGTTACAGAATCGATTATGGCATTTCTGCCCAACCCAAAAACCAGTTTGGTATCGACAGAAGATTGAAACCCCCGGACCGGCATTTGCTGCAAAATCTGGGTTCTGTCGTTTTGATGTACATAAATTTTGGCACCAATTCCGTTTTTGTTCGCTTTTTCACCTTGCAGTTTAAATTTGATGTAGTGAAAATCTTTTTTTTCATTGGCGCGGTTTCTATATACAAACGCTTTGCTATTTACATTATTCACTACCAAATCCAGGTCGCCGTCATTGTCCAGGTCACCATATGCAGCCCCATTGGAAAATGAAAGATCGTCCAATCCCCATTCCTGAGCCTTATTGCTGAAAGTTAAGTTTCCGTTGTTTCGGAACGCGTAGTTGGCGATTGGTTCGGACGGCATTTTGTCCAGCAGCATTTCGTAATCAATTTTCTTGGTCCGGCTTATCTCTGCCAGATTGGAAGGATTGGCAAAAAACTGTACAAAATCCTGATTGGTCAAATCTTTGTTAATTCCGTTTGCTACAAAAATATCCTTTTCACCATCTGCGTCCATGTCAAACAGCAACGGTCCCCAGCTCCAATCCGAAGCGTGCGCACCGGCAAAACGTGCAATTTCACTGAACCAAATTTTGTCATTTCCACCGTTTGTTTGATTCAATTGAAGCGTATTTTGCATGTATTGGTAATGAAAGTCACGGTTTACTTTCAATTCCATCAGGTTGTGGCCTTCGTAGGTGGTGGTCAATTTTAACCTTCGGTCATTGGCTGGCAGCATATCGGTTACGTAAATATCCAGCTTTCCATCATTGTTGACATCGGCCATATCGGCTCCCATTGCGGTCATGCTGATGTGCTGCGTGCTCTCCTTTACCGACTCTTTGAAAGTCCCGTCGCGGTTGTTGATGTACAAATAATCGTGTTCATAAAAATCGTTGCAGACGTAAATATCCGGCCAGTTGTCATCGTTCACATCGCCTACGACAACGCCCAATCCAAAACCGATGAGACTGCCAAAAATTCCGGCCTCTGCACTGACATCCTTGAAAATATTTCCATCATTTCTGAACAATTTATCGCCACCTTCCTTATCCCGTTGGTTCCTGATATTGGCAAATCCAAG
>Ga0247803_1001946_pt1 | contig 10641 bp, 15 predicted proteins | sample UWRJL014104B1_FD_180928 | JGI IMG/M metagenome (GOLD analysis project Ga0247803, IMG submission 180928) | Plant litter microbial communities from Arlington Agricultural Research Station in Wisconsin, United States - UWRJ-L014-104B-1 | ecosystem: Environmental > Terrestrial > Plant litter >...
GACCAAGGGGTTTAGGATGGGATTGTGTCGGAGTTAGGGCGGGACTTACGTTCTCCAATACCGTGTCGACGGGTTGGAAGCCGGAGAAGAAACCACTTCCTGCTTTACCCGGGCCCGTCATTTCGTATGGGATGCATGGGATGTTCCACTCAGCGCGGACGACGGAGTGGTTGGTCGGGAAGAAGGAGAATTCGATGGTCTGGCGCGTGGCATGTAGTCAGCCAACTATCGTCTCTTCCATACATAGGCGATCACCGTCCGCGTCAAGCTCCAATCATACACGAAAGGAAGGGTATCTTACATCGCCTTGAGCCGCTGTCACAGTGTCAGGTGTAAACTTGTGGTCTCCGAGTCCAACTCGTATCTTATGCGTTACTGCTGGTGGGATCTCCGGGCTCGTCGATGTTGGCAATGTAGGTAAGAGGTTTGATGAAGATGGGCTCGCAGGCGAAGAGGACGCCTGGTTCGTCGCGGTCGAGGCAGAGCTCGAATGCGCCTGTGTCAGCATCGATGGCGTCAAAGTCGCGAGGACGGCAACGAAAGCGAAAAGACGCATACTAAAAGCGTGTACACTCGAGACCGACATGATTGGAGCGCAGAATCTGGTGCTGCCGTGTTCTCGGATGCCTCGCTCGTATGTCGCAAGGACGAAGTGCACATCTTGAACAGATGAACCAATCTCACGCCCTCAAGTAAGCCAAAAACAGTACAAGCTTGAACTTGAAACCCTCAGAGGCTCGTCGACGCCACCCTGGCAAAGTTCAATGGTAATATAAGGGGGTGCACGAAGACGGCGCCAAGGTAACATCATAGGCATCCTTCGCCAGTGAACGACTTGACTTGCGTCCCTTTACGCTCAACGGCAATGGCGCAAAGTTCAACCCGCGATTCGCTGTGGTGCTCACACGAACTCAGCCCCATTGGACAGAAACAAAGCGCGGCGGAGTAGGAGGGGCAAACAGTCCGCGGAGTGTAGGAGACAAAGAAGGAGACAGAGAGGAAGACAAGGAGGGAGACAGCAAAGAGGAAGACAAAGAAGACTCCGCCACGACGCGGGAGAGAAGTGCAACTTGATCGATTGAGGTTCTTTTCGAGGCATTCCTGCGTTCGGAAAGGTTGACGCAGGCATTCTCGTGGCTAGAACGAACGTGGGTCAGTGTTGTCGGAGGCTGATGCCCGCAACACTTTTTGCCTCGTGTGGACCAGGAATAGGACAACTCTGTAGGACCTCGTTTTCTATGCGACGCGGTGAGCAAATCAAGGACTCTTCCTATGGCGTATACGGAACAGAGTCGGTTTGCGACTCACTGTCAGTACTTTATTCAGGTCGAACTTCACTGCCCCTGCCACGTTCAAAACCTGCCTTGATGGAGCCAACTACCATCTCCCACTTCAGTCGACGCACAAACGACCAAAAGACGTGCAATATATGTATGTTATTAATTCGCTATCTAGGAAACTTCTTTTTAGCGGAAACAGGTCATTACCGTATCTTCGTGGCGACGATCATCGTGCGGTGAGCACACGATGCCGTTCGCGCATGGCCGGGTCCATTTGACATCTTCATACCAAATCTCCCCTTCGGACTTTTGAAGCCGATCCCATAGCTACGATACGCTCGGGCCAAAGCGAGCTCCAGTCGGATCCATCGATTCGGATCCTGTCGTTGTAGCGTTGGTGGTCAGGTTCCTTGCGCCCCTCAGCTGAGGCCTGGATCGCCGAAGCCAAAGCGATCGTTGCTCGAGGAGCTTCCGGAGCCCGACCCGGACACATACCCTGAGGGTGCCGACGACTTTGTGCCAGGCGAAGGGTCCCAGACGGGAAATCCATCTGGCGGTTGACTCTCGCCAACGGGCTTGCCATGAGAGTAGTCGGTGAGACTCCCGTTGATGCCAACAAGAGCCCATGCAAAGACGGCAACATCGCGGATGCTCTGCATGAACGCATTCTGTGTCACAGAAGGAGGCCCTGCCTGTGCCATTGCGGGATGCTGGGCACCAAGTGGGTATGGAGGAGGCTGTGGCAGATTGGGGAGGAACATGGGCTGCGGTGCCCAAGGAGCAGCGAAGATACCGCTGGGCTGGGCTGGTTGGGTTGTCGGATACTGGGCCGCGGGCACCGTGGGGCGAGCACGGCGCAGGCAGACGACCAAGCCATCGGACGTGCAAGAGATGACAGCCTCTAGCTCGATGGGTTCGTCACGTGCGTCCGAGTATGGCGAGTGTGCTGAAAGGGACGAAGAGTTGGCGCGGTTACTAGCAGCTCTGTTGTTGTTGTTCGAGTTTGCATGGGAGGTAGCAGCACTTCCACCGACGTCGATGCCGTCGGACGAGCGACTGTTGGAATCGTGCTGTTGGCGTGGGCCACGCTCGGTACCCACTTCCGAGTCGTCCTCAGAAGCAACGTCGGTCATGATGTCATCTTCGCTGTCGGAAGTGGCTGGCTCGGACGGATCTTCTTGGCGAGGATCGCGGAAGAAGAAGCGCATGTAAGCAATCGAGTCGTTACCTTTTGCCGACTCCACGCACCTAATGGCATCAGCAAGGCAGTTCTGATCGATGCATTCATAAAGGCTTTTCCCGATCATTTCCTCGCTTGGGATGCCGATGATTTGCTCGATACCGCCAGTGGCATACATGATGGTCAGAGTACGCGTGAAGCGGTTGAGAAAGAGAGCGGCGCGAGGCTCGTGCGTCTGGTTTTCAGGTCCAAGAGTAAACTTGCTGGACAGATGAGACAACATGTGATAACGTGGATCCTCGGGGGAGCTCGAGAACAGTTTGCGGATGAGTGGGGCGTCGACAGCGCGCTCTACGTGGTGTCAGAAAGTCGCAGCTATTACAGTATGGCAGGTGACTCACTCTGGCTGTTCATGCCATGGCGATAGACGGAAATGCAGCAGACCATGACATCGTAGACGACAGAGAAGCAGCACTCGCATCCGACCCAGTCGCCCTGTCGGTTCTTGATGCGACAGTAGGACAGGACGGCAGCCTTGTCGAGCCTCACGCCTCGACTGTGGAGCTGCTTGGCGACTGGGACTTCCTCGGGATGGAAGAAGTCCCAGCAGGAGCGATTGACGACCTCGTCCGGAGTGTGGCCGAGGATGTCGACAATGGAGTCGGAAGAGTAGAGGATATGAGCATCCTCGGTGAGGTCTAATGGGGTCAGTGGCACGCCATTGGCATGTGGCACGTGAACGTACCGTGGATGGTGATGAAGGTGGTATCCATGGCTGTGTTTGGATGCAAAGACGATGAGGGAAGAATTGACGTATGTTTTCTCCTGCCGTGGTCCCGGTATGTCGAATCTGATAATTCGCTCTGGACCGGCGTTGGAGGTGGGCTCTCAGGCACGAGTCAAGTTCGGAGGCGGGCGCGGGTAGAAGTAGGCGGCGTAGGGTCCCACCGGAGGTCGTCTCGACACACGGTGGAACAGTGCGGACGAGGTTGGGACGCACAGAGAGGCTCGAAGCGGCGACGAGAGTCACAAGAGGCTTCGAGAGCAGGAGCGAGGGGAGAGTAGGCGAGAGTAGGCGAGAGGGAAGCGGGTGAGGGCCACTCGAGAAGACATGTACGGGGCTCGATGGGTTCGGGGGCACGAGTCGAGGATACCCAGTGCGGCTAGGGTGGCGGCAGTTATTCGTGCATGGTGCATAAACGCAGCGGGAGCACACAGCAAAAAAATACGCGCGAGCCGGGATGTGGGTTGAGGATGGGGAGTGGGTGGCCGTTGCGGGACGGCGACGACGCCACAACGTCAGTGCTGTGCTGGGCCGGGCGTGAGACCCTGCGCAGGTCGCAGACGGCACGTCGGGGAGGATGGCGAAATGCCGCGCGACCGTCGCCGTCGCCGTCACCGTCACTGTCGCCGTCACCCGGGGGCGAGCATCCGACGACCGTCAACGGCTCCAGCGCAGAGGGACGCCCAACGGCGAGGCGAGGGTGGGGACATGCAGCAGCATGTCGGGCGTCTAGTACCGGAACTGTACTTGCTGGGACTGACTCGGACGCCAGTGAAAAGGACGCGACGGCGGCGGCGACGACGAACTCAACGACGACGGGACGAGGTGTTCCAGTGGGCAGTAGACAGGGGGGGTGTCTCGAGAAGGCCCGCGCACGTGCCATGCTAGCGGGCGATCCCTTTACCTCACCGGGCGGAGCCTTCGGCGCCCCAAACTTCCCCCATTCAACCTACCTACATTTGCTCCTCCATCCGTACATGTACGGTCGCGAACACTCCGCTCGTTGCACACGGCGTCCCAGAACACGCGGCCGGCGAGCTGTCACCGTCGACACGTCTTGTTTTCCTTCCCGTGCGCAGGGGACTGTCAAGGACCCGTGGAGCGAGCCGGCAGGGTTCGCGTCTCGCGGAGCCACCCGCAGCCAATGACGGCCGTATGCTGCGCCGCGAGAGCTGTCTTGCAAAGATGCAACAAACACCTCGTCCCCCTTACCCTGACGAGGCCGCTTTCAACATGATGTGGCCGAGGGCAGCAAGTGAGCAACGGGAGAGCTCCCATGCAGGTCGCACGGTTTCACCGCCGTCTTTGTGGTCTGTCATCGACGATCTGCCTCGCGCTAGTGGTCGGATGCCAAGCCAGCAGTATACCGTGTGCAACAGCTTCACCTCACTACCTTCCATGCTCAGTCGACTCGCGCGCAGAATACGCAATCTAAATCCCTCTCCCCCGCTCCACCTCTCCACCCATGGTGCACCAGGCCACCCGCTGCAAGTGAGTGGCCGCGCTTGGCGACTGCAATCCTCCCTCCAAGTCTTCTTCGACTACCAGTACAAGTACAGCTCTCTGCTCCACAACTCGTATCCCAACCGCGAGCGCCGCCCACTAACCACCAATCACACTCCACTGCATCCGCTTCCGGTAAGCTCGCTGCCCGCAAGACGGCCGACTAGCACCACGGCTTCCGGCGAGCTTCTCCGTCCGCAGTAGTTGGCTGACCGTACAGCTCCCCCTACCACAGGATGCATACTCACAGCGAACTGCCCAGCCTCCGGGCAACCATCAGGCTCCAAGTAAGCCTCTCGGCATCTACCGCAATTGACAATACTCTCTGCTAACGCTTGCCCAGGGAACCGAAATCTTGGAAAGCAGTGAGTCCAAGCCGTCCCAAGCTGTCGGGTCGCCCACTGACTCGCTCCAGCTCAGTGGTTCGACGTCAAGTTCTACCCCTACACACCCCCTGGTGAGGATTCCGTCTTCGCCGTCGTGGGCGGTCGTTATGTGGGTGCTCTTGCTTCACCCGCCTTCTTTGCTGACAGCACTAGACTCTGATCTGCCGATGCGTCCTCAAAGATGACTCCGCCATTGACGTACTGCGAGTGTTTGAGGATGAGCAGGAGACGGACCCATACGGAGACGTATGTCACGTGCTGGACTACTACCCTCTTACTGTGCTAACGTCGCTACCTCGTCACAGCCTGTGGGCTACAACAGTGTCGAATGGTCACAGTCCCAAAACGGGGATCCACTTGTATGTGTGACTGGAGGTTCGCAGATCAAGGTTCTCAACGTTGTAACAGGAGCCTTGGTGACGGTAAGACAAGTGCTTCCAACCAAGTGCTCTACTAACCAGACTTTAGACGCTTGTGGGACATGGAATGGTAAGCAGGACGGATGGTTGGCAACTCGCCTTCATATCGAGCTAATCGTCCTCAGGACATTAACGACCTTGCCATCTCACCGCAAGATTCGACCATACTCGCATCCTGTTCAGCTGATCACAGCATCCGAATATGGAGTCTCGATCCCGCACATGCGCAGCAACCAACAGCCGCCATATGCTTTGGCGAAGGTCATAAGGACCAGATATTGTCCATTGTCGGTGAAATTCCACCGGCTAACCAGCTCGATCTGACCTTTATAGGCCTATCACCGCAACGGCCAGTACATACTCTCAGCAGGCATGGACACAAGAGTGAACCTGGTTTGTACACCATAAATCTTCCGCGTTGGAGCAGGACGCTGAAGGTATTCAGTGGAAAGTTCCAGACGATCTGGATAAATACATGGGCACCGACAAGCCGGCTACGGTGCACTATCCACACTTCTCTACGACAGAGTTGCACACCGACTTTGTCGACTGGTGAATCATCCCTAGCAACTCTACCACTCAGCGCTAATTAATGTCCAGTATTCGCTGGTACAACGACATGATTATATCCCACGCAGTCCGAGAGAACGTAATCCAATTATGGATGATCGAAAACTTCAGCTCAGACCAACCACCTCCCGATGCTGCACCGGTACCCGCCTCCACAGCCGTCAACAGTCTTACAAAAGTGACCGTGGCCGCGTCGTCCATTCCAGGCACACGCTCAGCATGGAAAGGCCGCTTCCAGCGTCTCGTCCAGTTGGACCTGCCTGGCCATACCCAGTTCTACCTTCGTTTCAATCTCTTCTATGAGCTCGGCGCGCACCCCATCCTCGTCGCCGGCAATGAAAGCAGCAAGATGTTCTTCTGGGACCTCCAGCTCGTTGAAGACCTTGGCACCGGCGACAACGCCGCACCCGACAGCAAAGAGAAAGACAAGAAAGTGCTCCCGCGTCACGTCCGCGACGGCAGCACCGTGTCCACGGCTTCCGGGACTTCAGGGCAATACTCGAGTGCTTCGGCACCCAGCAAGGGTAAAGGAAAGGCTTCTACTAAACCATCTCGCGGTGTAGGCGATCCATTCCACCCTGTTCCAGCGCATCAGGATATCACAGTGCAAAAGTACAAGTTTGCGTTCCATCAGTTTGCGTGGAGTCGGGACGGGCAGTGGTGTGTTGGAGTGGGAGGGTACAGCGTGGTCAGTGTATTGCATCGGTGGGAGCATGGTGTCCCGCCGCCGGAGACGAGTGTGGGGAGGAAGGCAAGTGGGGAGTGATGGGGTGATTGTTGATATGCGGAGAAGGGTCGCTCGCATTTGTTCGATGGAAAGAGAAAGAGTGTGAGTTGAAAATGCATTAATAAAAGTGGCACAGGGCATATACGGTGGTTTGGATCCAACCAGCACAGGCTGCAGGCCTAGTGCTTTGTCTCCCGAGCCAACTCGTCTCGAAGAAAAGAAGTCTCAACCCCTTTAATCAATGACCACATTGGGGCAGCAGCATCTCCACTCGTCTAGCAACGGCGCCTTATCACGCCCGTAGCGTCTTGGGTTCCACCCACCTAAGGAGCAAAAAGAATGTCAAAAACATACAACAGTGGTGCAAAGCAAGGTATTGAATAAGCAAGTGATATTTAATTCTGTTTGCGCAAGGTATTGAATAGGCAAGTGGTATGTAGTTCCGTTTGCGCAAGATCCAACAGCATACCTGGGCATCGCGCTTAGAACAGCGCGTTGTTTGCACAAGTGAAGACGTTTAAAGTGTCTTCAGGATCTTTAACTCTAGCACTCAGGTCTGAGATTGAGGTGTACAGACCGAAGATTGTGAGGAATGCCGAGGCTACAAGGAAGTTAGCTCAACCACATCGACGTAGCCATTCATAGTCACCTACCAATAATCATGAACCAATTGAAAAGTGCCAGTGAAGTCTTCTTCCAGTTGATGAACTGCTGGCCCCAGTTCAGGAAGATCCATTGCGCGTTGGCCATGCCGAAAGTGAACCAGGTAACGAACAAGGCTGACGAGATAGCGAGAATGGAGCCGAATGCCGGAATCGCATTCGCCAGTATGAACGCCATAAGCCAGAAGAGCGTTCCGAGGCCGAGCCAGACGCCCCATGTCAAAGGAGTGTTGTCCGTCAACCTGTGTCTGGTCTTGATCATCTTGTCCATGACTACGTTGTACATGTACTTGATTCCTGTGTGGCCAAAGACTAGACCTGAGCCAAGAAGTGTTGGGAAGAGGATGCCATATGCAGCCTTGCTGGCGATGCCTGGCGCAGACCCAAGAGCTGGCGACACGACATATTGGCCCGCGAGGGAGTAAACCACACATGCTACTATGACGTACATTGGCACAGCGATTGCGTTCAGCCAGATGATAGCTGGCGTATAGTCCTTGCTTCTGTTGAATTGTCAGTGAATTTGAAGCGGTCAAGTCAAACTAGACAATTTGTCGATTGTACGTACGGGTTGCGCATCTCGCACATTACAGTGACAAAGGCCTGGTTACCAGCGTAGGCAAAAGCCACGTTCAGAACCGACTCGAACTGCTGGTTCATGGTGGCAAGAGGGTTCGGGCCAAGACGCATTTGGAGTGGTTCGTTGACCGGCTCGCCCCAGTAGCCACTGCCGCCGTTGGCAACACCCCCGGAGTCAGGGCCGTTGACAGCCAAGGCGATGACCACAATCAGAACAGCGGTAACTAGTATGAATCAGAAATTTGCGTCTCAATAGGTGACAAGTCGATGGACTGACATATGCTGATGGTTGCCGGAATACCAAACCATCCTGCAAAGTTCAAGCTGCGAGGCATGCACAAGATCCAGCACATGATCATTGGGATTCCAATGAACCCGATAGTGCAGAGCGAGTGCTCAGTCATGGTATTCAGCCCGATTGAAAGAGTGACGCTGGCGGATGCGCAGATGAGGCACAAGTTCAGCACGTGCGCCACTCCGACAATGATCTCCAGTGGCTTGCCGCCCATGATCTTGGCAACGTCGACGACGTCCCTGATCGTGGGGTACCGCCGATAGAATTGCAGCAGGATGTAGGCTGTGTAGGTTGCGAGGATACCCAACGAAATGACTGGAGAAGAGTCAATCACCACTCGCGTTTGTTTCAATGTACTCGCAATTCAAACTCACTGGTAATGATTCCCGGGATCAGGCCTATCGTGTGTAGCATGGCTGGCAGACTCAGAATTCCAATGCCGACCTGGTTGGTGAAGAAGATCAAGGTTGTCTACGCTGGGATATAAGCTTCATCGTCCTATTCGAGGAGACCAACGACACCTACTCGAATCATGCCAAGCTTCTTTCCGCCATAAGGGTCGTAGACCTCCCCAGTCTGAGTCTCATAGCCCTCCGAATATGCGGGCGCAGCCGCAGACTTCCCCGAGGACGAAAGGTCGTCCTTCTCGCGACGAGTATGGGTGTCGTTTGAGCTACCGAAGTACTCGTCATCCTTCTTGACTGGCTGTGCCATGACGTCTTGGGCTTCCGAAGATAGGGGTTCCGTGTTCCAGGGCGGATGAACAGACTGCGATGTGTGGGAGCAGAGAGAACGACTCTTATAAGGCCAGTACGCTCCGCGCGGCCGTCATCATTGTCATCCTGGCGACTTGGTTCGAACATCACATTGCCTTAGCATCTTCATCTGTTATCGTTACCGGGCTGCCGGCATTGCAAAGTGCGAGAGTCGACTTGGCGCCACTGCTTGTGAGCGTGGCATCGTGTGGTACTGGCGGGCCTTAGCATCGCCCCAATTGAGTGTGCACGCGAGCATCACTTTGTTTGTTGCTTGATACTTCTCCACCACTGCATGGAAGATGATACGCAGCTCGGCCCTTATTCGGCCTTGTTCGCGGTGTCCGTAGGACCGACTGGAAGTGCACAGTTCGGCATGCAGTGCCTTGAAGAACTGCAATCTCAAAGGTACGTCTCAGAACAGTTGGCTGGAATGCGCCTTGGTCGTATGTTGGAGGCCCGACTAACTTTCGCGCGTGTCCTTGGTATATTTCGGACGCCGTTACTAATCAGGCAGGTATATAGTCGTCAATCACTTTGTATGTGCTTGTCACTACGCCTACGTTGACCATGCGAACAGCTGGAGGGACGTTGTGGTGCTGGGCAGTCGATTGCGGTGGTGGCCAATTCTGCCAAGTTGCTACTGGGTGGCTGAGGCTGCCGGGCTTGCCGAACCCCGTGAACGCGACTTGTGTTATAGGGGTACACACCGAAAACCTCCAGAGCCCAGGAAAGCTCCAAAATCTGATGGGAGTCTCTGCATTCATGTGAACATGGTTATCGTCTAGAGAGTTGTAGCGCAGGTTCGACCGGGAACCTGGGTAAAATTAAACCCCTGCCGAACTAGGCCGATCTCATGCTGAAATGTAAAGAGCTAGGCGTCTTCGGTAGTTTACTACACAAACGTTGGGAATAGCAGGGTCCTTCCGTCTGCGGTATCAGGCATAATTTGTGTAATTACATGTTCGCTTTCTGATCGTTCTGTTCTTGTCTGCCATTCTTAACCGTCGCATCGAGTAGGAAGTACATCCTTTCCTGTCCACAGATCGTAATACAACATCCGCAGTGCAACATCCCTTTGGAATCACGGCTTCAAAGTCTGTTTGAGGTGAGTCGTCAGTCCATTGTAATAGGCCAACCTTGATCGCGTCACTCCCAGTAGCTCGGATACGTAGCCCTAACTCTACCGAGTCTCCGGTATTTACAAGGAGGGTATTCTTGCGCCGAAGGTCTAAGTGCAAAATACTGGAAGGCGTGCGTCAATAATGGTGCCTATGTGCTATTCATAGAATCTGGCATTAGGGCTGATATAATCGAGATGTCCTATATCGATCTCAAATTCTGGGGAAGTGCAGCATGGAAATTGGGGTTTATGTGAAGAGAGTCGCGGGTGCCTTTGCTTCCTCGCAAATCCGGGGATGATGGCGTTTAGTAGAGACAACGCCACCGTAAATGCCGGCGCGACGGAAACTGTGGGTAAACGATACATGCTAGTCTTCAA
>Ga0247803_1001947_pt1 | contig 10637 bp, 10 predicted proteins | sample UWRJL014104B1_FD_180928 | JGI IMG/M metagenome (GOLD analysis project Ga0247803, IMG submission 180928) | Plant litter microbial communities from Arlington Agricultural Research Station in Wisconsin, United States - UWRJ-L014-104B-1 | ecosystem: Environmental > Terrestrial > Plant litter >...
CACGAATCAGGAACCAGTTTCGCCCATCAAGCACACAGAAGCAGACAAAACGGAAGTCGCAAGATTTCCCAGAAATCCAAGAGGAATCAGACGACGAATGGCGACCCGTAGGCTTTTAGAGCATCAACGCCTGCCAGTCCCGCAGTCCCCACATCCCCACTTCTCCGCCACCAGGACTTATCAAAATCACTTTGTACCATTGCAAAATACGCCGCCTAATCCCGATCATTATCATGAAAGCCGACCCGCTTTATGTACAGTGGCCTGACACAAACCTGGATACATTATACAATGGAATTTTTGAACAGATAGCAAAGCATACAGATCCATGGTCTCTTCTCTGCTGGTTTCATATTGCGTCCGCCCAATGTATGAACACCCACTTCGCAAGACCCATCTCGCAAATATCATCCGATCACTCCATCCACCCGTTCTCCCATTTTGCCCGTGTGAGACCCGAATATGGCATAGCATCCGGTAGCTTCTGCTCATCCTCATACAAGAGCCCATCCATGTAAGTTCTAAACTCACGGCCAGTTGCACCCACCAGTGCATAATTTTCAAACCAGCCTGCCATTGCCTGCCGAGACATTCCACCGATATTCGAAACAGCATTCGTCGGACCGCACACGATACGCAGGCCGTCACGAGGATAGACAGTCGACGGGCTATATGGACTACTCGAAACGGAACAGAGTACACGAGCAGCCTGCGCAATGAAGTCGAGAATAGCACGCTCGCATCCGCACATCTCTAGTACCTTCGTATATGTCATTGGATTGTTGTCCAGGTCTGTCGCTTCCAGCATCGGTGTCCTGCTATCGAGATATTGCCGCGCCGTCTGGAGTGTTTGTCCATTGCTCTTGAAAGAGATGCATGCCTTATTGATGACGCTGAGCATGGTCCATAAGAGATCGAATGAAATGTGGTCCTTGTTCAGGATGATGTCGACCACATCGGGCATAGTCAATAGAAGATTCCATAGGGCGAAAGCGGTATGCTCGTTGCTGGGGGTTCTCTGGGCAACCGTTCGAAAGATCATCTTCGGCATCGTCGAAAGTGCCCATCGACGAGCTTTCTCGTGCATAATTGCTCTTGCCTCCGAGCGAATCAGCTTGCAGGTATGGAGGATGGCGAGGTCGACGACGCGTGTCACAGTCGTGAGTTTCGCGAAAGGTTTGTCGGAATTCGGAGGGAGACAGACGGTATGGTTGACGACGTATCCATCGACTGCGTTATAAACCACCACACGGATCTCTACAGGCAGATCTAGGAAGCGGAACGGCTGCTCTTCTTTTGGCAGAGGTAAGAGGACGCCAACGACATGGGTGCTCGTCGACGCCATCGGTGAAGTCGGAGGTGGACTAACTGGAGGAACAAGTTAAGCTCAAGCACAAGCGTCGCGCGCAATTGTTCTGAATCCTCGGTGTGATATAATGCAGGGGGTACACGATGGGCCCAAGAATAATGAAAGTTGTTACCTTTTGCGATCTTCCGGACGTCGTGCTGTTCTACACGTGCGGCGCTCAAGTGCTGTTCGTACCTCCTCGTTCAACAAGTCGTAGGATGCAGGTGTTCGCTCTGGTTTTTGGTTGCGATTGAGAGTGGTTGAGTGCGGCGAATAGCGAAAATATTCATTTCGAAGACCGTGTGGCGCTGCTACTTCAGTTGAGCTAACCGCTTTGGAATTGCATGGAAGTGAATGCACTATCTTGTTGACATGTGCCTTTAAAATACCCGCGGACATAGTGGGGTCAAAAATTTCTATTTTTGACTTGTAGGCATTTGAAAGGCAAATCTTGTTTCGTCATGCAACATATGTGTGCAATACACAAGTAATTAATGGCCGCGCAAGAGTTCGGGTTGTACGCACAGCCTTTCGTGTCATGTAGTACGTACTATAGAATAGAATACAGTCGAAAAGTACATATCAACTATATTCAGAGGATCGGAGCTATCTATGCGGAACGATAAGGAATGATTCAGTCCAATAGACATAGAAATTAGGCCCGAGGCCCGCGACCCACGTTTGTTGTCCACATGTGCGGTATTTCTAGCTCATCAATTTGGTCGTTCCCGGTATGCCCTAATCCCAGTGTTCACTGAATTCACAGAGTTTCCATCCACTGCCCAGTCCACTCCTCCAGACCCACCCAGTGTGAACATGCCATCTCGTGTCCAACCCCCCGATCAATCCACAACCTCCCCGGTGAACACTCCCTGCAAATCTTAGACTTTCGAACTTCTTTATAGTGCGTAATACAGGGCTTCTCTATGAACCCGACAATCTCAAAATCGACTCCATTTCTCGAAAGGATAACACCGTCGTTCCATTCGAAGCCTCTCTTCGTAACCTCGCCCAGAGGAAGTGTCTCGTTCATGTCATATCCCGGGAGGCAGAAGAGGAGCTGGATGTTCGGGTTCAATGACCTTGAGCGTGAAGCTTGAAGGATGAATCGCGAGAAGGCGGAACAGAATGGCGTTGGTGGAGAGGAGAGATACGGAATCTTGGAGTAAGTCGGGTCGTTGAGACGGCCTTTGTACAGCCGCATGTTGAAGGCACGTGAAGGTTAACATTAGCATGGTTTTCCTGATCTGGTGGGATGGGACACTTATCTTCTGCGTGCCATAAAATCGTTTTTAGAGACTTGTCGCCGAGCTCGATCCGGCCCTTCGCACAGTCGATCGAACGCGCAATTGCCGAAAGTAACAAGTAAATGTTATGTCGTGCTGCAATAGACGTATCCCAATCCAATCTCAAGATGATGCGAGAAGGCACAGTCAAAATCTCGCGGCAAATTCGCTCTTGGAAGATCCCTTTCGCATCTTTGTTCGCTTTCCTGCATGTTCGCAGTATCGCTAATGGGAGTCCGCGCATGACGAGCGTCAAGCAGACCTGTCCCTCGAATTCAACATCTCGGTGTTTGATCTCGAAAGGAAGTGCGTGGTATATCCGCATTCGTATATCCTGAGGTAAGTCGAAGAAACGAAAAGGCGGTTCTTCGGGCACAAATGGGGTCGTTTTACGCTTGATCTTACGTTTGAACCGGAATGCCATTTCACGGATTGACCGAGTTGGAGTGCTGCTGTTGTCGTTGCCGTAAAATGCAGCCAGAGCTGACAATTGTTGAAGGGTGGCCATGACATGGAAACATTTCGGTCGTGCGTTTCTCAGTCAAACAAATATGCTGGAAACGAGATGTCTTGGTGAAGAGGACAGTGGCGACGCTAGTTCATCCATTCATCGGTGACGTCCAAACCTTGTGTAACCTTCACACGCCACCACAGGTGCTTGGGTGTTCTACAAACTCACCTGTCGCCGGCTTAGACAGTTGATGTACTGCTTGAGGGGGTCAATCAGGAAATATGTTACCCCTCTCACTACACTCTGGAAGATGCAGTATACAGAAGATACACTTAGACAAATACAGCCGCCTTAGTAAATTGCTTCGAATAGCGACAACCATGGGTCTTAAATTGCTACGATAACAAACGCCAGGGATCGAAATTTTCCCGTTGGTGACAATGGATCCGCCGATGACATAGCTTTGCGGGAAAGAAGCAATCAGCCTCTTGCACGTGAACCATGACCTTCGGATCTTTCCTCAAGTGGTAGATATGCCTCGTTCTTCGTTTATCGCTGTCCCACTTACTGGCTAATCCGCGCACAATCGCCATGGACAACCCACCTGAGGCAAATGAGCCTCCTGATCGACTTCTCAAACCTGCGATCATTCTACCCAAACAGGCCTTCTCGTTCATGAAATTATCCCTTGATCTGCGGCTCATGGTATATGAACGTCTTCCACGCGAGACTCACTACATTTCGATTGAGGAAGCACCTCCGCACGGAACCGATACAATCCCCGAAAGCCTCGATCTCGTCCGCCATACTACGTCTACGACCATACTGTCGACTTGTCGCGCTATCAATATCGAAGCCACGCCATATGTGCGAAATGCCATCGAGAATTGGGTGATTGCTGGGGGAGTCAAAGTGATCAGTTCTCGAGGATCGCCGAGCTTGGGGAACACGTACTCCTTACTGGGCATTCTGCACAAATTCGTGGACCTACAATGGTTGAATGATCGTTTAGGGGACTCTGGAAAACTGCACTTGCGTCGCGACGACGTGTTGAACTACATCGAGTGGAGTGCTGTGCGGAAATTACCGGAACAATCTGTATTGGCTCCACCAGCGCAAGTGTACAAGATTGCTGGTTGGATTGTGGCTTCGCAGAACATTCTGAAGCGACTATCGGAGCGACAGTCAATTCCGTCGATCGAACTTGTTTTGCGTGCAGCCGAGGGAGAAAACATCGTAGAAATGACCGAAGAGCAAAACGTTATGCGGGTGCCATGGATGCAGTATAACGTCCAGCATCTTCGAAACCAGGGCATAGAGTTACGAGCAATTGGATGCATCGACGCGGGCAGGACCATGGTTCCCCACAATCATAATCCGCCAGCGAAGTATGAAGGCGACGCAGGATCGAGGATGGAGCCAGTGATGCTTCGAGCGGAGTGGGAGAACTGGTGGACAACCTAGAATGTGCGAAAGATTCATCAAGAACTATGGGACTCAATAGGATCGAGTATAGCGTCACAAGCGGCAATGGTTTGCATCCCGCATTTTTGTTCTGCATCACTGGTTTCGATTCCGTTGAGGAAGAATTTCTCTGATCTTGGTCTTGCTGATATAGCGAATACTACGTCAAATGAGAGTCGTACGTTTTACCAATCTTACAGCAACTTGTGAAGACTAGATACATCCCTCGCTTGTGGTGGTATGCTAGCGATACTTGTGATGCGAAACTCTCCCAAGCAGAGGTGCTACTCCATAGGTAGATAATAGCGCGATTACGCTGTAAGGTTTGATCATGGCTATCACTGGCACAGCTGATTCAAAACTGTAATATAGCCATCTACCACCGCATGAATACCAATGTTCATCATACAGGTTGCGTACCTTGAGATATTGGGGACCTTTTCGTAAAGATGCGGTTCACTCAAGCAATTACCTTGCATTTCGATCAGCACAGAAATTATTAGTCATCTAAGAAAGCGAAATTTGGAGCCGTGCGTTGCTTGATCGACCAAAACACTGCAGTCGAAAGCGTTGCAACTATACTGAGATTCTCAGTTCCACCTCCCATTATAGGCACTCGTGTGGTGTATCCCGAACGATGACTCTCACATTGTGTCAGCAAACGCACATGAGATCGGCATATCTTCTCACCGGAGACGTCAATTCGTCATCATACTGGCCAATATACATTTTCCCTTCGAGATAGTGGGCGTTGTCTATTCGAAGTGGATGACAATTCTGCGCACAAGTGACTGGAAGAGGAAAGATAATTGGAAGACTGCGGCGGAAGAAAGAAGGGATAAGCCAACTGTGCTCACAAGCGATGAACGGCTTGAAATCTGGGTAGCTTGATGGACTGCCGAGACGGGGCAGTCGCTCTTCGACGTTTCGTCTATACTCGGAGCAAGTACTAATGCGGCATGGCAGAGGCTGGGTTGATTGAGGATATACATCTGACTTAGAACAGTTGCTGTCATTCACGATGAAGCGATAGAAGTGTCCACAAATACCAGATCTAGTACTGTAATTTACGCGCATCTACTAATTCGCATTCGCAGAATTCACTACATGTTGTTGTCGTTGTTTCAGTCTTGCAGTTCTAATGCATCGACGATGTAGTTCGCACTCAACCAGGTTGCATCACCACTTCCGTAGACGCCGACGGTCAGCGTGTTCGATCCAACTTTGAATGCGCTCGAGGGGACGGTCCAGGAGTAAACGTCGCCCCACCCGCGATATCCCCCACGTGTCAATCCGCGTGAGTCTATCAACACCTGCAAGTATAATTAGCCTCATTCTCAATATGCTTTGCGCAACTTAAGTTTACCGGTGCTCCCAGATCACTCCCGGTCCAGCTATTAACTTTAACCGAAGGACGGCCGCCCTTGAAAGACAGCGTCGTGCCAATTCTCAGCACATGTCCTTTGACCTGCTCTTGCGTCAAGCTGAAGTTCACTGTCGCAGTGCCGGATTGCTTCGACCAAAGTGCCATTGGAAAGTCGCTCGCCTTGGACGTTCCCACAGTGTATGTACCACCCCAGCTGCCCATGCGCACATCAGATGGATGCATCCGCGTGATCTTGTCACCGTTCCTGAGTTCAAACGGCTGGCCGTCGAACTCGCCAATGCGCCAAATGACAGCAGGGGTGGGTTCTTTCGATGCGATGTCTTTTTTCACAGTCTGACCCGCGGTAACGGTGACAGAGTCGTTTGCGACGAGATACTCGTTCTTGTAGAGTTTGACGCTGTATGTTCCGGGTCGCATCAATGGCGAGGTGTACGCACCATTGGTGGCCTTAGTCCAATATTGATTTTTCGTATTATGCCAATGCACAACAGTCTCGAAGCCAGTCGGCACTCCGCTGGCAGTGCCAGACACTGATCCGCGACCACTAGCAGCTACATAGCCCTGGATATTGAGAGTACTGAAGAAGCTGGTGTCGAGATTCTCGGACGGCTGGGTATTCGGTGAGGTGAATGTCATTGCGTAGGGGCCTTGCAAGCCCAAACGCCATGGCTCAGTACGTAGATGACCGGAGTTCATGTACCAGTAGAGTTCCTGATCGCTATCGCCAGTCTGACTGTTGATGTCGCGCATGAAGGGCCCGCTTGCTGAGGTTTCGTATGCGGTTCCAGGCATGACCATGCAGACGGCTGCTTTCGACCCAGAAACGCAGTGTACCTTGTCGTCAATGAATCGGTCGGACGTGTACATCTTGCATCTGGTTTGGCCGCTCGGGCATTTGAAAGTGTCTTTGCCTTCGAACGCTTCGCAGCCGCGGGTACTTCCCACGTCACCGTGCACGCCTGTTGGGAGCTCCGATGTCCTCAACCGTGCGAGCCATCGCAGCTCTCCAGGATCAACCTCACCTGTAATATACGTCGCCATGTATATGGTCGCCTCATTCTGTTTGGCCACAAAGTATTGAGTGACGGGTACCTTGCTGCCGCTGGCCTTGACAGTGATTTTGACGTGTCCATTGACCGTCTCGCCAGTGACCGTGGACGTGCCGAGGCCAGAGTTGATAGCAGATGCCTTGCCCGTTCCTTGATATTCGACACCGTTATACTTCAGACTTGTGATGTCACCGTTGGATCTACGAAATAGTCAGTCTCTATATCGAACTCGGATGTAGTCACAGGACTGTACCTGTTCACTTCGAAGACAAGGCCGCCATCGGTGTCTACAATGAACCGGGAGCTTGTAGAGGTCAGGCCAAAGGCGGCACTTGCGCCTTGGCTCAGTGCCAGAGCAGTGGCGGAGGTAGCGAAGAAGCGCATTCTGTCGTTTGCTTGAGGTGAGTGCGGACCCGCCTGCTTTTTAACATAATGGCTATTTTCTGGCTAAGGCCACGCGGCGACGATCCCGTGTTCAATGTACCCCGGACTGGAATTCCAAAGTATCACGGCGCAATTATCGCCGGAAAAGAGCACCTATAGTCACACAAGAGAGGACATTATCCATACCACCCCGGTCGTTGACAATATACTTTAAGCGAGATGTTCGGAGTATATTGACCCGCACCGATACCTATGTGGGGTGTCAAGACACCCCAGATTTCATATGTCGCGCATGAGGTATGCGGGGAGGCGATGGCAGAAACATGCATTCCAACCCTCAAACCGTAAACCTCGTGTTGGAGCCGATAGGTGCGGTATGTTCTGTTTTCGTAAAGCTTCGCTCAATAACTATTCTTCAGTTGGGCTTATCCAACTTTCTAGACCGATGCAGATGTCGACTTGGTTTTGGAATGAACGATGTCGAAGCACGGAGGTCAGCTCAAGAGCTTGGAGGTGCGAGTTCTTGTACTCTACGTCATGCCATGTGACTATACCCTAGTGTTATTTTGGGCGAAGGCGCGACGTTGCGAAGCGCCGCACTGAGCAACAACACTCCTCACTCTCACACAATATTGGGTATTTGAACTTTCCCAAAGGCAAATAGGTCGTAGGCGCACGTAATCATATTTCGAGCGGCAAGTTTCGGCAGGACATATATGGATGAGCAGATCGGTCAATCAGACAAACGGAGCTCTACAAGGACATGTGCTCAGAGAACACGAGTTGTGAAAACGGGGTCTGACGGGTCCCTTATATATCTTGCAGGCATCTGAAAAGTCCGAACACAAGTACAGAGACGACCATACTTCTTCCGATCGAACCCAGGTCACTTTCAACGGCCAAGTCCCACTCCATATCTCTCATACCATACACCTAACCCAGCAAGCCAGGAATATCACCGCGCGCTAAACTACTGAGAATCCTGTTCACATAACTTCTATAGTAACATCATTATGAAGGGCAATAGCTCCGAACGTATCTCCGGTCGGTTGTGCTTAGGCTACAAAGTGCATCGCACCTCGTAACATCAGATGGTGTGCTTGAAAAGGTATACATTGAGTTCCTCTGGATAGTCTTTGCAGAGAGTCCGCTCCAGCTTTAGTTGTCACTGCTCAGTTCGGTCCACCCTTGTCAAGTTGTGCAATCTGTATCATGGCGGTGAACCTTCACACAAACGTAGCAGAATCAGAAGTCGTAGCGCGATATTCCAAGCTGATGAGCAACTCCAGTACTTGTGTGTCGAGTCACGACCAGATTCTTGAAATTCAGTGTCGCCATAGTGATATTCCACAACCTGCTCGCACTGGCTTCGTCTTCCATGTGCCAAAGAATCCAACTGAAGGGCATAAAAATAATCTATGCAAAAACAATAACATGAACGCTATCACAACCAACTCCCAAACCAAACACTATACCCCACCCCCCTTCTCCCCAAGCCAACCCCTCGACTGCTCAACCGACCTCCTAACCTCCTCCCACCATCTGCCCTCCACCTTCCCCGCTCCGGCCCCACCATCACCCTTCGAGTAGTCCTCATCAGGCAAACACCCGATCCGCGGCAACGCCGAAATTACCTCATCCGGACCACAGCTATTACAAACCTGCGCCTTGCGCCTGGGCGCAGGCACCGTATTCAGTTCCAGCATCTGATCCGACTCTTCTCCGGCGGCGCTCGGAGGCACAGGCGGCGTGCATGTCCGCACATGCGTCATGTCGAAATCAGCGTAGTTTCCAAGTCCGCTGCTGAGTCGTTTGTGGCTTCGCGTTTTGGGGATATATCGGGGTGATGTGCCGTGCCATATTCTGCTGGTGCGGTGTTGGGAATTGTCGAGCGCGTTGGGGGTATTGTTGCTTGTGGAAATGTGCATCCAAGAGAAACGTTTTCGGGTTGACCTTGCAGCGTTGCTCGAGCCGGGGCCGCTTGTTGGTGCACTGCGGCTGTTTGACTTGGACTTGGATGTCATGGAGGTGAGGAGGGTCTTTGGGAAAGCCTTGACGACGAGGACGCGGACGGCTGGGAGTGATGCGCAGACGAAGCCGCAGGCGAGCTCGAGCTCAGTCCAGATCGTGACGCGGACGTAGTCCCAGGTGGGGTCGATGGAGTTCCCGAAGGAGAGGAGTGTATGTAAACGGACCATAGTGGTGACGCAGCCACTGCGGATATTAGATGCGCCAGGAGACTAAGATGGAGGAACTTACAAAGTACCGATGGAGAACATCAACGCTACTGCAACCTTGCGATAACGCTTCATGTTCAGCCTCCGAATGCATATAAGGGGGAGAACCACTAGCACTACGTCTTGTGCGATTGCAGAAGCTGAGTTCGCGTATGCCAGTGCGCTTATGTCCATACATTTCCCTTCGACGTCTTGGTTCCAGAATACCCGAATCGGGGTGCAGGAGAATATGGTGAGCAGAAAGATGACCAAAGTGTTGACGACGATCCAGGTCAAGATGGCGTAGCATACCATGCGGATGCGTGGCGATGGGAAGATCTGCAAGTAGAACATGCACAAGGAGACCTTGATGAGACCGAGAGCTACCGTGTATAGCGAGGAAGCGACGTAAACTGGCACACAGTCAGACTACTCGAGGACAGCCGGATCTCGGATCATGTGAGCTCACGTAGACGAAGGTTCTGTAGAAGTTGCCCGTGCTGAAGGTTCCAAAGGTGCTCGCCGAAACCGTTCCCTGCCACTATTATTTCGCGTTAGCGAGTACTCGCGCACGCATGGGATGTACCAGTCACATACTGATGAGAACGCAAGCAACTGGTGGTGTCGCCACGATCAAAGCAGCCATAAGGACCCAGTCGTCCATGGCTGTACGCTTCGCCAGTATCTTCCCGAAGATTCTTAAAGTGACGAAGAGAACGGCGATTGAATATGTCGCGATCGTGTAGATGTACATGTCGTTCGTCTTCGACCCGTCCGAAAATGCGCAGAGATCGGCTTGGACTTTGGAGGTATCTTCCAACAGTGAGTACTTAACGTATAGTCTTCATTTTAGGAGCTCTCGGCAGTAGATGACGTACCCAAACTTTCCGCCATTGTGCAATTTACAAGTAGACATGCTGCGCTCGTACGCTTGAGCTCCTCGTTTTTACATTGGCAATCGACATCCGAGAGCGCGCATCCACTAGCCGGCACCGTCAGGAACAGACATGTGAGCTGGAAGAATGTCAGCGGACGCCTCATTCTGCTAAGGA
>Ga0247803_1001950_pt1 | contig 10628 bp, 8 predicted proteins | sample UWRJL014104B1_FD_180928 | JGI IMG/M metagenome (GOLD analysis project Ga0247803, IMG submission 180928) | Plant litter microbial communities from Arlington Agricultural Research Station in Wisconsin, United States - UWRJ-L014-104B-1 | ecosystem: Environmental > Terrestrial > Plant litter >...
CTCTGCCCGCCCGAGCAGAGTGAGCACAGGCACCGTCACGAGCACCTTCGCGCGAACGCCGTGCCCTGTGCCCTCGCCTGCCGCGCGTTGCCCCGCGGCGCCCTCGCCCGCGGCGCCGTCACCTACCGCGCCTTCATCTGCCGTGGCGCAGGTGTCGCCGTCTATGAGCAGATCACTCATCGCGTCGGCACGCTTCTGGGCGAGCGTGCGGGCATCGTCGGGAGCCTTCTGCGCCATGGCGATCTCGGTCAACCGGTCGTAGGCGGCGAGCGCGACCTCGGCGCTGAGCTGGGCGCCGAGGAAGGCCATGCCGTCTTGTTGCGGGTCGACCCAGACGCGACGTTCCTCGACGGCGGCTGTGTGGCGTTCTGTTATGGACTCCGGATGCAGCGACTCGCGTTTCTTGCGTGCGACCGCCGCGAACTTCGCCACGGTCAGGGTCTTCGCGAACGGCAGCAGCTCGCGTTCGAAGTCGGCGCTCGCCCCGTCGGGCAGAGTGTCGGTCTGGTCGATCATCACCTGTGCGTGGCGGTAGCTGATCTCGCCATCGCGCAGTGCGGTGTTGGTCTCGGGGAGGTCGTGGACGATACGGCTCGACTCCCAGATCAGGCGCTCGGCGGTGCGCTCGGGAATGCGCAGCGCGCAGGCCAGCTCGAAGACGAGCTCGCGTCGACCGCGCACGGCGGCAGTCCAGCCGTGCGGCCCGGTGCTGGTCGAAGAAGCGCCGCTCGAAGACGTGCCGCCCGAAGACGTGCCGGCCGAAGAGGCACCATCCGAGCCCTCGGCGGTCGCGGTCATGGCCTCGCTCCACAACCGGAGCTGGTCGATCTGCGCGGCACGCAACGCCATCGACGCCCCGATGATCCGCTCAGTCGACTCGACGCTAGACAGCAGGTCGTCGAAGGTGCCCAGCATGGCGAGCGCGAGCGCCTCGCCCTCGAGCGCCTCGCCTTCGAGCGCCTCGCCTTCGAGCACGCCACGCTCCGCACCGTCCATCACGTTCGTCATGCATCAATTGCACCCCAACAAGCCGCCTCACAACCGAGGCGACTCCGATCTGTGCACAGATCCAGACCTGTGGATAAACGTATGGATAAGGCCCTACCGCACCCCGCGCATCAGCTTCAGCACCGGCCGGCTCGCCACGACGAGAACAACGCCGATCGCGATCGCGATGGCTCCGAGCGCACCGAAGTACGGCACCTCGTTCTCCGGGTCGTAGAGGGCGGCCAACTGGCCCGACGCCGCCGATCCGATCGCGATCGACAGGAAGAACAGCGCCACCATCTGGGTGCGGAACTTCGCGGGTGCCAGCTTCGTCGACACAGACAGGCCGACCGGCGACAGCAGCAGCTCCGAAACAGTGAAGACCAGCAGGATCAGCACGATCGCGATGATCGGGGTGCCGTTCTCTCCGGTTCCGACGAAGGGCAGGAAGAGGAGGAAGCCGACGCCGACGCCGAGCGTTCCGAGCCCGAATTTGACGGGCGTCGACGGCTGCCTCGTCCCCAGCTTTGTCCACAGGGCGGCGAACACTCCGGAGAGCACGATGATGAAGATCGGGTTGATCGACTGCACCCACGAGACGGGGAACTCCCACCCGAGGATGCTGCGGTTCAGCCGCTCGTCGGAGTAGATCGTGATCACCGTGAACTGCTGTTGGTAGATCGACCAGAACGCGGCGCTGGTGAGGAACAGCGGGATGAACGCGATGACCCGGCTGCGCTCCACGGCCGTGATCGACCGGCTGGAGAGGATCACGACGAAGTAGGCGATCGCCGACAACCCGGTGACGACGATGACGATGAGCGCGAGGTTCGTGGAGTTGACGAGACCGACCAGCACGAGAACCACCACGATGACGATGCCGGCCACCACGATCGCGGCCACGACGGGGTACCTGCGACGGGGCAGCGGATTGGGGATCTCGCGGGCCGCATCCGGAAGCCTCTTTCGACCGAACGCGTACTGGGTGAGGCCGATGGCCATTCCGACGGCGGCGAGTCCGAAGCCGTAATGGAACCCGAGCGTCGACTGCAGCAGACCGGTGAGCAGCGGGCCGAAGAACGCGCCGAGGTTGATGCCGAGGTAATAGATCGAGAACCCGGCGTCGCGCCTCGGGTCCTCCTCCGAATAGAGGGTGCCGACGATGGAGGTGGCCGTGGCCTTGAGCCCGCCGCTGCCGAGCGCAATCAGGATGAGACCGACGGTGACGCCGGCGAACCCGGGGATGAGCGCGAGCGCGATGTGGCCGCACATCACCACGGTCGCGCTGATGAACAGCGTGCGCTCGCTGCTGAGCAGCCGGTCGGCGACCCACGCGCCGAGCACCGTCGAGAGGTAGACGCCGCCGCCGTACGCCCCCACGATGCCGGCGGCCCCCGCCTGGTCGAGACCCAGGCCGCCCTCCGTCGCCGCGTAGTAGAGGTAGATGAGCAGGATGCCCTGCATGCCGTAGAACGAGAACCGCTCCCAGGTCTCGACGCCGAAGAGGGTCGCCAGCGACCGAGGCTGCCCGAAGAAACCGGTGTCTCGCGAGACGTCTTTGTCCGTTGCGCTCATGGCCTCTGGGTTACACCCTCATAGTGGGCGAGCGCAATAGAAGCCGGTCAGCGCGCCCCGAGCTGCGCCCGCGCCGCATCGATCACGGCGAGAACCGCGACCGCGTCGTCGAGGGTGTGCAGCGGCGACTCGGTGAGACCGTCGCCCACCGACTGGGCGACGGCAGCGGCCTGGAAGCACAGCACCTCGCGGTGGGTGAGCCCGGTCGAATCGTGCCACTCCGAGACATCCGCCCCCACGACCACGCGCAACGACCCCGGCGAGTGGAACGGTCCCGCGACCTCGATGCGTCCGGCGGTGCCGTTGATCGCGGCGACCTGCGGCGTCTCGGCCCGCATGCTCGTCGTGACGACCGACTGCGCTCCGCCGGCGAAATCGAGCAGGAGCGCCGCCTGATCCTCGACCCCGGTCGGGGCGAGCGAGCCGCGCGCGGTCACGCGCTCCGGGGCACCCAGCACGAAGTGCGAGAACCAGAGCGGGTAGACGCCGAGGTCGAGCAGCGCGCCTCCGCCGAGCGCCGGGTCGAAGGCCCGCGACGCGGGGTCGTAGTCGAAGCGGGCCCCGAAGTCGGCGCTCACCGACAGCACCTCGCCGAGCGCGCCGTCGTCGAGGAGGCGGGCGATGACGTCGGTCTGCGGCATAAAGCGCGCCTTCATCGCCTCCATCGCGAACACCCCGGCGGCGCGAGCAGCCTGCGCGATCTCGCGCGCCTCGGCGGCGTTCAGCGCGATGGGCTTCTCGACGAGCACGTGCTTGCCCGCCGCGATGGCCTTCAGGGCGAGGGCGCGGTGCTCGGAGTGCGGGGCCGCGATGTAGACGATGTCGACGTCCGGATGCGCCAGGAGTTCGTCGTAGTCGCCGTAACTGCGCGGGATGCCGTGCTCCGCGGCGAACGCCTCTGCGCGCTCGAGCGTGCGCGAGGCGACGGCGACCACCCGCTGGTCGGTGTTCGCGTGCACGGTGCGCACCCAGTCGTGGGCGATGCGGCCGGGGGCGAGGACGCCCCAGCGCAGGACGGTTCCTCCGCGTAGCGGGGCGATTCGGGCGTCAGGGAGCAGCATCCGCCCAGCCTAGGGCGTGTATTTTCGGCACGGTGTGCGTCTGCGCGATCTCGGGACGACTGCGCACGCGCGCCGCCGCGCAGTCGTCCCAGGGCGGCGCAGAAGCCGGCGGGCCGGCTAGCGCAGCCCGGCGATCGCCCTAGCCAGCCGGTCGACCCCCTCCGGGATCTCCAGCGCGGGCGTCTCCCCGTAGGTGAGCCGCAGGTGCCCGCCGTCGGGCTCGGCCGGAAACCAGGCGCGGCCCGCGGTGACCGCGACGCCCTCGGCGAGCGCCGCGGCGGTCACGGTCACGTCGTCGAGGCCGTCGGGAAGGCGCGCCCAGACGTGCATCCCACCGCGCGGACGCACCGCGATCGCGAGCTCCGGCAGCTTGTCGACGAGGCTCGCCACCAGTGCGTCGCGGCGCACGCCCAGCTCGGCCGACACCCGGCGCCGGTGGGTGGTCCAGGCCGGCGAGTTCACGAAGTCGGCGGCTGCCTCCTGCAGAGGACCTGCGACGTAGAAGTCCTCGAGCGACTTGGCCGAGCGCAGCCGCGAGTAGGCGGCGCCCTTCGCGGTGAGCGCCGCGACCCTGAGGCCCGCCGCGATCGGCTTGGTGAGCGAACGGATGTGCACGACGTGCCCGTGCGGGTCGTTGCTGGCGAGCGACGCCGGCGCACCGCGCTCGATCGCGAGGTCGTGGGCGTAGTCGTCTTCGATCACGAACACCGAGTAGCGCTCGGCGATGCGCATGAGCTCTGCGCGGCGCTCGGTCGCCATCGTCGTGCCGGTGGGGTTGGCGAACAGCGGCTGCGTGAGCACGACGCGCGCGTTCGTGCGCTCGAGGATTCCGGCCAGCAGGTCGGTGCGCATCCCCCGGTCGTCGACCGGCACCGGAGCGACGTCGAGTCCGTAGCTGCGCGAGATCGAGATCGCCCCGGTGTAGCTCGGGCTCTCGAGCACGATCGCCTCGCCGGGGCGCGTCAGCGCACGGATGGCGATCGACAGCGCGGCCTGGCCTCCCGAGGTGACGATCACGTTCGAGGCATCCACCCCGCCTATCTCGCGGGCGAACCACTGCCGCAGACTCTCGCTGCCCTCGAGCGGCGAACGCCCCCAGGTGCCGGGTCGGCGCAGGGCGCGGTTCATCGACGCCGACAGCGCCGCGGTCGGCACGAGGGACTCGTCGAGATAGCCGCCGGTGAGACGGATGACTCCCGCCGCGGGTTTCGTGAAGAGCGCGAGCGTGTTCGAGATGTCGTGCGGGGTGTGACCGCCGAGCGCCGCCTGCTGCCAGGAGGTGTCGGCGAGCGCGTGGGGGGCGGGCGCGCGGGCGATGAAGGTGCCCGACCCGGGGCGTGCGACGACGAGACCCTCGGCGCTCAGCTCGCGCACCACCGACTGCACCGTGAGCGGGGAGACGCCGTGCGCGTCCTGCAGGGCGCGAACCGACGGGAGGCGGTCGCCGGGCGCTCCCGCGGCGACGATCTCGCGCAGCGCTCGCGACAGGGACCGCGTGCTGTTATCGTCATCCATGAGAGCCCACGATAACGTTATTGACGCGGAACCGGTAACGGCGAGCGCCGTTTCCCGCCTGTGGATACCGGGCGCCGGCCTCGGATTTCTCGGGGTACTCGCCTTCAGCTTCTCGCTGCCGGCCAACAAGCTCGCCGTCGCCGGCATCGATCCGCTCGGCGTCACGGTGCTGCGGGCCGCGGCCACCGGGGTTCTCGCGGCCGGATACCTGCTCGCCGTGCGGGCGCGCCTCCCCCACTGGTCCGACCTGCGCGACCTCGGTCTGTCGTCGCTCGGAGTGGTCATCGGCTTCCCGCTGTTCAGCTCCCTCGCGCTCACGACGAGCGGCTCGGGGCACAGCGCCGTTATCCTCGGCCTGCTGCCCGCGCTGACCGCCGTGTTCGCGGCGCTCGTCGGCGGCGAGCGGCTGCCGCGGGGCTTCTGGCTGGCGAGCGGCGCCGGCGTGCTGGTGCTGGTCGGATACCTGCTCGTGCACCAGTATTCGGAGACCGGCGACCTGAGCGTGGGCATCGGGGACTTCTGGATGCTCGCGGCCGCTGCCAGCGCCGGCTACGGCTACGCCATGGGCGGGCGTCAGGCGAAGGTGATGGGCGGAGCACGCGCGATCTCGTGGTCGCTGGTCATCGTGCTGCCGGTGTCCGCGCCGATAGCCGCGGTCGTGTTCGCTACACAGAGCTTCGACTTCACCACCGGAGTGGTCATCGGGATGCTCTACATCACCGTGATCTCGCAGTTCCTCGGGTTCTTCGCCTGGTACGGCGGACTCGCGCGTGGCGGGATCGCGCGCGTCGGCCAGCTGCAGCAGGTTCAGCCGCTGCTCACGCTGGCGTGGGCGGCGCTGATCCTCGGCGAGGACTTCGACCCGTGGACCATCGTCGTCGGCGTCGCGATCGCCGGCCTGGTCTGGGCGGCCCAACGGGCGCGGTTCGCCGCGGGCACGTAGCGGCCGCGACTCAGCGGGCGGCCAGCTCCACGAGCACGGCCTCGAGCTGTGCGACGGCGAAGTCGAGGTCGTCGGCCGTCGCGACGATCGGCGGGGCGAACCGGATCGTCGACCCGTGGGTGTCCTTGACGAGCACGCCGCGCAGCATGAGCGCTTCGCAGACCTCGCGGCCCGTGGCCAGTGCGGGGTCGATGTCGACTCCCGCCCACAGCCCGGCGCCGCGCACTTCGACGACCCCACGCCCGATGAGCGCACGCAGGCCGCCCTGCAGTCGGTCGCCGAGCATCCGCGCCCTCTCCTGCATCTCTCCCGTCGCCAGCAGCTCGACGACCGCGAGGCCGACCGCCGCGGCGAGCGGGTTTCCGCCGAAGGTCGACCCGTGCTCGCCGGGACGCAGCACACCGAGGATGTCGCGGTTGCCGACCACGGCGGAGACGGGCAGGATGCCGCCGCCGAGAGCCTTGCCGAGCAGATACAGGTCGGGCACGACACCGGCGTTGTCGCACTCGAAGGTCGCACCGGTGCGGCCGAGCCCCGACTGGATCTCGTCGGCGATGAACAGCACGTTTCGGCGCTCCGTGATCTCGCGCACGGCCGGGAGGTAGTCGGCGGGCGGCACGAGGATGCCGGCCTCGCCCTGGATCGGCTCGATGAGCACGGCGACGGTGGTCTCGTCGATCGCCGCCTCGAGTGCCGCGGCGTCGCCGTAGGGCACGCTCACGAAGCCCGGGGTGAACGGGCCGAAGTCGGCGCGCGCCTGCTCGTCGTTCGAGAAGCTGATGATCGTGGTGGTGCGTCCGTGGAAGTTTCCGTCTGCGACGATGATCGTCGCCTCGTTCGGCTTCACGCCCTTGACCCGGTAGCCCCAGGCGCGGGCGACCTTGATGCCGGACTCGACCGCTTCGGCGCCCGTGTTCATGGGCAGCACCATGTCTTTGCCGGCGAGTTCGGCGAGCGCGGTGACGAACGGGCCGAGCTGGTCGTTGTGGAAGGCGCGGCTGGTGAGCGTGATGCGGTCGAGCTGGTCTTTCGCCGCCTTGACGAGGGCCGGATGACCGTGGCCGAAGTTCACCGCCGAGTATGCCGCGAGGCAGTCGAGGTAGCGGCGACCGTCGACGGCCGTGACCCACGCGCCTTCGCCCGAGCTCACGACGACCTCGAGCGGGTGGTAGTTGTGGGCGGCGTGGAGGTCTTCCTGCTGGAGGTATGCCTCGGTCGCCGAGCCTGTCGAAGCGGTCGTCGTGGTCATGACCGAAGCTCCAGCGTGCAGCACTTCACTCCGCCGCCGCCGAGCAGCAGCTCGGAGAGGTCGACGCCGATCGGGTTGTAGCCGCGCTCGCGCAGCTGACGTTCGAAGTCGGTCGCCCGCGAGGCGATGACCACGTTGAGGCCGTCGCTGAAGCTGTTCAGCCCGAGCACGGCCGCGTCGTCCTCGTTCACGATGATCGCGTCGGGGTAGCGCTCGCGCAGGATCTCGAGGCTGGGGGCGTCGAACGCGCTGGGGAGGTACGCGATGTTCGGGTTCTCGAAGCCGGGCTGGGGGTCGAGCACGGCGATCGCCGTGTCGAGGTGGTAGAAACTCGGGTTGACGAGCGTGAGTGTGACGACCTCGCGGCCGAAGATCTCGCCGATCTCCTCGTGGCTGTTGCTCGCGCTGCGGAAGCCGGTGCCGGCGAGGATCGCGTCTCCGACGAGGAGGAAGTCGCCCTCGCCCTCGTTGATGTTCGCCGGAACGCGCACCTCGAAGCCGTTGGCGCCGAACCAGTCCATGTAGGCGGGGCCCTCGGGCTGGCGCTGCGGGTAGGTGAAGCTCGCGCCGTAGGCGATGCCGTCGAGCACGAATCCGCCGTTGGCCGCGTAGACCATGTCGGGCAGGCCGTCGATCGGGTCGACGAGCTTCACGTCGAAGCCGAGGTCGAGGTAGGTGTTGTAGAGGGTCTCCCACTGGCGCACCGCGAGGCTCGTGTCGGTCGGCAGGGCCGGGTCCATCCACGGGTTGATCCGGTAGACGACGGTGAAGAAGTCGGGGCGGCACATCAGCACGGTGCGCTTGCTGGCGACGCGTCCCGCGTTCGCGGCGGGTTCGGGCGCGCTCAGAGTTGGCTCGGTGAGGGTCATGTCTCCAGTGTCACACGCACCATCTGGCGTTTTTTCGCTGAAGCGCGCACTTTTTCGCCGTCTATTGGTCGGGCGAAGCATGTAATCGTCCTAGGGTGGCCTGATGGACAGTCTCGACTACGGCATCATCGATCAACTCCGCCTCAACGCGCGGGCCGGGTACGGCGACATCGGTGACATCATCGGCCTCTCGGCGTCGGCCGTGAAGCGCCGGGTCGACCGCCTCGTCTCAGACGGAGTCATCCGCGGCTTCACGATCCAGGTCGACCCCGCCGTCGACGGCCTCTCGACCGAGGCATACGTCGAACTGTTCTGCCGCGGCACCGTCGCGCCCGACGAGCTGCGTCGCATTCTGTCGGGGATTCCGGACGTCGTGGATGCCGGCACGGTGACGGGCTCCGCGGACGCGATCGTGCACATGCGCTCGCGAGACATCGCCTCGCTCGAGCTCGCCCTCGAGCGGGTGCGCGTCGCGCCGAACGTCGACCACACGCGCAGCGCCATCGTGTTGTCGAGGCTGATCAGCCGGTCGCACGACTGAGGTCGGCCCACGCCGATCGAGCCTGTCGAAAGCTCGCCGACGTCGTTCGGGGGCGGATTTCGACAGGCTCGATCACCGGTTCGTCAGGCGACGACCGGCTGCTCGACCAGGTAACGCGCGTACGCACCGACGGTGAGGAACGTCGGGAACTCCTCGTGCAACGCCACCTCCCGGAAGACCTCGGCCGCATCATCCACCCTGTCGCCCGCACCGCGGGGCAGCCCGCCCACGACGTCGGCCAGCAGGCCCTCGACGAACTGCCTCGTGATGGCGGTGCCCTCCGCCGTGACCGTGTCGGTGTGGATCCACTGCCAGATCTGGCTGCGTGAGATCTCGGCGGTCGCGGCGTCTTCCATGAGGTTGTCGATCGCCGCCGCGCCGACGCCGCGCAGCCAGCTGTCGATGTAGCGCACCGCGATCGACACGTTGTCGCGCACCCCGGCGTCGGTGACCACGCCTCCCGCGGAGCGGATGTCGAGCAGCTGCGCCGCCGTGACGTGAACGTCGTCGCGCAGCCGGTCGAGCTGGTTCGGCCGGTCGACGAGCACGGCGTCGAACTCGGCGCGCGCGGTCGCGATCAGCCCGGGATGCGCGACCCAGGTGCCGTCGAAGCCGTCGCCCGCCTCGCGACGCTTGTCGGCGCTCACCTTCTCGAGCGCGCGCTCGGTGACGGCGGGGTCCTGCCGGTTCGGGATGAACGCGCTCATGCCCCCGATGGCGTGTGCGCCGCGCTTGTGGCAGGTGGCGACGAGCAGCTCGGTGTAGGCACGCATGAACGGCACCGTCATGGTGATCGACGCGCGGTCGGGCAGAACGTAGAAGCGTCCGCGCCCGCGGTAGTTCTTGATGATCGAGAAGATGTAGTCCCAGCGCCCGGCGTTCAGGCCGGCACAGTGGTCGCGCAGCTCCCAGAGGATCTCGTCCATCTCGAACGCCGCGGGAATCGTCTCGATCAGCACGGTGGCGCGGATCGTTCCGTGCTCCAGCCCGAGCCGCTGCTCGGCGAAGGCGAACACGTCGTTCCACAGCCGGGCCTCGAGGTGCCCCTCCAGCTTCGGCAGGTAGAAGTACGGTCCGCGGCCGCCTTCGACGAGGGCGTGGGCGTTGTGGAAGAAGTACAGCCCGAAGTCGACCAGGCTCGCGGACGCGGCCATCGCGGTGCCCGCCCGGTCGGTGTACCGGAGGTGCTTCTCGACGAGGTGCCAGCCGCGCGGACGCATCACGATCGTGGGTGTCTGCTCGGCAGTGACCGCGTAGTGCCTGCCGGTATCGCTCGTGAACTCGAGGTCGCCGCGCACCGCGTCGAAGAGCGTGAGCTGGCCGCCGACGACGTTCGCCCAGGTCGGGCTCGTGGCGTCCTCCTGGTCGGCGAGCCAGACGTTCGCGCCCGAGTTGAGCGCGTTGACCGCCATCTTGCGGTCGGTCGGGCCGGTGATCTCGACGCGGCGGTCGTCGAGGCCGGGTCCGGCGCCGGCGACGCGCCAGGTCGTGTCGTCGCGGATGGCGGCCGTCTCCGGAAGGAAGGTGAAATCCCGCCCGTTTCCGAAGTCGTAGCGGCGTTGCATCCGGTCGGCGAGGCGGGTGTGACGCTGCCCGCTGAACCGGTCGTGCAGTTCGGCGACGAAGCCGAGCGCGGCGTCGGTGAGGATCTCGTCGTAGCGGTCGCCGCGGGGGCCGGTGATGTCGATGCGTGTGGTCATGGTGTGCTCCTTAGTGAAACTGCTGGGACTCGGTGCTGCCGACGAGGGCGAGGGTCTCGCTGCCCGGGTTGAGGGCGGTCGAGATGCGGTCGAAGTAGCCGGTTCCGACTTCGCGCTGGTGGCGCGTGGCGGTGTAGCCGTCGGCCTCGGAGGCGAACTCGGCCTCCTGCAGGTCGACGTAGGCGCTC
>Ga0247803_1001951_pt1 | contig 10628 bp, 14 predicted proteins | sample UWRJL014104B1_FD_180928 | JGI IMG/M metagenome (GOLD analysis project Ga0247803, IMG submission 180928) | Plant litter microbial communities from Arlington Agricultural Research Station in Wisconsin, United States - UWRJ-L014-104B-1 | ecosystem: Environmental > Terrestrial > Plant litter >...
CCGGGCCTGTGCGCCTCCGCGTAGACCTTCCTAGCACTGCGGTTCCACGCCTGGCTCCCACGCGCTCGCCACACTTGCGCAATTCCGCCCGCGACGGCTCCCTTCAGCTGCCCAGCCCTGGCTAGCCCCTGTAGCCCGACCTCGTCGCCGACATGACCATGTCTCCCCTGTCCCCTAAATCGTCAACTCCTAGCATCCTCATTCAAAATGACGCCGGTTCGCTCCACACCTACCCACTGCCTCTGCACCGCCGGCCCTCCTACCCCCATTCGTCGGGTTCCATGGCCATCCCTCGAGCGCGTGACGACGGCCCACCGCCTCCCTTGCCGCCTCCGCGTTACATTGGCGAAGAGCTCACCCATGGTCACGACATAGGCTGGCAGTTGGGCAATATAGGCTCCAACGGAGCTGGCTTTAGACCGGGCCAGCTGGCGTCAGTAAAGCCTGGCTCGAGCTTGCTGGGAGGGTCCGCTAGCGTCCATGTCCACGGGCATTCACATAACCGGCCGCGAGAGAAGAGCTATGCTGCACGGAAGCCCTCCCTCCCCAGCTCGCTCGATGATATGAGCTCTGCAGAGAGTCTGGAGCACAGCGACGAGGATCGCAGTGGAAAATCCCGGCCGACCCTCGCAAATTACAGGTAAGAGACATGCCCAAACCCTCGTATCCAGACCAGTGTCCTCGCGGCGCGTGGACATCCTGTCCGTTTGATCTGGACTGACCACCTACCATAGGTTTACTAGCGAACGACAACTGGGACAAAAAGCCCTGGAAACATCGTCCCACGCCTATGACAAGCAACTTCTGTCCAAGATTGGCGGCCCGCCCGCTAGCGCCCAGGAGCCTGCATCCAACGCCCACACGTCTTTCAATAAGCTCAACGGCCAGTTGAAACCACTCTCGGTACCGGTACCCGAACGTTTGCAACCTTCGCTGGACTCGCCAGGCTCGCGGTGGGGAGGGTATACGGGCTATCGTAGCCCTGTGTATGATTCTGCAGATCATCACCAGCGAAGATTCAGCAGCTTCTCGACTCCTAGTGCTTTGGACGAGACTGCCTCTCAGCACCGCGGAAGCTACGATCATAGCATCTTTTCAGAGTCCGAGTTCGGCATGGAAGAGGCGGGAATGCGGGAACTGAACATCAACGATCGCAGTCCGTCTATATCCGAGGAGTACCACACAGGACCACAGGGCGGTCTAAAGCGACGCGCCTCCTCGCCCCCCTCGGAAGCTGCGCGCGAGGATCGTCCCATCGGTGGTGGCAATACTGACTTGTACCACCGTCGGTCAGCCCAGAGGCTGGTCAGCCGCGATTCACCGGCATCACGTTTCCCAGGCACGCAAGGGTCGCTCTCGTCTATTTCCAGCCTCAGTCAACGCACGGCTTCGAGCGCATCCTCGTGGGGATTCTCTGCGGCGAGTAGTATGAGCAGCTACAACGGGCCTCAACGCCTGTCGCCTAGTGCGTTATCCCCTTCGGCGGATGCGGAACCAGTCCCTGCCTCTCCATATGCAGCTAGTAGGTCACTAAACCCCAGCCCGCGCGGTTCATTATCGAGACCGCACCACCAACGAGGACCTTCTGAGAACGACTATCCTCAACTCCGAAAAATGTCCACGGATAGCACGATTCACTCACGGCAAAACTCCGTCGCCGGCCGCATCGCTGGCGGATATATTTGCGAGTGCTGTCCGAAGAAGCCAAAGAAATTCGACAGTGAGGTCGAGCTGCTGTAGGTTATCCCGAGATTTCTCCACCGCCACCTCTTTCTTTCCAACAATGTAATCAAAGCTGATTAATGTTTAGTGTGCACGAGGCAGAGAAACAGTACACTTGCCAGTTCTGCCCGAACCGTTTCAAGAATAAGAACGAAGCCGAACGACATCAAAATTCGCTCCATCTCCGGCGTCACTCGTGGTCGTGCGCTGCGCTCGCGGGCACACAGGCGGCCTTCCACCCCTCTCAGACCCATTCGGGCGCAGCCGATGTATGCGGTTATTGCGGCGAAGAATTCCCACTACCCGCGAACTGGGAGGCTCGGTCCGAACACCTAAACCACGTGCACAAGTTCGGCGAGTGTAATCATGCCAAGAAGTTCTTCCGCGCCGATCATTTTCGACAACATTTGAAACACAGTCATGCCGGCACGAGTGGAAAGTGGACGAATATGCTCGAGAACGCTTGCATGAAGGATGAGCCGCTACCAAAGGAACGCGTCGGCTCAATGAGCTCTATCGCAGGGTCTGCCATTGCCCAACTGGCACCCAAACCTGGTGTTATTGACGAAGTACACGATGAATCATGAGGCGTTGGCGGGGGTGTTTTGGTTGTGTTGAGCGTAGCATAAGCATCATTGGTCGCAGACTGCATTGCTTTCTTGTCCTTAAGATTTCCTTTTCATGTCGGCGCCTGCTGCTGGGCAGGTTCTCAACCACACTCCCCCAGAGTGGTTTGTTCTACTTCCACTTCGTTTTCTTCCTTGCATTTGGAGAGACATTGCCTCCACCAAAAACGTTTGCGTTCTGGTCTCTTGACCGTCATTGGATATCACATGTCCTGCCATAAGCTTGCTTTTCAGTCTCACGACCTTCACGACGGCGTTCAATTCATATGGGAGCACCGTTTCCTCGGTTCCTCCTTCTTCTTTACGAATGGGGTGTCCGGTGCATCTTGGGAGTTTCTTGTGGCGTCGCTTGCTGATGGCCTCTGGCTTATTCTCAATCTCGTTTCTGTTGTTTACGAGGCGCTATACGTTGAGTTCCTTGTTTGCCACTGTACCGACACATTTACAACTCTCTCAACATACATATCACGTAATGCAAAGCCAATGAATTCGCCCCAGAGCATAGCGTCCTGACCGTCTTTCTGGATCAAGCGGTCAATGTGCTTGATAGTACGACGAGCAAAATCAGCAGGTTGATAGGGGCAAAAACACCTGAGGAATACGAACGCGCCAAGAAACGAAGTCGGTCGCACTTGCCTTCGGAAGCCGGCCCTGCCACGAGGCCTTACATCAACGTGACGGCTTTACTATCCAAGAGCCGAAAGGTCTCACTTACGCAGCATCAGCGCAGCATTATCGTCGCCCCCACCAATTTTCGACCTCGTTTCAGTACATACGGTGCAACCGTACTAGATGTATCATCGCCGAGAATAGCTCTCAGCCTCATCCGATCGGGCATCTAATCTTATCCTTTGAATATGACCGGGCATGCGGCCGGTATCTATTATCAATAGAAACTGTCAGATTAGCCCCCAGGACAGGAAATCCCCACGTCCACTATCCTCGAGTGTACATCAGCAAGAAACTTGTTCGAATGACGATGCTGGCAGGCCGTCGGACGTTGGAGCACCTCCGATCTTACATTGGCGAGTTCGTATGCAGGATCTACTTGAGCAGTAGTGCGCTTGCGTCGCATGCGCGCCATCAATCGCGAACGCGGCACCTAGGTACCTGAGGCGTGCGGACCCGTGGCATGCTAACAGGCATTGAACAGCATCCACCCTCGCATGTGCCCTCCAATGCCGTGCCGTCCACGTCTGCAACCCTCAAGAGTCCACTCCTATCTCAAACCGACTCCCCTCCGAATGGAACCCTACCATCGCCGTCTCCACAACCGCAAATCGCAAGCAAACGGTACTGTCGATCCGCACGCACGCACCGCTCAACCGCATCCGCGCGAAACCTATCCAAACAAGCGCCCCCGCGTCAGCAAACCCAAACATCCCTACCCTTTCAACCATCCCGCCGTTCACGCAACTACCTCCCAATTGCAGTTCGGGTTACATCAACACCGAGCAGCCCCCAACGCGACCGCATGGCCGGACACAACATTACACTGCAAGCGTGACAGCCCAGCCGCGCGCGTCTCCACACAAATGCCCATTGAACGAGGGAACCTTACATTCCCTAATGCGGCATGCTCGGATGGTCCCGCGTTGCGATTATGGGCATCTGGGCTGGCCTCGGACCCCGGAGATCTCTCTTTGAGAAAACGAAGCGCTAGTGCTTATGTCATACGTGATGATTGATGCTTGATGCTAGTTTGCGCGCATCTTCTTTTGATGTGGTTTGCAAGAGATGAGTGTGAGAAAAGAGGTGGTATAGTGTTCGTTTTAAAAGCGGTTTATGGTTCAGGTCTCACCGGTGTGTTGGCACCTTAGATAGAGCTGGCCTTAGGTCTCAACACCTCGCCATCAGCACAACGACACTCTCGCGCGATGTATGCAGCTCTCCGTATCATCGAGCAAAGTCGGTCAAACTAAAGAGACACACCGGAATACGCCCATACGAGGGTAGAGATTGGATAAGCGAATAGCGGTCTATTGCTAGATACCACGCTCGAGTGGCACCAGATCGGCCCGTGACGCAAGGCTGATAGCAGCGCGGTGTTTTCTGACGGGGCTGGAGTTGTACGGGGGTCTACTCGTTATTGCTCTTCAAGCAGGTTCCCAGAAGAGGTTAATCTGTATACGAGCCAAGAACTTCCCGCCCGCACATGGCTCGAGTCCTGGACGCCTTATGCAGATGATGCAGCAAGACGCGCAGGGTCTTTGTGTCCAATTCGACACTCCGATCTAGGCTCGGTTACAAGTTCTTTACCATTGTGCGATGCTGGTGGCATGCTGATCTTGTGCTTTTGAGGTATTGCTCAACCCATGTAGGTTTTAAGTGCGGATCGAGGATGGAGGGCCGCCATACGGAGTGTGTAGAGTGTTCTACTTTGCATGATCGACAACGAAAAGTACCGTGCGACCCTTTCGTGGCGAGCTTCGGCAATCAAGGTGAGAAACGATATCCGTCCTATAGGACTGACAGATACGACATCCTCAACCCCTGCCCTGTGCCTCAAAAACTCACCTAATATAATGAGACATAACACCATCCTCTCCACCATAAGCCGACCCCTGCACACACCGGTCCCTTCCGCTAGCTCAGCCCTATCAAACTCGGGCCTCTTCCCAACACAGACCCTTACGGTTCCACCACGGAGTATGTACCAACCGCAACATTTAATCTCCGAGGTACCTAGCATGCGAAACCCTGACCATTGTCCAGATGTGAAACTTTCGGAGGCATTGAGCAACGGCGACGCCGAAATTACTGGTGTTCATCTATTCGGAGGATGAGAGTAGGTTAGGGCTGACGCTTAGCGCAGTGGTTTTGTTTTGGGCGTGAGTGCTGCTTGGCTCACGGGTGTATTACCGGCTGCTCAAGGCTGTATTTTATCGAGCAGGTTTTGCGCCGAGGTGGATAGATGGGTGGGTATGCGAGGCGTTGATATCGAGTAAGTCTGCGCGAGGTGCAACATCCCGGCAGTGGGATTGCTAGCTTGTTTTCTCCACTCAGGTGGACCCACTACGAATGCAATAGGCGTCGGGAGATATTATCATGTTCATGGGTGCTTCTGTCGGCTTTCACGACCTATGGAGCATGTTGGGGTTTGTTTCAATCTTTGCCGCTAGTAAAAAGTCTCTATCTCTTACGACTTTAGAACACAGGTGGCTTGTTAAAGAGCAATACGATGAGTAATTAAATATGCATGTTCTGTCGGCCGGGATGAGGATTGCTTGACCGCGAGTCATCTGCTTATCTGCAGTGTGGTCAGAGTGGGCTCGAATGGTGAGCAAACATTCCTTCGGATCGAATCGACTACTCTGTGTAAGACGTTGGTGACATAGGGCGTGTCGAAAGTTGCACTTTGCTTTCTGGGTGTGCGTTAAACTCAATGTGGTGTCTCGCTGATGGGAGAGAAGCAACGAGGAGTACAACGAGACAAACGAAGCTCCGAGTCTTTGGACTGTTTCCCCAGAGAGCAGTGAGAGTCCGTAATACTTACCACAGTTGACTGACCAGACCACCACCATAGCGGATATGCCTTGAACTGGTTAGTGGCTAATAAGCCATCGACATACGCCCGGACATTGACATTGTACGAATCGCTCCATCCAATACCTCGAAGCTACACATGCAGGCACTATCCGAAGAGGCAACAAGCATCCACACCCCACAACGAACCTCGCGAGAGTAAACCCCGCCTTGCTCACCCCCGTCTCAAGCAAAGGAAAGAATACGCGACCAAGCCTATCACTCAAGCTTCGATTCGACCCCACTAGACACGTCTTTAGCGTTGGGAAGCATCGAGGATCGTGCATCAGGCTTGTATGCCGACATGCAAGCAGCAGGTCATCGTGGCACCATCGATTGGATCGTTGTACAACCACGCATGAGCGGTGAAGAAATCCTCAACGTGTCTGCGCGTTGCCCAGGCTGTCGGCTTATCTTGTGAGATGCCGACAGGGTGATACTTTGGACAAAGAGGAAGGTTCTACGCGGGATAAGCGGGATAAGCGGGAGGGCGGCGCGGTGGTACTGTGAGTTTGTTGAGTGCTGTGGGGGCTTTGTTTGGTGGGATATCAGCGCCGATGGTTCTTGTTCATGTTGAGTAACGGCGGACGAATTGCCGTACACGGGGAATGGGAGTAGTTGTTTGTTGTGGGGTGTCTCATCGTATGCTGTGAGACCAGACTGCATATGTCATAAGTGTAGACCGGCATATTCCAGCATGATTATGCAAGGCTGTTAGTACACGCTGGCTTGGAGCTACGCCAACGCTCTTTAGAGCATAGTCCAGCTGTTTATTGGAGCTGAATGACAGACGTCGGAAAACCCGCTTTGATGAAACGGTGTAGATTATCCCACTCGGATCGTGTGTATCTCAAAAAATGACGTGCTAATGCCAAAGAACCCCGGAATACCGGAAAGAACCATTTCTGCATGAGGAAACCGTCAGCAGCGGTCTGACATGTTTGTCTGCAGCCCGCTGCAAGCAACTCGCGCTATCTCGAGGAAACGGGCCGCTACGCAGTGGCACGTGTGTGTCGAGTAAGCGCAAAGTATGATGCCCGCTAATTTCTTACTGCAGCGTGCATCTGAGTCCCAAGGCTGGCGAACATCGGCCCATCGGCTAGCAAAGATAGGTCAAGCGTAAAGTAATGCCAAGATGGGTGTTTCCCCGCTCGACAAGAGCTAATTTACAGGATGACCGAAGAGAGATTGGAACATGAAGCGAGCGGGAGAGGGTGTTTGTGGGGTCATGGGAGATTGCTGGGTGGAGTGGGGAAGTTTGATGGGTTGCTGAGTCTTTCGCGGTTTCGCTTTGCAATCTCGGCGTTGCGGATTCGGTCGAGACGCTGTTGGTAGAAATTCCTGCTCTTGTTAAGTGAGGTCTCGGGAGGTTGGTTTGCATGTGCTACAGAGAGTACGTACTTGTTCAACGTGAAGATGCGGGGTCCAAGATCGATCTGCGCCTGGTCCTTCGATTTGGACAGCTCTTTGATCTGCAAACAAAGTCAACGAACTTGTAGTAACACTGTACATGTCAATCTTACCTTGTCATCTTTGACCTTCTCATCATCCTTGTCCTCATCCTCATCGTCCTTCTTCGCATCCTTATCCTTCTCCTTATCCTTCGCCTTCCGTTTCTCCTTCTTAGCCTTCTGCTTCTCGTCAAACTCCTTTTTCACTTTCTCAATCTCGCTATCAAGCTCTTCCTTCTTCTTGCGCGCCGCGGCCGCGGCCGCTTCATCAGCATCAGGCTGGCAGAAGCCGCGATCCGAGAGATGCCCGATGCAGATGTAGAAAAAGTCCTGGAATACTTAAGCGCCTGAACCGCATCGCTGCGAGGGGGCTTTTTACCTTGTTATCGGGCGTAATGAAGACGGACGTTGTGGGCTTGTAGCAGATCCAACAGGGTTTTCCTGCGCCGTCGGCGACTTTGCGGTGGTGCCAGACATTCTGGAGAGCCATGTTTAACTTTGCTTACTGCTAGATCTCGAAGAGTCGCTAGCGAGGTGGGCGGCGAATGCTGTCCTACTCTAAGCGCCCGGAAAATGGAGTGGCGAGTTATGCTGTAGTGGGGAAAAGGTCCCGTGTCCGTTCCTCCTTATTGCAAGCAATCGTAGAATACCCAGCGCACAGTAGGAAAGGATATCGCGCCAGTCAGAGTACGCAGTGAAATGGATGGAAGCTACACATACTGAGCAAGGGCTGGAGTTGAAGTTGGATTAGTGTGGCGCCGTAAGGCTGGAAGAGCTGCGCTAGTATCATAAACAGCTAGCGTGGGACAGAGCCTCAAGATTATCAATGACTGGGCATCTGACTTCTCTCCGACACCAACCATCACATGTACCTAGCTTCTGTCCAAAGAAGCTTGAGGCATAAGAACGCGCTCAAGCTATTTCAACACCATCTTCCACTTCCTTACTCAGAAGCTTGCCAGCGTGCCAAGCCTCCATACGTCAGCTTTCTCAGTATGCACTCGTACCCTTCATATAGCCATCACCAGTGCTGAACTATCATGCAGAAATTCACTCATTTCATACCGCCAAACCATTGAGTCTCTCAAATATGGGTAGCGAACCCACCCAACTACGTTACGTTGATGTTGGTCCGCTGAACCTCCTTCATCCCCAGTACTCCGCCTCACACAAGCTAGATCGGCATCAACCTTACCGACCCCATCTTCCGAGGAGAGTACCATGGAACCCAGAGACACGAAAGTGACTTTGAAGATGTCCTCCAGCGCGGTATAGATGCTGGCTGCAAGAAATTCATGGTCACAGGTTCGGACTTGCAGGAATCGGAGCACGCCGTGGAGATTGCGAAGGCACATCGTAAGTTTGATTGAATTGGCTAGAGGCTATTCATTCCAGCTTCAGATCTTCTTCATTCTTCCCCAGGATTTATATCCCATTCGAAAGCAATTAGAGCTCCCACTAACATTCCGTAGCTGGTCTTTGCTACGCAACCATTGGCGTCCACCCATGCTCAGCAAAAACCTTCGACACCCACCCAGGCGGCCCTAACATCCTCCTAAACTCCCTCAAGGATCTCGCCGTCACCGCCAAAACCTCCTCACACGCCGTCGCCTTCGGCGAAATCGGTCTCGACTACGACCGCCTTTTCCTGACGCCAAAGGACCAACAGCTAAAGTACTTTGAAGCCCAACTAGCCATCGCCGTCGAGGTCCAACTCCCGCTTTTTCTGCACTCGCGGGCCGCGGCGGAGGACTTTGAACGCTTGCTGGCCGCTCGCTTAGACGAGCTGCCGAGGAGAGGGCTTGTGCATAGTTTTACAGGGTCGGTGGAGGAGATGCAGAGAGTGGTGGATATGGGATTTGATATTGGTGTTAATGGATGTAGTATGAAGAGTAAGCTTCCCCTCCCTCCCTCCCTCCCGCACAACCAAATCCAGCAAAACTTAGCTCACACCCCTACCAGCGGAAGAAAACATTGAAGTCGTCCGCGCCATCCCACTCGCACACTTGCAAATCGAAACCGACGGCCCCTGGTGTGAAATGCGGCCCTCACACGCCTCTTCCAAATACCTCAAAGATGCTCCGCCCCTCCCCAAAGCCGTCAAGAAGGAGAAGTGGGTCAAAGGCGCTATGGTGAAAGGGCGGAATGAACCGGCTACTCTTCCGCATGTTGCGTATGCGATTGCAAAGATTAAGGAGGTCAGTGTAGAGGAGGTTTGTGATGCGTAAGTGCGATTCGTGGGTGCGAATGTGAGATGTGTATGACTGACGTGACGCAGTGCGTGGCGGAACTCCATTAAAATGTTTGGTTTGGGCGAGCAGGCGGAGTGAATACGTTTCGGGGTGGTATACGGATACAAATAGACTGGCTAGTATATACACGACAGCATGCAGTATTGTCATGGGTGGTACCTATATACACCCCTGTCCTCCGTCCGAGCATTCCTACCCTGTGTTTCTGAATTCATATCGAAAGCCATCGCCACCAGTCAAAGAATAGAGAAGGCTAGGGACTATCCGGTAAAAGGCACGATCCATCGAAAAACTCGTATAGTTACACAAGAAGCACGGCAAGAACACATTAACACGGATGACAAAAGCACCCATTTCATCGTATACATCCAGTCAATTCCAAGCTATCCTACATGACAGGCCATCCACCAATCACCGATTATGTTTACATAACATTCTCTAACACATATACGTCCCTAACCATGATCAAAACACCACGAAATGCCAATACACGTACAAGCGCACCATGAAAATGCATCCCAAAAATGAGCGACTATCCTACCAACGCCATCGCTAAAATACCTTGTAGACAAAGAGAACGAAATAGAGCAGACTACCAAGCGCCTGAAACTGTACAAAGTGGTGGATAGGGAAACATTCAATGCTGACTCATGTCAAATGCGCCGGGCGGTTTGACTGAGATAGCGATCGGCTCGCTCGTTGAAGTTGATTGAGTTAGGGTGCTGAAGTGTCATCGGCGTGTTTGGGACCGTTGCCTGAGCAGCTGCACCCAACGCCGCACTCAGTGGTGTAGCAGGGACCGGCGTGATGTAGCCTCCAGAGCCTTGGGATCCAAGGCTGTTGCCTGTATAAGGTTGCGAGAACGCCGAAGTGACCGACGAAATGGACGTGTTGATTGGACCGAGATACGACATGCCGCTGCTGCCAGTCATGGTTGGCTTGTGTGCATACTTGGACGGTTGGGTCCTAGACGTAAACGACGAAAGTGAGGAGGCCAGGCCAGGGTTGTTCGATGTAAGATGCGACCATGGAGAGTCATTGATGGCGCAAGT
>Ga0247803_1001952_pt1 | contig 10627 bp, 11 predicted proteins | sample UWRJL014104B1_FD_180928 | JGI IMG/M metagenome (GOLD analysis project Ga0247803, IMG submission 180928) | Plant litter microbial communities from Arlington Agricultural Research Station in Wisconsin, United States - UWRJ-L014-104B-1 | ecosystem: Environmental > Terrestrial > Plant litter >...
CGCCGTCTTCCTGCGCGGTTTCAGGGAGGCGATCAGCATCGCGGTGGTGCTCGTCGCGCTGTTCCTGCTGCTCAACGCGATAGTCATCGTCGTCTCGTTCGCCCACATCGGCGCCGACTTCACCGTCGTCGACGACTGGTGGGCGGCCCTCACGGCGCAACACAGCAACCCGGTGCTCATGGTCGGGATCGCGCTTCTGGTGTTCCCGAAGCTCGCGCTCGGCCTCTCCGGCTTCGAGACCGGCGTCGCAGTGATGCCGCAGATCACCGGCGGCCCGCGCGACACCGAGAGCAACCCCGAGGGGCGCATCCGCGGGGCGCAGCGGCTGCTCACCACCGCGGCGATCACCATGAGCGGCTTTCTCATCACCTCCAGCATCGTCACGACGTTCCTCATCCCGCAGGAGGAGTTCCAGTCGGGCGGCGAGGCGAACGGCCGCGCACTGGCCTACCTCGCGCACGCCTATCTGGGCGACGGGTTCGGAACGCTCTACGACGTCAGCACCATCTGCATCCTCTGGTTCGCCGGAGCCTCCGCAATGGCCGGGCTGCTCAACCTCGTTCCGCGGTATCTGCCCCGTTACGGCATGGCGCCCCAGTGGGCACGCGCCGTGCGTCCGCTAGTCATCGTCTTCACGGCCATCGCGTTCGTCATCACCATCGCGTTCCAGGCCGACGTCGACGCCCAGGGCGGCGCCTACGCGACCGGCGTCCTGGTGCTCATCACCTCCGCATCCGTGGCGGTCACCCTGTCGGCGCGGCGCAAGCGCCAGACCAAACGCACCCTCGGCTTCGGGTTGATCGCGCTCGTGTTCGTCTACACGACGGTCGTGAACATCGTCGAGCGGCCGGACGGCGTGCGCATCGCGGGCCTGTTCATCCTGGGGATACTCGTGGTCTCCATCGTGTCGCGGGTGCAGCGGTCGTTCCAGCTGAGGGCGACGTCGGTCGACCTCGACGCGACGGCGCAGCAGTTCGTGCTCGGCGACGCCGACGACTACGGCGCGATCCATGTGATCGCCCACGAGCCGAACGCGGGAAGCGCGCTCGAGTACCGGCAGAAGCTGCAGGAGGAGCGCCGCGACAGCGGCATCCCGTCGCGCGCCCCGGTGCTCTTCCTCGAGGTGGCCGGCGGTGACTCGTCCAACTTCGAAGAGGACCTCTCGGTTCGCGGGGTCGTGCGGCACGGCTACCGCGTGCTGGAGGTCGACAGCGGGAACGTTCCGAACACCATCGCCGTGGTGCTGCTCGCCATCCGCGACCGCACCGGCGTCGTGCCCGATGTCTACTTCGAGTGGACGGAGGGCAACCCCGTCTCCAACATGTTCCGCTTTCTCATCACCGGAACCGGCGAGGTCGCGCCTGTCACGCGCGAGGTGCTGCGCCGGGCGGAGAAGGACCGCGCCCACCGGCCCGACGTGCACGTGAGCTGAGGGCGCGGCGGCGCGGACGCGCGAATGCCCGGCCTCCTCGCGGATGCCGGGCATTCGGTGTCTCTTGCTGCGTGACTAGACGGCGGCGGCCTTCTTGATCGCGTCGGCGACGGCGGTCGGCTCGGCGACCATCGACAGGTGGCCCGCTGCGACCTCGGTCAGGGTCGAGCCCGCGCGCTCGGCCATCCAGAGCTGGGTCGACAGCGCGATGCTGTGGTCCTCGGTGCCGGCGATGTACCACGACGGCAGGGTCTTCCACGCCTGGCCGGCGCCGGCCGGCTCGCTGAGCGCACCGTACGTGATGGGGCGCTGGCTGGCGAAGTACGTCGCGGTCTGCTCGTCGCTCAGGCCGTTGGTGAAGCCGCCCGCGAAGGCGCCCGCCTTGAGGTAGAGGTCGACGTTGTGGTCGCCGGGGAAGGGAGCCTGGTCGAAGAGGGCTCCAGCGTCGACGGGGCCGGCCTTGCTCGAGAGCTCGAGGATGGTCTCGCCCGTCTCGGGCACGAAGGCGTTGACGTAGACGAGCGACTTCACGTCGGGGTGGCTGAGGGCCGCGCCGCCGATGAGCGCTCCACCGTAGGAGTGGCCCACGAGCACGACGGGTCCGCTGGTGCGGGTCTCGAGGAACGAGGCAAGGTACTCGGTGTCGCCGGTGAGCGAGCGCAGCGGGTTGGCGAAGTTCACGACGGTGAAGCCGTCGGCCGCGAGGATGTCGCGTACAGCGTTGAAGGGGCTGGCATCGCTCCATGCGCCGTGGACGACGACGATGGTGGGCTTGGCGGTGGTGGACTGGTCGAGGGCGTTCATCAGGGTCTTCTTTCAGTTGGGGTGAGGGGCGATCCACCATGTAGACGAACTAGTGACTCTACTGGGTGTGATCAGTGTGCACCCATCGCCGCGAGAGCGCAAGTCGTAACCCGAGATCGCGTGAAAATCGCCCGCCGCGTTACGTGTTCATGACGTTTCGCTAAAGCTATTGCCCGTAATGAATGGGGCGGTCTAGCGTGTAGCACGACCCGGTTCCACCCCGGATCGGCGGGCGTCGGCAGGCGGGCTCTTGCCCTTTCACTGCACCGATAACGCGCCCAGAGAAGACGGAACCCGCACTTGCCACAGGATGCCCCCGCGCAATCGACAAGCTCCGAGCACGTCACTCTGAAGTCGATCATCGACGACCGGCCGATCGGCCGCGTGCACGTGCTCGTTCTTATGCTCTGCGGCTTCGTGATGTTTCTCGACGGCTTCGACACCCAGGCCATAAGCTTCGCGGCGCCCGTGCTGGCGAAGGAGTGGGGGCTCCCTCCGGAAGCCCTTGGCCCGGTGCTCTCGGCTGCGATCTTCGGACTCATGGTCGGCTACCTGGCACTCTCGCCCTTGGCCGCCCGCTTCGGTCATCGTCGCGTCATCATCGTCACCACAGCCGTGTTCGGTGCCCTGACGCTGCTGTGCACACTCGCCGCCGGCCCCGTAGAGCTCATCGCACTCCGGTTCCTGACCGGCATGGGCCTCGGCGCCGCGATTCCCAGCGTCGTCGCGCTCACAAGTGAGTTCGCGCCGCGCCGACGTCGGTCGTCGTTCGTCATGTTCATCTACTGCTGGCTCGCACTGGGGTTCGTGGCCGCCGGCGTGGTGTCGGGATTCGTCATTCCGCAGTTCGGCTGGCGCGGCATGTTCGTGGTGGGCGGAGCGCTTCCGCTGCTGCTCACCCTCGTGCTCATCCGCTTTCTGCCCGAGTCGCCGCGGTACCTCCTCGCACGTTCGGCCGAATCTCCGCGATTGCGGTCGATCCTCCGACGCCTGGATCCCAGCCTCGGCGCCGACGTCAGGTTCGTCGCCGACGTAGACGACGCCGCACCGGAGCAGACGGCCGTCTCCTTGGTCGTCGAACTGCTGCGCCGAAGGTGGATAGCGAGCACGCTGCTCCTCTGGGTCGCTTTCATCGCCAACCTGGCCGCCTTCTACTCGATCCAGAGCTGGCTGCCGAGCATCGTCGGGTCGCTCGGCCGTGAGCAGTCGGTGGTCATCGGGGCCACGGTGCTCACCACCATCGGCGGCATCGTCGCGGCCACCGTGATCGGCCCGGCCATGGACCGGGTCAGCCCCTTCCGAACGCTCGGAGTCGTGTATCTCCTGGGCGCCGTCTTCGTCGCCGTTCTCGGGCTGGCGTTGGGCGGCGACACCTGGATGCTCCTCACGGCGGCGTTCCTGTCGGGCACCTGCGTGACGGGCGGGCAGATGAGCATCGTCGCCCTGGCCGCGCTGATCTACCCGCCCAGGCTGCGCTCGACCGGCGTGGGCTGGGCGCTGGGCATCGGCCGCGTAGGGGGCATCGTCGGGCCGATCCTCGTCGGGCTCGCGATCGGCGCAGGGGTCGAGCCATCCGTAGTCTTTGCGGTCATCGCGGCCGTGCTCGTCGCGGCCGGCGCGAGCGTGCTGGCGCTGGGGCGACGGAGCACGGCCGAGCGCGCCTGAAGGCTACGGCTGTCCGTCTGCCCGGATCGCCGGCCAGATGCTCGCGACGATCCGCGCGATCAGCTCTTCCCGGTCTGTGTCGAGCCGCAGGTAGGCACCGAAGAAGGCGCCGAAGCAGAGTGACGCGATCGTATGCACGTCGACGTCGGCGCGTACCTCTCCCCGGTCACGCAGGTTCTCGATGACTCGCTCGACGAGTGTCACGCGGGGCTCGATGGCGTGTTCGCGCAGAATCTCCAGAAGACCGGGCGTGCGGTGGGTCTCGCCGATGAAATTACCCATCAGCATGACCGCGTCGGGATTGAAGTACGCCGGATCGACCCGCCGCACGGCCTCGGTCAACGCCTCGAGCGCCGGCAGCTCGTCGAGTTCGTAGGTCGGATACGTGTCGCGCTGTGCGCGAAATCCGAAGTCGAGGGCGTCGACGACGAGCTCGAACTTCCCCGGCCATCGCCGATACAGAGTGGGCCTGGTCACGCCGGCATCCGCTGCGATGTCGCCGAGCGTCATCTTCGAGTAGCCGTCGACGACGAGGCGGCGGCGGGCGGCGAGGATGATTGCGGTGTCGATCGCGGCCTCCCTGGGGCGTCCGCCCTTGGCTGCATGGCCGTCTTCTGAGGTGTGCGGGTCTTCGATCATCGGCGTCCGAGTGCTCCTTGCGTTACAGATAGGAAACGTAACACAACCTGATCGCGGTCGCGTGGAAAAGGGCGGATGTACGGCAGCCGGTGTGGCTGCCGTACATCCGCCCTTCTCGGGGTGCGCTACTTGGTCGTCGCGGCGTCCTTGATGACACCGGCGACCTTCTTGGGCTCCGCGACCATCGACAGGTGGCCGGACTTCACCTCGGTGAGGGTGGAGCCGGCGCGCTCGGCCATGAACAGCTGGGTGGAGATGTCGATGCTGTGGTCTTCGGTGCCGGCGACGTACCACGACGGGAGGGTCTTCCATGCCTGGTCTGCGGCGGCCGGCTCGTTGAGCGCTGCGAAGGTGATCGGGCGCTGGCTGGCGAAGTAGGTCGCCGTCTGCTGGTCGGACAGGCCGTTGGTGAATCCGCCGGCGAACGCGTCCTTCTTGAGGTAGAGGTCGACGTTGTGGTCCCCGGTGAAGGGCGCCTGGTCGAACAGGGCCTCGGCGTCGACCGGGCCGGCCTTGCTCGAGAGCTCGAGGATCGTCTCGCCCTCTTCGGGCACGAATGCGTTGAGGTAGACGAGCGACTTCACGTCGGGGTCGCTCAGCGCGGCGCCGCCGATGAGCGCTCCGCCGTAGGAGTGGCCGACGAGCACGACCGGGCCGGTGGTGCGGGTCTCGAGGAACGAGGCGAGGTAGTCGGTGTCGCCCGCGAGCGAACGCAGCGGGTTGGCGAAGTTGACGACCGTGTAGCCGTCGTCGCTGAGGATGTCGCGTACCGCGTTGAAGGGGCTGGCGTCGCTCCACGCGCCGTGGACCATGACGATCGTGGGCTTGGGGGACGAGGCGGATGCCGCAGCCGCGGTGTCCTCGGCGGCGGGCGTGGCGGCGGTGCTGCAGCCGGCGAGAGCCAGTACGGCGACGACCGAGGAGGCGGCGACGATGGCCGCCTTGCGGCCGAACGAGAAGCGAGAGGAGCTCTTTGCGATGTTCATGATGACTGCTTTCTTGAGGGGGAGGAGTGGTGTGAATGTGTGGGTCGAGCGGAGGAAAACTATGTAGACGAACTAGTACCTCTACGTGCAGGGTCTATAGTGTACCCATGACGACGGAAGCGCAAGTCGGCAGAAGAAACCGGCCGTTTCGCGGCCTGAACACCAGCGACAAGAGGTAACAGTGAGTGCGTCAACAGAGGTCGACCCGCAGGGTACGCCGGTGAAAGAGCCCGGCACACGCGCGGCAATCACCCGCGAGAAGATCGTGGATGCGGCAGCGGAACTCTTCTACGCACACGGCCTACGCGCGGTCAGTGCTGACAAGATCATCGAGCGCGCCGGCATCACCAAGGTCACTTTCTACCGGCACTTCCCGACGAAGGACGACCTGATCGTCGCCTACCTCGAGCGGAGGGCGGCGTGGGAGCGCGAGGCGGTCACGGCTGCGGGCGAGGCGGCTCGCGGTGATGTCGACGAGACCCTGCGGCTCATCTCCGAGGGCATCGGACTCGAGGCCTGCACCGCGGGTTTCCGTGGCTGCCCGTTCATCAATGCGGCGGCCGAGTTCGCCGATCCGAAGCATCCGGTGCGCGTCATCGTCGATGGCCATCGCGCCTGGTTCCTGTCGGCACTGGAGCGACTGACCGCGTCTGTGGGGATCGAGAATCCGACCGCAGCGGAAGAACTGATGATGCTGCGCGACGGCGCCATGGTCGCCGGCTACCTCGGCAACCCCGAGAAGGTGGCCGCGGCGTTGCTCGCCGGCAGCCGCGCGGTCATCGCCCTCTATCGCTGACGACTGCGACGAGGCGACTTCTCTCGGCTTTTCGGGGCCGCTCTTGCTTTACGTCACTGCGTTACGTTACAGTCACCAAATGTAACGTAACCGACGTGACATCCCCTCGAAAGGCGTGATTCCGCATGGCTGGACCCGTACTGCTGGCATGGCCCGATGGAGTCCGTCTGTCGCCCAGCTCCGCTCACGCGAACCGGACCGCCGGAGTGCTCGAACGTCGGGCCGAGGTGGAACGCGAGGTCGTCCTCGGGGCGAGCAGCGCCGCCGGCGGCGACGCCGACGTGGCGCTGCGACTGCTCTCCGAGGCGGTCGCTCGAGAGGTGCGTTCCCCAGGGTTTCGCGGCTGCCCGTTCATCAACGCCTCGGCCGCTCACCCGGAACCCGAGCATCCGGCCCGCCTCGTCGTCGACGCCCACCGGCGGTGGCTGCTGGCGGCATTCGAGGAACTGGCGGTCAGCGCCGGCATCCACCGCTCCACGGTCGCCGAGGAGCTGATGATGCTGCGCGACGGCGCGATGGTCTCCGGCTATCTCGGGAACCCCGACGGCGTAGGCCCGGCGCTGCTCTCCGCGGGGCGCGCCGTGATCGCCCGGAGGCGCTAGGCCACCACCCGTCATCTCCTCGGCCGATCCAAGGCGGTACCTGGGGCCCACCACGGAGGTACTCGCGGCTGACGTTGCGGGCCGACAATGCGGCCATCGTGGGGGAATAGACACTCGCTCCCGAAAGGCGTGATACCGCATGGCTGGACCCGTACTGCAGGAATGGCACGACGACATCCGCTCGCCACTGGATTCCGCTCGCGCGAGCCGGACCGCCGGCGTCCTCGAGCTCTGGGCCGAGGTGGAGCGTGAGGTCGTCCTCGGGGTGATCGGTGCCGCGGCCGGCGACGCCGACGTGGCGTTGCGACTGCTCTCCGAGGCGGTCGCCCGCGAGGTGCGTTCCCCCGGGTTTCGCGGCTGCCCGTTCATCAACGCGTCGGCCGCTCACCCCGAACCGGAACATCCGGTCCGTGTCGTCGTCGACGCCCACCGGCAGTGGCTACTGGCGGCATTCGAGGAGCTGGCGGTCAGCGCCGGCATCCACCGCTCGACGGTCGCCGAAGAAATGATGATGCTGCGCGACGGAGCGATGGTCTCCGGCTACCTCGGGAACGCCGACGGCGTCGGCCCGGCGCTGCTCTCCGCGGGGCGCGCTGTCATCGCGCGCTGCCGCTAGACCGACCGCATTCCCGCGAGGATGATCGCGCAGGTCCGCTGCCACTGATCGGGAGCGGCGTGGACGCCCAGGCATTCTCCCGCGGCGACCGACGCCCGGCTCAGCATGACGAAATCCTCCCACGTGACGTCGGCGCGTAGCGAGCCGCTGTCGTGGGCGCGCTGCACGATCTGGCTGACGAGCGTGCGCAGGCGGCCGTTGTAGCCGCACGCCTCCTCGTTCGCGACGTCGATCGACGACGCGAGGTATTCTGCGATCCCCTGATTGGCGAACTGCGTCATGCTGAAGAACGCAAAGAACGTCGAGAGCCCGTTCCAGGCGTCCGGGTCATCCAGGGCGGCCTCTGCGACCGACTGAACCTCGTCGATGCCATCGACCAGGATGTCGCGGATGAGCGCGTCCTTCGAGCCGAACCGTCGGTAGAGCGTGCCGACTCCGACCTCGGCTCGGGCGGCGATCTCCGCCGCGGTCACATCGGTGCCTCGCTCAGCGACCAGCTCGCGCGCCGCCGCGACCAGCCGCACGCGGTTGCGCCGGGAGTCCGATCGCTGGTCTGACGGGTTGATGGGTGCGGCGGTCTCGGACATCTCTGAAGATTATCGCAAAACGGACTCACTCGTTCCGGTATTGGGCTAGCATCAAAACGGAATTACTGATTCCGGTTCGGCACCCGCCCGACAACGACCCACGACGAAGGACTCTTTCATGACCCACTACGTTCAAACGGTGCGCAGCAGAGCGCTCCCCGGCCGCCAAGCCGAGTACCGCGACTGGTACCTCTCCATCCACGTCCCGGCGGTGCTGTCGCTCGACGGATTCGTGTCCGCCGAACTGCACCGCCTCGTGGCGGACGACGACGCGCCCGCGGAGTTCCTGTGCGTCTACCGGATCGAGACCGACGATCTCCAGGCCACACAGGCCGCGATGTTCGCCGCCGGAGCGACGATGGTGCCGAGCGACGCCATGGACGTTCACGCCACCCGCGTCGACGTCTACGAATCGACCAGCGCGTGAACTCGCCGATCAGGGTCGGCATCGTCGGAGTCAACGCCGAGCGCGGCTGGGCGGCAGACGCGCACATCCCCGCACTTCGGGCGCTCCCCGCCTTCGAGATTACCGCACTGAGCACCACCCGTCAGGAATCCGCGGATGCCGCGGGGCGGGCGTTCGGCGTCGGTCTGACCTTCGACGATCACGAGGCCCTCGTGCGGCGACCCGAGGTCGACCTCGTGGTGGTCACCGTCTAGGTGCCCCATCACCGGGAGATCGTCACCGCCGCGCTGAACGCGGGAAAGTCGGTGTACAGCGAATGGCCCCTCGGACGTGACCACGAGGAGGCGCGGGAGATGACGGAGCTCGCGGCGAGCCGCAAGGCGGCGACACTCGTCGGTCTGCAGTCGCGTCGTTCACCGGCCGTGCGCCACGTCCGTGATCTCATCGCGGACGGCTACCTCGGCACGATCCTGTCGACCACGATGGTCGGTTCGTCTCGGCTCGGCGGAGAGATCGACGCGGGCAACGCGTACAACCTCGACCAGACGAACGCGGCGAGCATGCTGAACGTCGCCGCCGGGCACAGCCTCGACGCCATGGCCCACGTGCTCGGCGACTTCGCCGAGCTGTCCGCCCTGCTCGACACCCGGCGCCCGTCGATCACGGTCGAGGGCACCGGAGAGCGGTTGGTGAAGACCTCGCCCGACCAGATCGCCATCCACGGGCGGCTCGAGACCGGCGTGACGGCGAGCGTCCACTTCCGTGAGGGAAACCACGGCGGAACCGGGCTGCTCTGGGAGATCAACGGCACCGAGGGCACGCTCCAGCTGCGGGCGGCGAGCGCGCACCCCGGTATGTACCGCGTCACGGTCTCGGGCTCCCGGGGCGGACAGGAGATCGCCGAGATCCCCGTTCCCGGCGTCCTCACCGCTCAGACGCCGGGGCTCGACGATCTCGACACCATGGTCGCGAACGTCGCCCGGATGTACGACGCCTTCGCGTCCGACGTGAAGCGCGGCTCGCACGATGCGCCCGGCTTCGCCGAGGCGCTCTCCACCCATCGACTCATCGAGACCATCCAGCGCGCCGCAATGTCCGGCGCGCGAATCACCCACGAGAAGAGAGAATCCCATGTCTGAGCTCGAAAAGTACTACGCCGACCTCATCGGAGCCGTCGGACGACAAGACCTGGCGAGCATCCAGGGTCTCATCGACCCCGCGTTCGTCATCCACTACGACACGAGCCTTCCCTTCGGCGGCGCGTACCACGGTGTCGAAGGCTTCTTCGGTTTCCTCGGCCAGCTGACGGGCCACCTGGAAGACCTGAAGACGGAGCAGTTGAACTACATGGAGGACGCGAATGGCGAGCAGTACACGCTCGTCATCAAGCTCACCGCGCGCGTCGCTGCAACCGGCCAACAGATCGAGACGCAGGTCAGCGAACTCTGGACGGTGCGCGACGGAAAGGCCGTCGAGGCCCGCGCCTGGTACTGGGGCGCCGCCGCGATCGAGTGGGGGACGAGCCCGGCCTGACGAACGAGGGCGCTCCGCGCGATTCACATGTCTTTGCACTATTCATAGATAAGTGCAAAAATGCACTCTGTGACTCTGAGTGCAACCGAGAACCGCCGCGAGCGGAAGATGCAGGAGACGTCGGCCCGGCTGACGTCTCTCTGCCGTCGCTTCACCGCAGAGCGCGGACTCGCCGGTTTCACCGTCGAGGAGGTGTGCGAGCAGGCCGACGTGTCGCGCCGCACTTTTTTCAACTACTTCGCCTCGAAGGACGACGCCGTGCTCGGCGCGAACCCCGACGAGGAGACCGAGCAGCTGGCCGCCGAGTTCCTCGCCCGGACGTCGCGCGGCTGGGCGGCGGTGCTCGACGACCTCGTCGACCTCGTGATCGACCACTTCGAGGCGGTCGGAGTGGACGCCGTCGCGCACGCGGAGTTCGTCGCCGCTGTCGAGCGCGAACCTCGGCTGCTGCTGCGCTTTATGGGCATCTCGCGCGACCGCGACCGGCAGGTCGTCGAGCTCGTAGCGCTGCGCGAGAAAACCGGCACGGACGACCCGCACGTCGAGGCATCCGTCAGTATC
>Ga0247803_1001953_pt1 | contig 10619 bp, 8 predicted proteins | sample UWRJL014104B1_FD_180928 | JGI IMG/M metagenome (GOLD analysis project Ga0247803, IMG submission 180928) | Plant litter microbial communities from Arlington Agricultural Research Station in Wisconsin, United States - UWRJ-L014-104B-1 | ecosystem: Environmental > Terrestrial > Plant litter >...
GGCATGTCCAGTAGCGTCTTTGAATTCGGCATGCCAGCGTTCGCAACAAACACATCCAATCTCCCAAAATCTTTCACCACTTTTTGCACAGCCTCTTTGACCTTCTCTGGGTCTGACACGTCGACCTGGTAAGCAATCGCCTTGATGCCATGCTTTTTGGATAGGCGTTCGGCGATGTCCTTGGCAGTGGGGTTGGAGTTGTACCACAGTGCGACGTCGGCACCGGCTTCGGCGTAGCCTTCTGCGACAGCGGAGCCAATGCCACCCGATGCCCCTGAAACAGCGCAGACACGGCCTTTGAGGGAGAACTGTTCAAGGACGTTGTCTGGGATAGAGGGGGCAGCGCGGGCCGGACGCTCGCCGGCGCAGTCTTCAATGGACATGGACATGTTGGAGGTTGGAAGTGAACGACGATTGAACTTGTGCAGATTCGGTGGATTGGACAAGAAAGTCTGCAAGGAGGGAGAGTGTGTGGTTGTGTGTTCTTAACAATGTTTGCATGTGCTGTAGAGGTCTTGTGGAGCCATGACGGCATTATGGGCGTCATTGGTGGAAACGGTGCCGATGCGACCGAGTAGCTCTGTGCTAGGAGACAAAGACGAGGCGGCAACGAAAATCGGCTTCAGTGAACAAACAGCATCTACTATCGCAGCAAGAATAATCAACAGCCTACTCAACTGCCCGTCGCGCTTTTGTGCTTCCTGTCTGACCAAATTTTGTCCCGCAGTCACCTCACGCCTCCAATGCCTTGATACCCCTGATTTGCACCTGGCGCTCCTGGAGAGTTTTGAGCGCCCACAACGCCAGCTTCATCTCCTTGACATGTAGGGCGGCCTCGGTGTCACCAAAGGCTTTGACAGCCTCGTAATAGATGGTGGCAGCCATCTTGCAGACATGCTCCGACCACTCGCTCTCGCACTGTCGGTACATATCGCTCTTGAAATTCCTGTCGATACGCTCTTTGCTGATCTCGTCGAAGCGGAGCTGTTTCTTGTAGTTGCGGTAGGCGAAGTCGTGGCGGTAGCACGAGGGGAGGACTGTGGACAACTGTCAGGCACTTGCAGGATGAGTGTGAGGGAATGCGGTACACTCGAAGGACAGCGGGTCGTCGGGCGAGCCGGAGCAGCCGTCGGACCCCTAGTCCAGAGTCACGGGCGTTTTTGAAGCTCGAGCCCTTCTAAACTCGGTGATGGTGGACTCGAAGACGAGGCGGTCGGTTGTTTCGATATCCGTTTCACGCAGAGCATGAGCGCTGGATGTCGCGATGGCGAAAGAGGCAAAGCCCATGGCGATAAGAATCACAGACCGCTTGGTAAGGGGTGGAGGAACCGAGCACAGGGCCATTGGTATGGGAGCTGCGATGGCTTCGGAGATAGCGATGTTCTCGACGACGTCCAAAGAATAGTGGTTCTCGACAACGGGCCAGCAGAGAGTGCGCACGCTGCTGCATCTTGTGTTTTCAAGTGTCCCTGCTCTTTGCAGCATACCAGCGGTTTCTCCAACGAACGCAGCCCACCTTCCTCGCCGGATCGAACCCTCGCTCCCGCCTTGTACCGGTACTCGTCTCTTCTAGCGCTCTGCTCCGGCCACTGTTCCAAACCACACCTTTGCTCGCCAATGCTTCATGGCATCTCCAGCACGTCGAGAGTTGGAGGTTCCGGCCATGGCACGGCTTAGTAACACGAGCTCGCAAGGGCCGCGGGGAGTTGGCGTTGGCGGATGCGCGTGCATGTCGGGTCGTCAAATGCTTATGCAGCGAATGGCAGACGGCCGCGTGCTCGTGCATGGCTTGACTCGCGCATCTCCACCAGCTCCACCACGCAATTCGGCTTGGCGAGGTCCTCGAGTACCGACATGGAGACGCGAGTGGCACAACGAGATGCGCTGGAAGAGCGCTGCATGGACGCGGGCGGCAGCGTGACGCGGCATGGATGAGGGCACCTGGGATGCGTCGAGGCCGTGTAGCCAACGGCTGTACCCGCTCCTCCGCACCGGCTTTTTTTTGGCGTACGCACGGGCCCCTTTGTTTACACCTTGCCTGCAGCAACACCACAAGCATTGCCCGAGCGGAAACAAGAATTCGCCGCCCGTTTTTCGCCCCGACCCGTTACTCCGCATACATTTCCACCCTCCCTAGTTCCTACTGTGCCCTCCACCTCTCGTCGACCGCCACACCGCTGCTCATGCTCGCCGCCGACACTCCCGCTCCACGCCTGTCACCCCCCGACGCACTCTCCGCCCGCTGAGTCTCGCCCGACTGCTTCGCCAACAGTACGCACACTGCCTGGCCAGCTCCAGACAGCCCTGAGGGGCATTCTCGCGCGCCATGGACGGCCCTCCTCCGCCTCCACCGCATGGCTCCAATCCCAAGAGCACAGGGGGCCCCGGGAGCGGCGGGCTGCCGGCCGGCAACTACGACATCTTCATCATCCCGCCGCACTCGTCGGGCGGCGGCTTCGTCTATCTGCCTAGCCTGCAGGTCCAGCGCAACAGCTTCATTGCCGGCGTCGCCAGCACCTTGGCCAGCATTGCCGTGTGGATGATGATCGAGCCGACAATCAAGCAGTGGTTCGTCATGGTCACCCAAAGTGTCTCGTCCGGCGGAAACGGTGTTGTGCTGTTGGTCGCTGTGGTTGGCGTTGCCGGATGGGCGTGGGGCAAGACCCAGGGCGATGGCGGAGGCTTTGGTGGAGCTTTCGGTGGAGGATCCGCGGGGGGAGCAGGTGCTGGCGCGTCGGGTGCCAACTACCAGCGAGCACCCCCACCGCCGCCTCCTCACAACGGCTACCCCGGTGCCGGATCGCCTCCCCCGCAGGGCGCCAATGGAGGATGGCACGGGGCACACCAGCAACGAGGCACCGCGCCGCCGCCGCCTCAAGAAAACGACTCGTGGTCAGGCTCTGACCCCGACGCCCGCGCCAACTGGGAAAAGGCTCGCGAGGAAACCCGAAAGAACGAAGAGGAGCAGAAGAAGAAGGAAGAGGAGCGCAAGGCGAAAGAAGAGGCTGACCGGCAAGCCCGGGCCAAGGCAGAGAAGGAGAAATGGGAGAAGATGCGGGCGCGAGAGCGGGAGCAACGAGAACGCGATGCCCGCGAACGCATCGCCCGCGAACGAGCGCAGAAGGAGAAGGACGCCAAGGACAAGGAGGAGCGGGAGCGCCAGGCGCGAGAGGCGACGGCCCGGGAGAAGATCGAGCGCGAGATACGCGACAAGCTGGAGGCAGAGCAGCGGGCCAAGGCCGTCGAAGAAGCCGCACGGAAAGCAGCCGAGGACAAGGCCGCGAAAGAGGCAGCGGCTGTCAAGGCCAAAGCAGACGCCGAACGCGCTGAGCGTCTCAAAGCCGCCCGTGAACGCGCCCAACGCGACCGCGAAGCCCGCCTCAAGGCCGAAGCCGACAAGATCAAGGCCGAAACCGCGGCATCAGCACCCACAGACGCCGGTCGTCGCTCCACCACCTACGGCGGCATGGGCGGTGGTGAGCGGCTTGACCCCTTCGCGGGAAGCCGAAGCCCACCTGCGGGCTCGGTGTCCTCTAGCCGCACGTCTCCGATCAAAGCGACTGTGACGCCAAAGAAGAACTACGAGAAGCCGTCAGCCAAGTCATACATTGGCACCGAAGACGAGCACTCGTTCCGTCCCTATGACACACCCAGTGGCGCCCGACGCCCTCCCAAACCGCCATCCCATGGTTCGTCCGCGTACACGGCGTCGAGCTATGCCGCCTCGCAGTCTACCGCGCGCACATCGCCGCCGGCAAGCCAGCGCGGTCCGTATTCGACAAACGACCCAGACAAGATCCAGATCAAGGCCGTCTATCTCTTCAACGACTTGTTCCCGAAGCCTGTGGCCCAGCTCGTGTCCAACGTCGGCAAAGTGACAGACGGCTTGATCTTGAAGATCCAATCCGAGGGTTTGTTCATCGACGACGATGTGAGGAATATACCGCAGCGCGAGTGGGACGTCAAAGCTTGGACGTTGAAGCTGGTCGAGGTAAGCGGTCTCTCTGCTCACATAAGTTCTGCTCGCTGACCTAGAGATAGACTGGTGTCAACACCGCCAAAGGCCTACACATTTTCCGCGCCCACGTCCGCGACGCTGACGGCAAAAAATACGTCTTCCTGGTCGACGACTCGGAGAGCTGGAAACTGGCCATTGGGCTTCAACGCCTTCGAAAGGGACCGCTGGTGCGCAGTCTGCAAAACAGTCAGATGGCGCCGAACGAGGTGACGCGGATCTTGAGTTCGGTGCCGCCGGTGTAGATGTTGTTCGGGGCTTGGGATGGAATGTGCATCCTAGTTGGATCACAAGCCCAAGGAACGCAAAAAGTGTTCATTGTTAGTGCGACGCGATGAGATTCCCCCTTGCGTTGGTAGTCTTGGATGTTGATATCCCTCCTTTGATCTTTGTTGATTCTTGTCTGCATCAGCGATGGAGTTTTGTAAAGGAAAGGAAAGAGATGGATGGATGGGTTAGCGCAGTTCGTTCCTCTCTTTTGTATATTGCATTATGGTGGTGTACATATGGATCACGTTGTGGTGGTCAGTGTTTGGTCGGCATGGAGTGTTGGCACATTTTAAGCTCGTGTCGGAATATTCTTCCTTGAAATTGATATCAGTGGACCGCATGCCTGTCGCTATGTAAATGACTGCTCGGATGAAACCATCTCAGTCAGCCAGTCGGCTGGGTTGTCCTCAGAAGTGCCATCGAGCCCTAATTGGTGTTTGCAGTGGTAAAGGCCGACATGACTCCCACCGTAATGCATCGCGAGTATTTTGCCAGTGATCGAACGAGACACCTGCCCCAGATGAGCCCCAATCGACCAAACGCCTGGACAAGCATGAGCCAACGTACTACTTGAGCACCACCTGAATGCTTTTGTAGCTCACCACCCGAGAGCACGCACACTCGCCGTCGCCATCGGGACCCTGACAAACATGCGGCTCAAGAGTCCAGCCACCAGTGCAATTCTCAGTACCGTAGACGCGGACTGCCACTCGTTAGCCACCGTCCCCAAACCCCTCAAATAAACCAGTCCTTTCTCGTCTCATCTCCACCACATCATGGAGTTCCCTAGGATCAAACCACTTACGAGAATTATACCGCAACTTCCGCTTGTCAGAATCCACGACCCTCAATGTCTCCGCTCCCTCGGGAAACGTTGTGCACTTTCCATCCTCGTAGATCGGTAGCTGGTAGTATATGGTATCGTTGAGTTTGCAGTTCTGAGACCGGGTGTAGGTGTGAACGACGACGAGCGGAGGGCTATTTGGCGTCAAGGTTGATAGCGTGTAGCCCTTAGCGGCGGAGAGCATACCCGAAAGGGTGACCAGGAGGAGGAGCTGCATGGTGCTGGTAGCCGAGGGGAGGTTGCCAGGAGTACGACCTTGACGAGAAAGAGAGCGGAGTGAGGTGCTGATGATATAAGACAGAGATACATGGTTTGCAAACCACGGCTAGAAGCCGGCACGTGTGCGCTTCAAGCTATTTTTGCGGTGAAGGTTGACGTTGTTGGGGGTAAGAGCGATGGTGAAGGCGACCTGGGAGTACGAAGGCACGCAGGATCATCGATCCAATGAGCACTTCTTCCACCAATATAGCCGCACGAGATAATCTATAGCAATCTCAGACATACGGCACCTGCGAAGCATGGGGCAGTGCGGGCGACTTGTGGTGGGACAAGATAAGCCGAAGGGGTAATTATCGATCTAGGGGACGTTGTCGCTGATGGATATGGGCAAAGAAGTGGCAGGTCCTGTACTTCCGTACGCCATATAACCAGAGCTGCGGTTTGTACATGGGCTACTGAGCGCAACGTAATACACGCATTTGTGTGTGCGACAAAGTCGCAATTGACGGGTCATTATTACTGCTATGACGCTAGTATTGCGGACCACGGACAATCACTCGCGGTCCCGATTAGGAGCGGGATTCGCACCTGCGCAGTAACGTCAGTACATCTATTAAAAACATCGGGGAGGACTTGTACTCACCAAGGACCCAGCCAATGCCGCTGGCTAGACCGCCAGTCACGGCATTGGCCACCATGTCCCGCCTTCGAACCCGATCATCACCACCACCGATGCTTCCGGAATCGCTCAAGTCCATAGACACTCGTTCTCTTTCGCCGGCGGTGTCCCTGCTCTCCGGGTTAGATACATTTCGACTGTTACCACGTAGCGGGAACGCCGTCTTAGAGAAGGCAGCTGCCGCTCCTCTAGCAACGTCAAATAGTCCCATAGGCGCTTCTTCCGCAGCGCCCCTGCCGACTTCGCGCCGCGGTTGTATAGCGATTATGTCGTTGGCGAAAGCACCCGGTAATCTGCGGTCCGCCGCATCGTTGAACTGCTCTTCAGCCTCATCTTCCCTTGCGAGTAAGCTTGTCAATTCCGCCTCACATTCCTGCCACACAGCCAGCACCTCCTCTAGGTGACGGGGTGGCGCAAGGAGAAGTGCTTGCGAAAGAAGCTCCATGCGCTGCTCGAGTCTCCGCAAGTCCGGACGGGCGACCGTGCTGGATTGACCCCAGGTTGATGATGTTGGTGACGAGCGGTGGCGTCCGGCCTGGAGAGCGGCACGCCATGCCACGTCTTCAGCGTCATCTTCTTCTTTGGCCGAGTCGTATGAGCCAACAGAAAAGCGTTGCGAAGACATGGATGCAGCGGGAGACGGCGTTGGTGACGGGGTGCTTGGAGTTAACCGATTGACTACGTAGGAATATGCAGTCTCGAAGTCATCCTCTTGAAGCGCTGCTTCCACCGTCATGCCGATCACCCGGCGTTCGGCCGCAGCTCGTTGCTTTGCCATTGCGGCCGGATCTGGCTGCGTCGTCTCATCACGGTCGTTCATAAGTGTTGACGGCATCGCAACAACAAGGTTCTGGCCGATGGAGATGAGATCGTCGAGGTGGGTGTAGCTGTTGAGATTCTGCGACAACAGTTTTGAGATGAAGGACAGTGGATCGGCGCTCACTCGAATATTGACAGGCTGGAACGGAACACCGTGTGTGAGCTTCAGCGAGTAAAAAGACATCGCATGCGTCGCTGAGAGCAAGGCCTGGATCCGTTGAAACGAGCGAGAATCGGGAAAGTGCGATTTGAAAGCCGCCACGATGTCGAAAGCACGTTTCATACCGCCACGCGTTCGGTTGCCGTTACTGGCATTGTCGTAATGGTGCATTGCCGCTTCTAAGACGATTCTTTCGACGTCAGAGAGAGGGAGCGGCGAATTGCCGCTCTGAATATAGATGTGCGCGGCTAGTCGGTAATGGCTGCCCTCGAGCAAGCCTTTCAAGATTTCCGTCTCTAGTGTCGTGCTGGGGATGTGGCCGAACAGGCCTGGGGCGTGACGGTCCCCCGGGGCAAGTTTGCTTCCCCAATTCCAGAGCCAGAGGAGCTTCGCCCTGATGGCTAACCACTGTTCGTCATCCTTGTTGCCGCCACTGCCAAGGCCATGAACAATCTTCTGCAAGAGAGCTGTTTGCTCGGCAACATCGTTACGGAGGTACATGCGCGCAGTGTCTCTAATGGAAAGAGAGTGTTGCAAGCTAGTCAGAACGCATGTGGAGAACAAGAAGAGCTCAAGCAGACGGACAGTAGTCGGCTGCGGCTGCGTCAGGGTATTGTCCACTCGTGACAAGTGTTCCCCCTGAAGGGCGGATGGAGACACGTCGGACAACTTGGAGCCCTCCAGGTCGTAGGATGGCAGGGCGTGCACGCCGACACTGAGATCTGCTGGTGGTTCTAGTCCGAGAAGGTCTGACAGTCGCGCCAGTAAGGCGTGCGCCGCCTGGAGGGACTCGATGCTGCTGCTGCTCACAAGGTATAGACACACCAAGGCCGTCTGCGCGTACCGTAGCTCGAGCTTGCGCTGCGTCTCGTCGTCGATATTATCTCGTCCCTCATCGAAACCCCCCAGATCCAAGTCCTCGGGTCCGTCCCACTCGGCGATTGCTGCAGTCACCAGGGGCAGGTCTGCCGTGGATGTACGCACCAGCCAGTCAAACAGGCACTCCCAGTCATCCTGGTCATGCTGCGGTGTTTCGGTAATGGATGCCCGCCGGTCCTCGGGCGACAGCTTCCGCCTCTTGCGATCGCTCGCGCCGGAGATCCACGGCCCCACGACGCCTCTCAGGTCCCGAGCCGCATTCTCTCTGCCCACTGTACCTACTTGCGCATGGCGCAGGTTCGACAGCTGCAGGTCCACGGCGCGCCGGCCCTTCAATCGGGCGAACTCGTCAAGCGAGGGTGCGGCTGCCTGTGGGTAGTACTCGTAGCCGAGCCGGAGCAGGGGCAGCACCGTGGAAATGAACCACGTGCGGAGGTATTCGGAGTGGCTCAGGAACGGTACGAGGAGCTGCGGCACGAGCTCAAGGAGGCCCGTCTCGGCGTCGATGCGGTGCGCGCGGTGCACGAGGAAGTGCGTGAGGGGGTCGACGTCAGGTTCGGAGCGGTAGAGGGCATGTGCGAGGGGTAGCAGTTCCAGCTTCCGCCTTTTCCGTCGCGCTTGTGCATTGGAGAGCTTCTCCACCGAGGTGAGGTCCAGGGTGCCCGCAGCGTCAGGGCCCGGCGTGCGGCTGTTGTTGTCCAGCTCGTCCAGGTACCCGATATACGTCGACGGCTCGGCACTCTCCGGCAGGTAGCTCAGCAGTAGACGCAGTGTCGTCTCCAAGTCGAAGTCGGCCTTGCGCAGGGCCGTCAGTGCGCGCAGGCGGGTGATGTCCAGTTCGGCGGCGTACTGCACTGCCAGAAGGAAGCAGTGGGGCGCGGACAGATCTCGGAGCTTCTGGAGCTCCAACATGGTCTTAGATTGTGGAATTTTGCATCATATTATTCTGTTGTTTGGTATCTCGTAACTCGTTGCTGTTGTCTCGTTGCTGTCTTTGCGAAGGACACGCATCGCGAACAGCGAATTCGACGTTGAATCGTTACGTCAGCGTGCACGGGCTCATCGGAGGTCCGCATCTGTCCCTGCGCTTTGCTCGACGACTCGACGCCTCCCTATGAACTTGGCACAAAGCAGTACTTGGTGAACCCTCTAGGCTTGGATGATAGAGACTCTTGTTAATTCGAAATATTCCTGGTCAAATGGTTGATTACGAAGTAAGCCGCGCTGACAGTCCTAAGGTAAACTCAAGTACATCGGAAGTACAAGGAGACTGGTACAGAACATCTGACTGCAAATATCTATCGTCTATTGATATCATGACGTCTTTACATGACAGTACATTGATACCGCTTTCTCTCATTCCTTCGTTGACTTCCTTCTTGACCTTGTTGATTATATTTCTCTGTCAGCTGCGGGACGACCCCATGGAGCTCTGCAAGGTGAGCGTCTCTATTCATAGCCGATAGTGCAGAGGGACACACTTCTCTCACCACTGCCTGTGGATGCTGGGGTTGCTTGAGTGTCGACCTCGTTTTGGGGTAGAGAGAGTAAACATTATTTGGCGGGGGCTTTTTGTGTTTGCTGGGTGTCATCACTTGTGACTGTCTTTTCTTGCCCGTTGGGTCAGTTTTGAGCGTAAAGTAATTTAGAGATTATTTGGGTTCAAGAATAGGTAAATTTGCACTGTTATATTAGGCTTCAGGTCGAGAACAAGGCTTTTATCCTCTGATTCATGAAAGGAGTCAAAGGGCCCGTCCTTCAACCCAACGACACAAAGGACGTACCGCCGGAATCGCTACACTGATGGCGACTATGATCAATTATACCCAATCTCCAAGCAACACACAGCCGAATCACATTACTATACGGCCGTGCTTGTTAAGGGGAAGAAAGAGCTAGACCACTACACGTGACATGCGTGATACACTTTCTTCGAAAACTGTAACAAAACCCCAACTACTTCTCTAGTGTACTGGCAGGCAAGACTTGATTCTCCAACGGCCATATTTGTCAAGCTTAGCTACAATACTGCACGGGAGCTTCAAGTAAGTTGCACAAAAGAATCTTCACTTGCTCACAGTGAATAATTGCTACGGTAATTAATAGGAAAGTAAAGGGTAAACGTCGGGGTGCGATATACCCGACAGTGACAAGGCTACCTAGGGGCACTTAACGCACCCTCCTTCTGCAGCAGCATTGCTATGTCTTTGTAGCCACAATATGAAGCCGCCTGGAGTGCGCTGCCGTGAAATCCACCCTGCGCATTGACGTCGGCGCCTTTGTCAAGTAGCAGCATTGCCATCTCTTTGTCGCCACGGGATATAGCCGCCTGGAGTGCGTTGCCGTAATATCCACCCTGCGCATTGACGTCAGCACCTTTGTCAAGCAGCAGCATTGCTATCTCTTTGTAGCCACGGGATAAAGCCGCCTGGAGTGCGTTGCCGTAAAATCCACCCTGCGCCTTAACGTCGGCGCCTTTGTCAAGTAGCAGCATTGCCATCTCTTTGTAGCCACGGGATATAGCCGCCTGGAGTGCGTTGCCGTAAAATCCACCCTGCGCATTGACGTCGGCACCTTTGTCAAGTAGCAGCATTGCTATCTCTTTGTGGCGACGGGATGAAGCCGCCTGGAGTGCGTTGCTGTAATATCCACCCTGCGCATTGACGTCGGCACCTTTGTCAAGCAACAGCATTGCTATCTCTTTGTGGCCACGAGATGAAGCCGCCTGGAGTGC
>Ga0247803_1001955_pt1 | contig 10614 bp, 8 predicted proteins | sample UWRJL014104B1_FD_180928 | JGI IMG/M metagenome (GOLD analysis project Ga0247803, IMG submission 180928) | Plant litter microbial communities from Arlington Agricultural Research Station in Wisconsin, United States - UWRJ-L014-104B-1 | ecosystem: Environmental > Terrestrial > Plant litter >...
AACGATACCTTCTTGGGTCAATACTTGGAGGTCACCCTTAAAAACTCGGCCTTGATACATGGCACCTTGGTCGATAAAATCAATAATAGGACTCCTAATCACTTGACCGGTATTGATGACGAAATGATTCATGGTCGTGTAATAGACCAACTTACCGGATGGATTGGTCAAATAGATCACATAAGGCGTGTTATTGAAGACCATCAAACTAATGCGATCTATGTCATAAGGCAAGGGCTCTTTGAGCATATTGTTAGTGATCGGTTGAATATTGGGGTGGTTGATGGATAGCCGGCCTTCATCATTAATGAGCACATAGCCGACCGACCGACTATTCAACGGAATGACCTGCGTTCCCAATGGGAATTGGACGCTCCGTTTATCAGACCCTCGATACAATTCCAATCGATCGTCATATCTCAACAAGGCAGTGATTTCCTCCGTCTCGTCGTTAAAATTGTAATCGAGTAGGTAGCCGCCTTGAAGTTTCATCAGTGTTGTATTAGGATAAGCAACACTGAAAACCGCGTAATTACCTTCATCGGTGACTGCGACGACACCGCTTAATGGCGTCTGTTTAGCAAGTTTGGCTACTCGCTCGCCAATGTTGAGCTTCTTGACCTGCCCGGCCCGGTTAATCTGATAAACATCGCCTTGAAAAGTCAAACCATAATAATCTTCGGCCCTGATCACTTGCCTGAAATTGTCATCCAATTTCATAATACCCGTCGCCGGCAATCCTTGCCTAGTCGTATTGGTGGCAGCTGGATCGACCTCGATGTAAAATCGAGGGGTCTCTTGGTGGTAAAAGATGTAAAGGGCTCGGGCATCAGCGTCGGCCGGCAGGTTGGAATTGAATTCGCTCAACATCAATTCATGAAAGATTGTTTTGCCATCTGCATAGACTCGATTACAAAAGTCATTGGTAGCCCTATCACTCAAACAGAGGCCAATCAAATCGCGACCTTTCAATTGACCACGTCTAATAAGCACTCTTGTACCCTCAAAGCCCATTTGATTGACTATGTTCTGGGCTTGTGGTTGGGCCATGACCTCTAAGCCCTGTTGATCCACAATAACATTGCCAATGACGACGACGTTGAGATCACCAATCACAAATTTGGTCACTGGCGCTAGCAGCTTCATTGATTCACGATCGGCTTTCAGTTGAAACCCATTGATAGCTGTCAAGATTGGTGACTGGCGGTCCAGTGATCGGTAAAGATGATTCATGATCAAGCTACTAGCGCTCGGCAGCTTGATGAAATCATCGAAAGATTTCCCCGATTGAGCCAGTAAGTCAGCCAATAGCTCATCGACAGGTGCAAAGATCAGCTTGACGGCCCCCGACTCGATCAACTCATTGGCCCATGGGGTGACTTTTAGGATCTTGGCAAAGATGGCTGCGCCTTGTTCTGTCAATTTAGCAGTTAACATTCCTTTTATGGAATCTTAAAGTTTTTAAAGCTGGTTCAGAATCTGGCGCACGGCCGGCTCAAAGGCCTTCAGTGCAAACGAGTAGCCGAAGCCGCCATTAGCTTGGTTGTTCTCGTAGTAGCACCTAGTGATCAATGCAACCTTTGGGCCGGTCTCTGCTTGCCAGCAGCGGACAACCAAGTCCCAAGCGGTTGATGGCAACAAGACAGAGTTGCCGCCGGGGCTCAAGATTTGAATGGTGAAATCACCGATTTTGCCATCGAGCAACCCTTGCCAGTCGGCCTTGGTGCCGAGTTGGTGAATGGGGTATTGCTTGGTGATTGGATCAACCCGGCCATCGATGCGCCATTGCAACTCCAACACGTCGTCTTCGAAAGTGGCGGTGATCAAGTCGACGGCGCAGAGGTCAGCCGCAATGACGATGGCTTTGCGCCAATCATGAAAGGCCTGGAAAGCGGGTCGGCAAGCCTCGTAAGGCACGGACACTTTCATCGAGTTGCTGATCCGGTCGACACTGAAATGAACATCGCCAGTGCCGCTTACGTTAATGCTGGCACCACCGTTAGTGTCTTCAATGGTGAACAAGTATCCTCTACCGCTCAACAACTTGCCCACAGTCTTTTCGAGTGTCTCGGTTGCTGAGAACTCCATGAGCATGCTAATGGGACCGTAGTTGATTCGAAACTGGATCAACTTGTCGTCTTCACATTCGTCATCCTGCATGATCTCGGCGGTCGGCCCACTAAAAATAACTTCAATCTTGGCGTCCATGGTGGTCGTTTGTTTCTTCATCATCGAAAATCGAGAAATTTAATTTAAGCAGTCTTTGAATATAAAAGCGATCAAAAATCCCACTCTAACGGTTATCAATTACTTTGTCCAATGAAAGCAACCATTAAATTAGCGGAGCTCAAATGTTATAGTTTGCGCGAGCAGCAGCTGATCCATGTGATGCATATTTTCAAAGTTGAAGAATTAACCGAGTTCGACGCCGATATCATCTTAGATTACGTTGATTTTGTCTTTCGTCATTCTAAGCGCGGGGTCATCAAAGATTTTCTCAAAGGTGGTCTGATGGCCATGCTCAGCAGGGATGAAATATTAACTGCGACAGATGATAATGGCACTGTCTACAATATCTACGAGGACACTTATATTTGGTCGACAGCAGGACCTCATCATAAATCTAAATATCGATTGCGTTTCGAAGACTGTCGTTATGGTTGCGCTATCTTGCTTAGAATTGATGGTGACGTTAAACGCTATGACCTTCCAGTATTTATTAAACTGGCGATGGATGTGGATGTTAGAGCTAATCACTGTCGCGCCTTGAGTCATTGGTTCACTCCCCAAGAGTTAGTTAGCAATGATTATCGAATCCGACGGGAGATCTATGATTTATTCCGAGTGCCTTACCCGGCCACTTAAAAACTATCTCCATAGCGCCAGATAATAAGATCTTTCTCCATCATCTTGACGGGTTCCGCCAAACTGGGATCTTTGAAACTGGGCCCCGGGTTAAATTTGACAATGGCGCCCAGCAGTTCAGGTGCATAATACCAAGTTTCATTGGTACCATCTTGTTTCAACAAGTAAACTGTCGTGTAATTGGTACCAGCTGTCGTCAAGCCATTAATTGGCACATCACTGACCCATTGAATCCATTTCGGCATTATTAATAGCTCCGCTGTCTGCGACGGCTGGTGACACCAATACCATTTACCATCTTTATCTTTGATGAAAATAAAGATATCACCGCCTTCCCTGTTGTAACGGACAACAACGTCATGAATGATATCAATAGGTGCTTTACCGATCAGACTGATCTTGAATGGCCGCTCAGGCCAGATTTCATAATGACTCAAATCACCGTTTGTATTGAAGATCGATTCATAACAACAACCATTGACCGTGCCATCGACGTAGCCATAATGGGCGCTTGAAAGTGGAATGCCTGGACTGCCTGAGATGTAATAAAGGCCGTCATTGCCGCGGTAAATCCATGACCTAACTGAAATGTCGATCACGTTGCTGTTAAATACAGTAGTACTGTCATTGTGAGCCATGTAGATAACATGTTCGCCTTTATCGGTCAGCCCAGCTACGCCCCATTGATGAGGAATGATCTTAACGAATTTGAACGTTTCAGCCACCGCGAAATCGTAGACCGACCAAACCTTTCTCAAAACACCCGCTTCCGTAAGGCCAAAATAGTTAATGCCAATTTGTTCAATAAAGACACCCCTAATAACTTGTTTGTAACGACCTTTGAGCATCTTCATGGTAACAGTTTTGTCGCCGAATTTATATGGTTTAGTGTCTTGACCGTTGATTTGGATCATCACTCGCTTGTTGAACTGGCGCCCGTAAATGGTTCGAGCATCTTCATTAGCGCCAACAATGATGGCATGATCAGCTTTCAATAGTCGATGAAAGAGAGTCTCGCCGTTCCGATCTTGTTCATTACACAATGCATTGATGTTGGCGCTGGTGTTGCATAAATTAATGAGGTCATAACCCTTCACTTGACCTATCTGGATCAAGTTGGTAAAATTCTGTTTCATTAGTTGGTCAAATAAGGTCTTCTCACGAACAATCTTGAACTTGGCTAGTTGATCATTGGAAACGAAAAAGTTGTTCATGATAATGATTTTAACACCGCCGATAGTCGCGGCCTGCTTGACCCCGAATTTCTTGACTGACGCTGCATCTAACTTAATAGGATGACCGCCAAGACTAGCCAGCTCCATTAAACTAGTGGAGAATTGATGACTCATGTGATTCAAAATGATAGCCGTCGCCGTTGGATTCTTCAGGAATTCAGTTGCTGTCTTGTTCAAATGAGTTAATACTTTAACCATCGCATCGTCACTGGGCGCAATAATAAACTTAATCTCAGCCCGGTCGATCATATCGTAAATCCTCGATGTCTGGTGGATCAACTTGGCAAAAATCGAAGCGCCGTGGCTTTCAAGAAAATCATAAACAGCACTCGCTAGCGATTCCATTTTAAAAGTAAATAATGGATCTCGACGACTACACGGCCGGAAAACAAATCACAGAGTTGGTCATTAGTGAAACATCAGTGCTGCAAACAGATGATTTCGTATTCAAAATCGTCGATGTTGAGGAGCCAACAGATCTCAATGAAGCTATCATTGGCATCGAATTGACAAAGCACCAGATCCCTAACACCGTAAGAACCTATGGCTACACCAATAACTTTGATCAATTACTGCCTTTATTACCTGGCGAGCCCGGCGCTTATGACAACAGTATTTGTATTGTGATGGAAAAGCTTAATGGACCAAGTCTGCAGCAATTCGTAGTTGATCAACACTTCTTCGCCATCAAAGTTGTTAAAAGCATGGATCAATTGATGAACCGAATTAAAGCGCTGATTGTTGATTTCATTAAGGGCTACAGTGTCGCTTACCATAAATTAGCATTCACTCATTATGATCTTCATAGCGGCAACATTATTGTTGTCGTCGATAAAGCTATTATGTTTGATTTCGGCGTTTCATCGATAGCCGGCCTTGAAGGTCCTAATTGGGCGTATGATATGTGTAGGTTATTCACCTCATTATGGCGAACAACAGTACCAGCGCAGTTTAGGACAACTGAGGCCGGTAGGGCCATTTTCAACATGGCCTTTGCAACGCAACTTGATCTCAACGCTTATGATGACGTCGAACACGTTTATGGACTGATTCACAATTACATCAATCAATACCCTGGGCGATTTAAGCAACAAGATATCGATTGGATCGCTAAAATAATCAACAAATATAGAAGATCCGTCGCATTTCCAACTGATCACTGTGTGCTGCGCGATTTCTTTGTTTACGGCTTGCGGTTCTTTGAATTGGGACCCGACGATAAATGGCTCGCCGAATTTCACGATGACCCAGTCGCATTCAAAGACGCCACTAAACAAGAAGTGCGGCCGATTGAAGCTTTCGTTGAGCACCTGCTGGGGTTCAACGACTATGACTAACCAAAAATAAATATCTCAATCACTTAAATTGAGCTAAAATCAAATCATGGCATTGGTAGTGCCTAATACGCAAGCTGAAATAGCTGAGCGCCAAACCGCCATTAACAGTCAATGCCGGCTCTTTGATACCGAAGACTTATTGGCCATGTTTGATAAAGAGGTCAGCGATATTGATTACCGACCCTACATTAAGGATCAAACATTAACATTGTGGCCTCAACAATCGAGCGAAATCTATAGTACCGCCAATCATGTGTTTAAATTTCCGACTTCGACGCCAGAAGCGTTAGCTAAAGAATTTGTGATCGGCATGCTGTTGACCCAACGTCAACTACCAAATTTTGTCCGCGTTTATGGTTTCACACGCCAGTTCCCCAAACTACCAGAAGTTGACAATGACGATACAGCCTGTTTGATAATGCAGTGTTTGAACGGCCCTGAGCTCGGCGATTTCATGCAAACACATAGTTTCAAAGAATTCCACCGAGTGATCTTAGATTTCTTGGATGGTTATTTGCGAGCTCACCAAGAATTAGGATTTTGTCATTATGATTTACATCCATCTAACGTTATTGTTCATGAAGGCCGGGCTACGATGATCGATTTTGAAATTTCACGGATCGCCTTCAAAGATGGCTCTATCGGCGGTTATGACGGTAGTCATCAAGTTTTTGACGAAGGCGTTTATGTAGATCGGGCCAATTGGCTTTACGACATGTTTAAATTCTTTGGTAATTTGTGGGATGATACGATACCACCTTGCCTAGCTGAAGATCACCAGACCAGATTTCAGGCGCGCTTCAGTGCCTACCCCGAAATCATAAATTTTGATTTACTACAACCGGGCGTGCTTGAACAAATGATTACAACAGTGATGGCGACGAGCCAACCATTTAAAGAGCACATCTGTAAGATCATCCGTTATTACCACCAGAAGCTGCTATTCAGTAAGCAAGCTGGCCAACAATGCCGCCACTTTCTTTACCATGCGCTCAGTTATTTTAATCCGAACATCAGCAATCAATGGCTGCTGGCAATTCAACAGAATGACTTCCGCTGGTCCACTTACACGACGGCGGCTGGTGAAACTCGAACACTGGAATCCTTTGTTGAGCACGTTAAACGTTACCAGTCGCCGTAGAAACAAATTAAATTGTTTAGCCACTGAAATTAAAAACTTGCACTAGCATGAACGTGTTGGCTGACAATATCTTTCTGTTCTCGGACCACGCGCCCGTTCGGAAAACCATCAAAATCGGACCAACATCGTTGACCGTCGCTTCTTGGAATGTGTTGTTTGAAAAGTGGCTGACCATGAACATCCACAGTAAGAACAGAGAGACTGGCCAGACAATCGAGCAGGGCGGTCACATCGGCAAGTATTACCCGCACATCGCAACGGCCATTCCATACGAACGCAATGCCGAAGTCCAAATCCAAACGCTGAAACTGCTCAAGTACAGCAACCTGGATTTGATGGGCATCCAGGAGTTTGACAACAACGAACTCAGCAACGTCAAGAAGATGGTTGGTGACGACTACACCATCATCACCGCTGAAGATTTGAAAGGCTACCTTGAGACTGTTGAAGCTGAAAGAGCTGTCAAGGGTAACAATGATCAGCAGTTGATCATTTACAACAACAAGACTTTGAAAGCCGACCTGAAGCAGTCCGAGGTCATTTACTACGGTGCTGACAAGCCCAACAAACGCATTCTGAGCGTGCTGTTCGAGTCCATTAAGGACGGCACCATCTTCAGATTTGAAAACACCCACGTCGAGTACGGCAAGATGAACGTCTTGGTCGAGCACGTTGAAAAGTTGGATCAAACACCCTTGATTGTCGTTGGTGACATGAATCAAGCAGAAGTACCACCCCAATTCGAAACCGACAACAACTGGCAGGTGCTGACGCCATCGATTGAGATCGCCAAAGAGCGCTACACCCACATCAACACCAGTGGTCAACAAGTTGTTTTCGATCACATCTGGACTCGCCATGTCCAGACCAAAGTGTAAAAAAACTCCTTAAGCATCACCGGGATGCTTAATTAAAAATCGATAGTCATGATCTGTTCGCTTCGGGACGATCAGTATGATGCATTCATGAAACATTACAAGCCTCGGTGTAGGGTTTACGATCCCATAACGGTGCTCAAAGAATTTGCACCGTTGAAGACTAACGATTTGATTGATGGTAAACTGGTCGAACCATTAAACAAGGATTGCAGGTTAATTTATGGCACTCAGGACCACGTCTTCAAGTTCAAAGTGGCTGATGACCAGGAGTACTGTCAGGAGGTCTTGGTTGGCATTATTTTGACCCAAGCACAGATTCCTAACGTCGTCCGTACCCATGGCCATATCGTAGATTTTCCAGCGATGGATGACGTTGAATTTGAAGATCCCGAGTGTATTGTCATGGATCGACTACACGGACCTGATATCAGTGATTTCATGCGTTACCATGCCACCGATCACTTAGTCACCCACGCTGTTATCATGGATTTCTTGAAAGGTTACCAACAAGCACACGACAAGGTAGGATTTACCCATTACGATTTGCACACGGGCAATGTGATCGTCCAAGACAATGTTGCTTTGATGATTGATTTTGGCATGGCCAGAGTCAAGTGGCGCGATGGTTCAATTGGCCATAGAGACGAGTTGGGCGTTGGCATCTACGATGATCGTAGTAATTGGATTTATGACATGTTTAAATTCTTTGCGCATCTTTGGGAAGATACAATGCCTCAATGTATGTGGTCAGGCCAAATTAATCGCATTATGCATACTTTGAGATGTTTCTTATTGTACGAGGACAAATTGGTGCCGGTTACTAATGATCTTGAAGAGTTGTATCAGTTGGTGATGGCCGGTAACCACCCCAGAAAGGACAAAACTACGGTCATCATGGAGCAGTACCGAGCTAATATCAAATTTGCGATGAGCGCGGGGCTGCCATTACAGAAATTCTTCTTCCATGCTTTGACCTTCTTCGATCCGGCCATGACAATCGATACCCTTAAAATACTATGGCAGGGTAATAGTTATTGGCGCACTCATGCTTACAGCACCGAGGGAACCGAGAGTGAATCATTGGCCGCTTTCATCAAGCATGTCGGCGACTTCAAATTCTAAAAACAATTAAGTATCGTCATTGATACTTAAAACGATGACTCGTAAATGTTCGCTGGTAATCAATGCTACTTCAATCGGACTGACATTTACGATTCTCAGTTTGGTGTCTAGCACCATCACGATCATCTTCTTTGCGATCAAAATGACAGAGCTTAAGAATTACGATTACATTCATGAGTATCAACCTCAACTGTGTCGACCGTTAAGTGGTAAAGCCGTCAATATCAGTTGTCATGACACGACCATGTGGATGTCAATCGTTTACGATGATCGTAATAGATCGCTAATTGAGAATCCCTTTGCATTAAGAGCAACTCGATTTGAAGCCATCACGGATCGCAACAAAATTCAGTTTGGCCTTTACATGACCTGCACTTGCAGGATCAAAGCCGCTAAACCATTAGACCTCGGTTGTTCTTACTGGCCTGATTGTATCATCAACAGTGACTTTTTGTATTTCTTGCAGCGTGACAATGAACGATATTATCGAACATACGTGTCATTCATCGTGGCCTCAGTCATTGGCATGGCATTGTCGATAGCCGGCTTGCCAACAACTATCATCACAATTTGCAAGATGTGGAAACAAGCGGACGAGGATTATATCAAGCTGACTTAATGATCAGCAGCAATCAAAACTAAATAATTCAATCATCAACTATCGAATTAAAAACATGGCTGTTTCGATGGAAGATTACGTCTCATTTGTCAATGACGCGACCGCCTTCAGCCAAGAACATTACGATCTCAATTGGACCATGGCCAGAGCCAAAGTCAATCACGATTTGTGGTTGCTAAACGAGGTCGGTCACGCCAACTCTGAATTTCGTGAAATCGTGCCCTGCCAATTTCTAGGCTGTAAGCACGACGTGCCGTATTCGTCGTTGGTTGCCATCAATGACCAGATCTTGATCAGCAACACTGATTACTACGTCAAGAATTCAGTGTTGACATTCATTTACAAGACAGGGCGGCCGCTCAAGACGTTACCGACGATTATCTACAAGGGCATCCAGAAAGTTCATGCCGCCGGCGCTAACAATTCACCTGTATTTCGATCATTCAATGGGTTTTTCGAGGCCGCCATTTATGCAGGCACCCGCGAATTCAATATGAATTACGCCGAAGCTAAAAGAAAGGTGACGCATGATTTGTTCTATTTGGAATCTCTTGGCAATGGCACCATGAAGTTCAATGACCAGTTCGAATGCAATGTCATCGACTGTGTTCACATGAATCATTTGTTTCAACCAGAAGTCGCGGGCGCATCGATCAAAACACCCACTACAAAGTGGTACGCTAATAACTTGGCGTTGGTCGAATTGTTCGACGCCAAACCCGCTAGAGCTAGTTTTTCGCCCGAAATTTGGCGTGGTATTGCCATTGCCGCTAAACACGGTGAAGAACTAGAAGGTCTGTTGTTGCGACCCAACGATGTTCAATTGACCGACTACATTGCCAGTTGGTGGATTCAGACGATGTTCGACGACATTGTCAAGACTAGACGAACAGTAAGTTTTGAACTGGCCCGACTCGTTCACATCGGTGTCGAGATCAAACGACAACAATTTGAGATTGGTGACTTGCGCGCTTTGCAGCTGTTTGAAAGTTTAGATCTGAATCTGGAGAGTTGTCGTGCTGAACTCTGTCGCCAATATTTGCGACAGCAACCTTGCGAAGTCACGACAGAGTATCAAGATCTGATGGCTGATTTTGACAAGACCAAATTGGAAGGCGGTAGCATCGTTGAACGATTTGCGCGGGTCAGCGCCGGGTATTTTGGCCGAGTGACCGATGCCAATATCATTCGAGCCGTCAACCATTTGCTTCGAGAGCGAGCATTCAAAGTCCAAGACATTGTAGTTTGTCACGATGATCACCAGCGGTTCAGAGTTCGGGTCGCGCGCTCCTGCGTTGAACGAGAAGGTATTTCATTCCAGCTAGCTTATAAAGCGGCCGGTGTTGAAATCGCCAAGATTTGCTCCACTTTTTACATTATGAATCACAAGGGAACTTTCAATAGCCCCGTTACCGAA
>Ga0247803_1001956_pt1 | contig 10612 bp, 11 predicted proteins | sample UWRJL014104B1_FD_180928 | JGI IMG/M metagenome (GOLD analysis project Ga0247803, IMG submission 180928) | Plant litter microbial communities from Arlington Agricultural Research Station in Wisconsin, United States - UWRJ-L014-104B-1 | ecosystem: Environmental > Terrestrial > Plant litter >...
GCCCTGTTCCGCAAGACGGGCGTAGAGCCGTGGAGGGCCTGGGTGCCGGTGCTGAACACGTACACCTGGCTGCGACTCGGCGGGCAGAACGGCAACTGGGCCTGGGCGTCGTTCGTGCCGTACGGCAGCGTCGTCACCTCCGTCTTCCTGTATGTCGGGATGCACCGGACGGGCCGGGCATTCGGCAAGGGCACCGGCTTTCTCGTGCTCGGGATCGTGCTGCCATGGGTCTGGCTCTTCGTCCTGGGCTTCGGACGCGCCGAGTACCGACCGCACACTCTCACGGTGGAGGGCTACGGGCCGCCCCTGGTCGGCCACGGGTCCCCGACGTCCGCACTCGACGGTGCGGCGAGCTCCGGCGCTGCGCTACCGGGCGCCGCGCTACTGGGCACACCGCCCGAGTACCTGGCAACGCCCTACGCGCCACCGCGCCAGCCGTAGGCCGCGCCTGGCCGCGCCCTCTGATTCAGAGGCCTGGTCTCAGAGGCCTGTCGGCCGGCTCACCGCTCGCCACCCTGCGCCCTCGCACAACCGAGGACGTGGTCGTTCACCATGCCGCTCGACTGCATGAGCGCGTAGAGCGTCGTCGGTCCGACGAATCTGAAGCCTCGAGCGCGCAGCGCAGCGCTCATCGCCGTGGACTCCGGGGTGATCGCCGGGACCTGCGACAAGGAGGCCGGAGGAGCGGCACGCGCGGGGGGAGCGAACCCCCACATCAGCTCGTCGAGGGCGCCGGGTCGCTCCTCGACCATCGACAGCGTGATTGCTGCGTTGGCGATCGTCGCCTGGATCTTCGCGCGGTTGCGGATGATCGCGGCGTTCTGCATCAACGCGTCGGCCTCGTCGGGCTCCATGCCCGCCACGCGAGCAATGTCGAACCCGTGGAACGCCTGACGGAAGCTCTCCCGCCTGCGCAGGATCGTGATCCACGACAGGCCGGCCTGAAAGCCCTCGAGGGAGAGCTTCTCGAAGAGCGCACGATCGCCGTGCAGGGGTGTACCCCACTCCTCGTCGTGGTAGCGGGAGTACTCAACGTCGCCGCCTGCCCACCCGCACCGGGGCACTCCGTCGTCTCCGACGACGATGCTCGCCCGTTCGGCCGTCAAGCGGGCACCGGTTCGAAGCCCACGGTGTGGTGCACGATGCCCTCGTGGTCGAGCAGCCAGGCCTTGGTCGGTATGCCGTTGCCGCCGCTGTAGCCGGTGATCTTGCCGTTGCCGGCGAGGATGCGGTGGCAGGGGACGATGATGGGGATCGGGTTCGCGCCGACCGCGCCGCCGACGGCTCGGCCGGCGGTGGCTCGGCCGGTGGCCAGTCCCACGCTGCCGTAGGAGGCCACTTCGCCCCACTGCAGGTCGCGCAGTTGCGCCCAGACGGCCTTCTGGAAAGCGGTGCCCTCGAGGCGCACCGGCAGGTCGAAGTCGCGGCGACGGCCGTCGAAGTACTCGGCCAGCTGTTCGGCCGCGGCGTCGAGCACCGAATTGCGGTTCTCGGGAAACTCCTCGAGCGGCAGAGAGCCGGCACGCTCGATGCTGAGGGAGGTGATCGCCTCGCCGTCGCTGGTGATCTCGAGCCTGCCGATGGGACTCGGCACGCGGACGAGGTACCGCGGGGGTTCGAAGGTGGCTGTTCGAATGGTCATGACACGACTGTAGCCCGCGGTGCCGACGCGGTTCTGGCACTTTTCGGACATGGCGAAACCGGCGAGGGCCGAGATTCCTGTGGAGGAGAGGACACGGCGGTCTAGCATCGAAGAATGGCAATCATCGAGTACCGCAACCTCGGCGCGAGCGGCCTCCGCGTCTCCACTATCGGCCTCGGCTGCAACAACTTCGGACGGGCCGGCACGTCGAGCGAGTCGCAGGAGGGCACCGACGCGGTGATCAACGCGGCGATCGACGCGGGGGTGACCCTCTTCGACACGGCGGACATCTACGGCGCCGAACGCGGTTTGAGCGAGACCCTGATGGGCAACTCCCTCGGCGCCAGGCGCGGAGACATCGTGCTCGCGACGAAGTTCGGCATGGACATGGCCGGAGCGAACGGGCCCGACTGGGGTGCGCGCGGCTCCCGCCGGTACATCCGGCTGGCGGTCGAGGCGTCGCTGAGGCGCCTGCAGACCGACTGGATCGATCTCTACCAGCTGCACACGCCAGACCCGCTCACACCCATCGAGGAGACCCTGGCGACTCTCGACGACCTCATATCCGAGGGCAAGGTGCGATACATCGGGCACTCCAATCTCGCCGGCTGGCAGATCGCGGAGGCCGAGTACGTCGCGACGCTCGCGTCGCATCCGAAGTTCGTGTCCGCCCAGAACGAGTACAGCCTGCTCGTGCGCGACGCGGAGGCCGAGGTGCTGCCGGCGGTGAACGCCTACGGACTGGGCTTCCTGCCCTTCTTCCCGCTCTACAACGGCCTGTTCACCGGCAAGTTCTCCCGTGAGGGCGGCCCGGCCGACAGCCGCATCATGCGTACCCGCTCGCACCTGCTGGCCGATGCGCCGTGGGACGCGATCGAGCGCTACGAGGCCTTCTGCGCCGCCCGCGACGTGAGCATGCTCGAGGCCACGTTCGCGTGGTTGCTCGCGCAGCCCGGGCTCACCAGCGTCATCGCCGGTGCGACCCGCGCCGAGCAGATCGTGCAGAACGCGGATGCCGCTACCGCGTGGACGCCGACCGCCGAGGAGGTCGCCGAGATCTCGGAGCTGTTCGACCCCGTCGCGCTGGCCTGAGCCGGACCGGCCGGGGCGCTGACCCGGGGCGAACGCCCGGCTAGGAGATCGTCAGCACGATCTTGCCGAGCCCGCTGCGCTCCTCGAGGCGTCGGTAGGCGTCGGCGACATCGGCGAGCGGGTAGGTGGCGAGGATGGGGAAGACGATCGCCCCGGTGGCCGCCGCCGTGGCCAGTCGTTCGAGGCCCGCCCTGTTCTTGCCGCCGCCGCCCACGTTGGTGATGCCGAACTCCTCGGCCGCCTCGTAGTCGGCGATCGAGTTGATCCGGCCGGGCGGGATCTCGAGGGCGAGCGCGAGCTCGACGCCCGAGCGGCCGACGTTGTCGAGCGCCGCCGTGAAACCGCCGGGTGCCGCGGCCCTGGCCCGTTCGAGCTCGCCCTCGCCGTACGCGATGGGGATCGCGCCGAGCGATCGAAGAAATTCGTGGTGCCGTTCGCTCGCGGTCGCGACGACCGTGGCGCCCGCCTTGCGTGCGAACTGTACGGCGAGCAGCCCCACGCCGCCCGCGCCGGCCGTGACGAGCACCGTGTCGTCGGGCGTCAGAGAGAGCGATTCGACGGAACGCTCCGCCGTGTTGCCCACCAGTCCGATGCCTCCCGCGACGGCCCAGTCGAGCGCGGCGGGCTTAGGGGCGGTACGGGCGCTGGGAACGACCACGTACTCCGCCTGGGCCGCGAAGGACGTGAAGCCGAGTACCTCGTCGCCGACCGAGACGTCCGTCACGCCGTCGCCCACCTCGTCGACGACGCCGGCGAACTCGGCTCCCTGGCCGCTCGGCAGCGGGATCGGTCTGCCGTAGCCGCCCCGGCGCACCTTGAAGTCGTAGGGGTTCAGCCCGGCGGTGCGCACCGCGACCCGCACCTCGCCCGGGCCTGCGTGGGGTTCGTCGACGTCGACGACCCTGAGAACGTCGACGTCGCCGTGTTCCGAATACCTGACAGCGAGCGACATCCGGATCTCCTCTTCCTGCAGCATGTGACGTCAGCAGCTTAGGCGAGCGGGCCGCCGCCGCCCGCTATCCACAGGCAGGGAGTTGTCCACAGATCCGGCCGTTGCATCCCGGTGCGCCGGCGACGGGCGGAGGCTGTGGGCATGACGACGATCGTGAAAACCGCCCACGCCAAGGACTTCCTCGCCCTCGTGCCCCAGCTCGTGGGGTTTCAACCGCGGCAGAGCATCGTGTTCGTCGCCTTCCGGGGCAGCCGAACGTGCGCTGCGGTACGGTTCGACCTTCCGGATGACTCGTTAATGCAGCATCACCGACGTGTGGCCACCTCGCTCGTCGGCATGCTGAGCAAACTGCCCGGCGCAGACGGTGTGGTGCCCGTCGTCTACACCGAGGGTGCGTATCGCGGCGGCGGTCCAGGCGCCCCGGACGGCGACGCGGGACCTCCGCACAGTCTTTTCGTGGCCGCCGTCATCGAGCGTTTCCTGTTCTCCGGCTACCGTGTGCGCGACGCCCTGTGTGTGGCCGGCGACGCCTGGGGCTCGTACCTCGATCCCGACTGCCCCGCCGAGGGTCGCTCGCTCGACGACATCGCCCGGTCGGAGGCCCTCGGCGAGGTTCCGCAGCTCGCCCGGTCCCGCTTCGGCGACGTCGCGCAGTGGGCGGCGCTGCCCGTCGTCGATCTGGCGACCAAGGAGGTGGTGGCACGCAAGCTGCGCGAGCTCACCCGCGCGTTCCAGCCCGGGCGATTCGGCGCCCCGGCGACCGCTCACGCCGACGACGGCATCACCGCCGTCGAGGCCGACGTCGCGCTCGCCCTCGGCCTGGACGATCCCGCCAGGGTGCACGACCTCCCCGCAGTGCTCGAGCTGATCCTCGCGCACGACGTCGCCCGGCTCGACGACCGGGCGGCGGCGTTCGTCATCGCGATCTGCCGGTCGCCGGCTCTGCGCGACGTCGTGATGCTGCAGTGGGCCTTCGACCTCGCGACGGGCGACCGTGTGCTCGACGACGCCGAGAGTTTCGCGGCCGGCACCCCGGCCGAGAGCCTCGACAGCGGAGTGCTGATGCTCGGCCAGGGCCCGCGGCCCGACCCTGAGCGTGTCGAGGCGGCGATCGAGCTGCTCAAGGCGATCGCCGCGCGGGCGCCCCGGCCCGACCGACCGCCGTTGCTCTGCATGCTCGCCTGGCTGAACTGGGCGCTCGGTCGCAGCAGTGTCGCGCACCTGTTCGTCACGGCGGCGCAGGAGATCGACGCCCGCTACGGGCTCGCCGAGCTGCTGCGTACCGTGCTCGACCGCGGCATGCTCCCGGAGTGGGCCTTCGCGGTCGACTAGGGGGCGCACGTCCCGCGACAGGAGCCGGCCCGCCCGGCGCCTTCCCGCCCGGCGCCTTCCCGCCCGGCGCCGTCGCGCCCGTCAGGAGTTCAGCGCGGCGAGGGCCCAGTTCAGCGTCGTGGCGAACAGCACCCAGGCCCAGTACGGCACCAGCAGCCACGCCGCGGTCTTGCTCACCGGCCAGAACGCGATCATGGTCAGGAGGACCATCACGTCGAGCGCGAGGATGATGGCGAGCGCGATCCACAGGGCGGGCGCGCCGATGAAGGGGAACAGGCCGAAGAACACCGGCGTCCAGATCGAGTTGAGCACGAGCTGCACCACGTAGAGGGCGAGCGGACGCCGCACCGACACCCGGTGCCGCTGACGCCACACCAGCCAGGCGGCGACGCTCATCAGCGTGTACAGCAGTGTCCACGCGGGGCCGAAGACCCAGCTCGGCGGATTCCACGGCGCCTTCGCGGCATCCGCGTACCAGCCCTCGACGTTGCCGGCCGTGGCGATGGATCCGAGAGCGGCGACGCCGAACGAGATGGCGAGAAACGCGACGAGGACCAGTGCGGAGGTGAGTGTGGAGGTGCGATCGGAAGTGCGGTTCATGCGTTTCACCATACGTTCGCCCGCCCGGCCTCGGCTATAGCCCGCCCCCGGGTCGCGGTGCGATGTTGATGCTGCTATTGAGCTCGTCGACGTCGGCGTTCAACGCGTCGAGCTGGGCGACCAGCGCCGTGTAGGTCGCGTCCCGCGCGGAGATCGAGGCGTAGAGGGCGTCGAGGTCGTCGCGGCGTTGCACGAGAGCGTCGTATTCGCGGTCGAACTGTCGCTGGGAGTCGAAGTCGCCGGAGGTGGCGCGGGCGTTGAACGACTGCACGTCGACGTCGAACTGGTCGTAGCCGGCCGTGTAGGTGGCGTAGTCCGTCTCGATGTCGGCCGCCAGCGCGTCGAGCTGCGCGACCAGGTCGGCCGCCTGCTTCTCGATGTCGACGAAGACCTGGTTCGACACGGCGTGCAGCGCCACGAGCGCCTGCCGGTCGGAGAACAGGTCGGCGTAGTGCTTCTCGAGCCGGGGATCCAGCTCGGCTACCTCCGTGCCGAGGATCGAGTGCAGCTCGTTCAACCGCTCGCCGGGCTCGCTGCGCGCGTAGAACGCCATCCGCGCGGCGAACTCCGGATCGGCCTCCGACAACTGCGCCTGCTCCTCGAGGAGCGGACCGATCGCCGCGAGCTCGTCGTCGCCCATCCTCGCCCACGCGGCGTGCAGCATCTCGTGCGCGGCGATGACCTCCTCCATGCCGTCGAGACGCTCGTCCGTTATGTCGTACAGGTGGATCGCACCCGTAGCGGGCAGGTAGCAGCCCAGCGTGCCTATGCCCTCCTCGTCGCTCGAACAGATCTCGTCGAACGACTCCTTCGAATTCACCACCGGGCTGCTGGCGTAGAAGAGGAACTCGCCCTGCTCGGTCATCGTCGACCGGTCGACGTAGGTCTCGAGCACGTCGGTGGGGGAGAAGTTCCACACCGCGATCTGGTCGGCGAGCCGCTGGCCGTGCAGTGAGATCCAGACCACGGCGACGAGCGGGATGATCTGCACCGCGACCAGGAGGGCTATGGCGATCGCGCCCACGACGGGAAACCGCGTGCGTGGGGTTCGCTCGTTCAGAGGCTCGTCTCCCAGAAATCAAACCGGACGGGGTTGGGCACACCCTACCAGCGGGCGCGCCGAGCAGGCGGGCCCAGACGGCACGTGTGGCACCATTGCTGAAGCCCGACCGAGACGGAAGCGACCCGAATGAACACCAGCAGCGACACCCCGACGGGGGTCATCGTCATCGTCGCGGCCGTGATCACCGACGACGCCGGACGGCTGCTGCTCGTACGCAAGCGCGGAACCGACCGGTTTATGCAGGCCGGCGGAAAGATCGACGCCGGCGAGACGCCCGCGGTCGCGCTCATGCGCGAGCTGGGCGAGGAACTCGCCATCGACGTGCTGCCGGGCGACCTCGACTATCTCGGGCGCTTCCACGCCCCGGCGGCCAACGAGGCGGGCTACGTCGTCGACGCCGAGATCTTCTTCGTCTCCGTGCGCGGAGAGGCCGTGGCATCCGCGGAGATCGACGAGCTGATCTGGGTCTCGCCCGACGAGGCGCTCGACTATCCGCTCGCCCCGCTCACCAGCGAGGTGCTGTTGCCCCTGCTCGCGGCCCGCGCCTCGTAACGCGGTCGCGCCGCTACCGCTTCTTGTGCGGATGCTTGTTGTGGTTGTGCCGCAGCTTGGGCGGGTCTGCGGCGAGAAACTCCACTGCCTCGTCGATCGAGGTGACCTCGGCGGGGGTGCCGTCGTCGAGTTCGAACGGCTTCCAGGCGAGGATGACGTTCTGCCCGGCCTCGATGTAGCCGACGGTGTTGCCGTCCGACAGCACCTGCCAGTCGAGCTTGACGTCGGGAACGCCCATCCCGAGCTTGCGGGTGTGGGCGGTCGGCATGATCGTGACGAGGTGGCCCACCGCCTCGAAGTCGATTCCTTGGGGTCGCAACGCTGCGAGATCTTCGAGAGTAACCATGGGCATACCCTAGGTCGCGTCCGGGCGGGCCGCTAGTGCCGCGCTAGTGTCCGGTGAGCGGCGCCATCACGCGCGCGGCGAGCGACGGCCGACCCGTCACCGCCTCCTCGGCGTCGGCGACCGCCATCGCCGCCAGCCCGAGATTGGCGCCGACGAAGCGCAGCGGCTCGCGCTCCCACCGCGGAGAGCGGTGACCCACCCAGGGCAGCGCGGTCAGCGTCGAGCTCGCGCCGGTGATGAGGTCGGCGAGAGTGCGGCCGGCGAGGTTCGTGGTGCTGAGGCCGTCGCCCACGTAGCCGCCGGCGCGGGCGATGCCGGTGGCGCGATCGTGGTGCACACTCGCGTGCCAGTCTCGGGGCACCCCGAGCGGCCCGCCCCACCGGTGGGTGACTCGCGCCCCCGCGGCCTCGGGGAACAGGTCGACCAGGCTCGCCCGCAGGTGCTCGAACACGCGGGGAGCGCGGTCGTACTCGGCGCGGATGCTGCTTCCCCAGTGATAGCGCGCCCCCCGACCGCCGAACGCGAACCGGTTGTCGGCCGTGCGCTGCCCGTAGACGAGCAGGTGGCGGTAGTCGGTGAACGTCTGCCCGTGCTCGATGCCGATAGACCGCCACGCGGCGTCGGTGAGCGGCTCGGTCGCGATCATCAACGAGTAGAGCGGCAGCACGTCGCGGCGGGTCTGCGCGATCGTCGCGCCATAGCCCTCGGTCGCGACGACGACGTGGTCGGCGGTCACCGTTCCGCGCGCCGTCAGCACCCGATGCGGCTCCCAGCCCAGCACCTCGGTGCCCTCGAAGATGCGAGCGCCGCGCGCCTCGACCACCCGGGCGAGCCCGCGAACCAGCTTTGCCGGATGCAGCCGCGCGCAGGCCGGGTCGACGACGCCGCCGAGCGCTCCGGCGACCGCGGTCTGCACGAGACGCAGGTCGTCGACGCCGTAGGCGCGCGCCGTGACGACCTCGGCGCGGGCCGCCGCCAGCTGCACGGCAGACCGGGCGAGCGAGAGAGTGCCGCCCTTCACGAAGTCGCAGTCGATGCCCTCGGCGGCGGCCACACGTCCGACCTCGTCGACGGTGTCGACCATCGCGCGGCGCATGGTCAGGGCCGCGTCCCGTCCGTGCTCGCGCACCAGGGCGGCGGTGGATGCGGGGAAGAGCGCGCTGCACCAGCCCCCGTTACGCCCCGACGCCCCGAACCCCGCGATGTGCTTCTCGAGCACGGCGATGCGCAGGCCGGGGTCGCGCTGCAGCAGGTAGTAGGCGGTCCACAGGCCGGTCAGCCCGCCGCCCACGACGGCCACGTCGACCGCGGTGTCTCCCAGCAGCGGGGAACGCGGGGTGAGATCATCCGCCACCGTGCCGTGCCAGAGACTGAGCCCGCGGTAGACGCTCTCGCCGTCGGCCACCTAGAGCTTGGTCCACGCCTCGGTGAGCACAGAGCGCAGTATGCCCTCGATCTCGTCGAACTCCGCGGGTCCGACCGTGAGCGGCGGGGCCAGCTGGATGACGGGGTCGCCGCGGTCGTCGGCACGGCAGTACAGCCCCGCCTCGAACAGCGCCTTGGAGAGGAATCCGCGCAGCAGCCGCTCGGCCTCGTCGTCGTCGAACGTCTCCTTCGTGGCCTTGTCCTTGACGAGCTCGATGCCGAAGAAGTAGCCGTCGCCGCGCACGTTGCCGACGATCGGCAGGTCGAGCAGCTTCTCGAGCGTCGCCCGGAAGACGGGCGAGTTCTCGCGCACGTTCTCGTTGAGTCTCTCCTCCTCGAAGATGTCGAGGTTGGCGAGGGCGACGGCCGACGAGACGGGATGCCCGCCGAAGGTGTAGCCGTGATAGAACGACGTGTCGCCGTGCTTGAACGGCTCGTAGATCTTCTCGCTGACGATCGTGGCGCCGATGGGGGAGTACCCGCTGGTCATGCCCTTCGCGCAGGTGATCATGTCGGGCTCGAAACCGTAGGTGGTCGAGGCGAACATGTTGCCGATGCGCCCGAACGCGGTGATGACCTCGTCGGCGACGAGCAGCACGTCGTACTGGTCGCAGATCTCGCGCACCCGCGCGAAGTAGCCGGGCGGAGGCGGGAAGGCTCCGCCGGAGTTCTGCACCGGCTCGAGGAACACCGCTGCGACCGTCTCCGGGCCCTCGAACAGGATCATCTCCTCGATGCGGTTCGCGGCCCACTGCCCGAACAGATACGGGTCGTCGGCGGGCGCGCCCATCTCCGAGGCGCGGTAGAAGTTGGTGTTCGGCACCCGGAAACCGCCCGGGGTGACCGGCTCGAACATCTCCTTCATCGCGGGGATGCCGGTGATGGCGAGCGCACCCTGGGTCGTGCCGTGGTAGGCGACGGAGCGGGAGATGACCTTGTGCTTCGTCGGCCGGCCCTGCAGCTTCCAGTAGTACTTGGCCAGCTTGAACGCGGTCTCGACCGCCTCGCCGCCACCCGAGGAGAAGAAGACGCGGTTGAGTTCGCCCGGAGCGTAAGAGGCGAGCCGGTCGGCGAGCTCGATCGCCGAGGGGTGCGCGTACGACCAGAGCGGGAAGAACGCGAGCTCCTCGGCCTGCTTGGCTGCCACCTCGGCGAGCCGCCTCCGGCCGTGGCCGGCGTTGACCACGAAGAGCCCGGAGAGGCCGTCGAAGTACTTCTTGCCGCGGGAGTCGAAGATGTGGTGGCCGCTGCCCTTGACGATGATCGGCACGCCGCCGCCGTCTTCCATCACCGACTGCCGGTTGAAGTGCATCCAGAGGTGGTCGCGCGCCTTCTGCTGGAGGGCGTCGTCGGCCGAACCCGCCGTCGGCACCGTCTGTTCCGTCGTGGTCACTGCGTTACCTCGTTCCCCAGTTGTAGAGCTGTTTGAAGAGTTTCAGGTAGACGAAGGTCTCCGTCGACTGCACGCCCTCGATCGCCCGGATCTCCTTGTTGAGCAGCTCGATGAGGTCGTCGTCGTTCTCGCAGACGACCTCCGCGAGGATGTCGAAGCTGCCGGCGGTGAGCACCACGTAGTCGACGGCCGCGAGAGCGCCGAGGGCCTCCGCG
>Ga0247803_1001957_pt1 | contig 10612 bp, 12 predicted proteins | sample UWRJL014104B1_FD_180928 | JGI IMG/M metagenome (GOLD analysis project Ga0247803, IMG submission 180928) | Plant litter microbial communities from Arlington Agricultural Research Station in Wisconsin, United States - UWRJ-L014-104B-1 | ecosystem: Environmental > Terrestrial > Plant litter >...
AGTCCTTGATCACACTTTTGCTGATTTTAATCCACGTGAATTCATTTGCCTGTCCGGTCTGTGACCAGCGCCAGCCTAAGGTTTTGCGAGGAATTACACACGGCGCGGGTCCTGAAAGCAATTGGGATTATGTTATCATTATCACCGCAGTCATTTTCGTAATTTTCACACTTTTCTTTTCAGTAAAATGGCTGATCAAACCGGGTGAATCCGCTGCCGACCACATCAAAAGATTTATTTTAACCAACCCCTGAAATGGAAGATAAAAGCACTGTTTTTATTTTTATAGATGAGGATAAAAAACCAATTGGCGAATTCGCATCGCCGGTGAATTTTGAACTGGATACACGAAAAATCGTTGATGGAAAACATGTTTTGAAAATCGTCAGCAAGGATCCGACGGGTAAGGAAGGTATCAGGCTGATTCCTTTTGAGGTGAAAAACGGTCCGGCCATCGCCATTGAAGGAATTGAGGAAAATGCGGTTGTAGACGGCATTGTTCCGCTGATGATCAACGCATACGGAAAAGGTGACCAAAAGAAATTTCTGATCACCGGAAGCGAAACGCCCCAAAGTATTCCCGCTTTTTTCTGGATTTTGCTGGTCGGTTTTGCGGGCTGGTCGCTGTATTATTTGATCACTTATCTGTCGGTGACGGAATAGCTGACAGCTTTCAGCGATTGGCCTGGCGTCGCCGGCCAGGTGGCCCCGGCGATCATGCGCCAAAAACCGAAAATTTTATCCAACTCTACGGCTTGCATTCCGGGCCTGAAAATGATGAACCGGTCAAACGCCAGGCCGGCTATGCGTTTTTCCAGCTTGCCTTTAATTTTGGAATAAAACAGAGAAAACTTGAAGCAGAAGCGCCATAGGCAGACAACAGAACAGCAGTGCTAACTCCGTTTCTTTTGGCGATCTCAGCGAAATTTGCCGGCATCTCACAGTCGATTTGCCACTGTTTATCCTTGAATCCTGCTGCTTCCAGGGTAGTCCCCAGGCATGAGTACCACACATCTCCGTTGATATGGCCTGACAGATCTTCCAGATTGTCAAAATCCGTAATGATCTCAACCAGTTTGGGATGAGCCATCTCACTTTGCCAAATGCATTTTGCTGCCTATCCATAGTTTCAATTTTTGAAAAGTTTCTGATTTGGATACGATTGCTTGCACCAAATGAAACTGAAGGCCTTTTGTCCATGCCGCGATTTCCCAGTAATGCCATTGGTATGTGCTGCCAGTGAAATGCCCGATAAGCCAGATAACGGGAGCAGTGAGCACAAAAACAAGCAGGTGGGTTTTGAAACTCTTTTTTGAGTTGAGATACCCTGGTTTGAGCAATATGTTCTTTTCCATTGCAGATCAATTATTAATTTGATACTACAAAGGTGGGCTGTAGACAGAGGGTGCACCTGACACAAATGTGTCAAAAACTATTTGTGTGTAATTTTTTTTTTCGGATTCGCGTAAGTGATTGTCGATCAATGCCAAGATGGCTGCAAAGGTGGGGACAGGGAGACCCTGTTAAACAATGAGGAATGGTGCCGGATAAAATCGAGGTAACGCTCTTCGGCAGTTCATTTGCTTTGCTTGCAATCAGTATTTCTGCATTGGGCTTATTTAGTTTGGTAGCATTGGTTGTGAAGCAACGTACCAGGGAAATTGGGATCCGAAAAGTAATGGGCGCTTCTGTATTAGGAGTGACCATTTTGCTATCGAAAGACTTTGTGAAACTGATTGTAATTTCTGCGATTATTGCTTCCCCTCTCGCCTGGTTTGGTATGCATAACTGGTTACAGGATTTTGCGCATCGTGTTGAAATTCAATGGTGGATGTTCATTCTTGCTGGGATAATAGCCTTTCTTATTGGCATCGTTACAGCGTGCCTGCAAACAATTAAAGCTGCAAAAATGAATCCTGTTGATTCACTGAAAATGGAATAAGGAATTTTAGTGCCTATCTGAATAATCATGATATTAATGATCAAAATGAAAAGGAATAGAATGATTATTTGGATTCAACATTTGTCTCAGAAAACGATCAGCCAGTCTCACAAACGAAAATTACTTTGACAAGTACTACAAGCCTTTTTATTGCAAATAGAACTACAAACAGCCGAATGCCCGAATATTTCAATGTTTTTGTATACCTTATTTTATCCTATGACCATAAATCTTCCATTGGAAAGAGCGGCTGCTTGGGAACCAGGCCGTGTCGAGGATCGCATTGTGAATTATTTTAATAAGAACCAAATCTCTGGGTGGAGGGAATGAAACCCAGAGATTAATAGGGAACAAGGAAAATACTTATTCTGTATACATCAAATAGCATTGGATTATCTAGAAGAATTTGATAAGATTTATGAAGTTGAAATTGTAAGTGCTGAAAAGAAGAAAAAGGTTACAGGATTTGTTCCATTCCGTTCTTTGCAAAACATCTTGCGACTGGGGATTTGGTTGCTATTGACGATGAAGATGGTGTTCATTGGCAACAAACCGGACAAGATTTATACGCAAGAAAACGTACAGCCGTCCTAAACGACCTGATTAACACCCGGGATCTTTACAACAACATAACCGAGTAAGAAGCTCACCATAATACCAAGCGGTGCCACGGTTAAGAATTTGATAGCCGGATCTATTGCCCAGTCTTTGAGCAGAAGCGATAGCACCACCAGCACAAACGGATGCAGAATGTACACGGCGAAGGCACAGCGAGACATTTTATTCATAAAATTGGAATGCGAACTTAACCTGCTTTTTCCAAAGGCGAGCAATGCAGCCATCACGGAAATGCCAATCATTTGTTCCCAGAATGCATAGAGCAGTGCGGCGATATGCCATCCTCCGACAAACCATTCCAGCGGTTGTCCAAATACAATTTTGAGAGAAAAAATAACCGGAAAACCAATGAAAATCAGACAAAGAATGAAAATGTTCAGCTTGTTGTAATGTTGCTGATCAATCTGCTGAATCCATTTATTTTCTGCGGCAATTAATCCAAAAATAAACATGGCGATGTATTGCGGAAAATGCCCTAACTGAAAGCCCAGCGGTTCTAAAACCCAGCCCACCGCAAAAACGGTCCTGGTTACAAAAGTAATGAGTCCAAGCCCAGCGGCAAAAAGCAGAATTTGTTTAAGGTTTGGCAATGGCCAGTCTTTAAAATCAGGTTTAGTGATTTTGGTATAAGCGATGTAGCACAGCGTGAATAGGAGCAGAGCGAGCACAAACCATAGCACCCCTACATTGATCCAGCCGTCGTAACCTGAGAGAAATTGCATAAAGGTAATGTCATGGTTTTCTGAATAGCGGTAAACGAGGAAATTCATGACTGTTGCCTGAATTAAAGAATAGTAAATTAAAGGAATTCCCAGTCTGAAAAATCGGTCTTTGATAAAAACCGCACGCCCTTTACGTTTTAGGGATCCTGGAATAAATAGTGCAGAAAGGAAAAAGAAAAAGCCCATAAAAAAGGACTGGTTTAAACTAACGGCCATCGTCATCGGAATGACTGCGCCAGCCAGTTCGGTCTTCTCAAAATAATACCAACCACCGGGGGCGCCGTAAGTTACCAGGGCATGATGTACAATTACCAGGGCAGTCAGCAACACTTTCAGATAATCAATGTAAAGGATTTTGCTGTTGGGTTGCTGTTGGACCGAAACTGACTGAGTAGGGGAAGGAGGCATTTATTTCTTGGTTATGACTAATCGTGCAAATTACAAAATGCCAGCCAATTTGACTATGACTGAGGTGCCTCTTCAATGGTGTCCGGCAATGAATTTGTCCGGATCTACGACGGCGATTGGCAGTGGTCAATTTTCTGATCAATGTCCAGCTCGAAGTAGACCGGCGCGAGGTGAATATTAAGTTGAGAAGGTCAGAGGTTTTCCACAAAACGGGAAGCGGTTGGTGTCGAGCAGCAGGGCAGGGTACCGAAGTAGATGAGAACCTATTTCCTGTGAAAGGCAATTGTAACAAAAGTGCACTGCTCAGTGATAGCCTGCCCTGAATTCCAAAGGCGTTTGCCGGGTCTTCGTTTTGAACAGCTTGCTAAACGATTGCGGATAATCGAAACCTAATTGATAGGCAATTTCGCTTACCGACAGCTGTGTAGTCGAAAGTCTTTCCTTGGCGCGTTCAATTAATTTTTCGTGGATCAATTGTTGCGTCGTGCTGCCTGTAAGTTGTTTGAGGCAATCGCTCAGATACTTGGAAGATAAATGTAATTCTTCTGCAAGGAATTGCGCTGAGGGTAATCCGTTGTTAGCCTGATCCGACTCAAAGTAATTGTTCAAAATCTTTTCGAATCTGCTTAGAAGCTCATTGCTGACTGTTTTACGCGAGATAAACTGCCTGTTGTAATAGCGATCACAGTAAGTCAGCATCAGCTCAATATTGGCAATACATACTTGCTGACTGAAATTGTCAATTGGCAGTGATAACTCTTTCTGCAATTGTATGAAAATTGTCTCTATTGCTTGCTGCTCATCATCGGAGAGGATAAGCGCTTCATTGACAGTGTATTCGAAATATCCGTACGATTTGATCTTGCCGCCCAGAGACGAATTTCGGAGAAAATCAGGATGGATGGACAGCTGCCAGCCGGCTTTGGCAAAGACGAAATCCTGATCTATAAAACTTACCTGCCGCGGCGCAAAGCAGGACATTACTCCCTCGTCAAAATCAAAAATGCTTTGGCCGTATTGAATTTTGCATGGACATTCTGTCTTCAGAACCACCTGATAAAAATCGGTTAAGAGCCTTGTCCGCTGCTCAATTTTAATTTCAGGAAAATCCTCAAACCGGGTAAGGCTTACCATGGGATGCCTGGGTTTCGGGAGCTGCAAAAGCTGGTGCAGCTGGCTGATCGACTGAATGTGAACCGTTGTTGTTTCCATACCTACGAAGTTAGCTAAATCAGACCAGATTTTTTACGATACGAACTGGCCATGAATCTGGCGATCATTGCATTGGGTAATAAGGATGCCAACCGGGCGCCCATCCGGTTCCTGCTTCCAGATATCTGGAAATGTTTTTTTGCATCCAAAGCTTTCAATAATTCGTCTGCCACTTCTTCCGGCGTTTGCGTTTCAGCGGTTTGATAGTCTGCACTTAATCCAACCCCTTTTTCATTATTGATGCCCGCAGCTTCGTTGAAATTGGTTTTTGTCAGCCCCGGCGCAAACAACATAACTTCTATATTGTGCGGTTTACATTCCTCTGTTATCGCCTGGGTAAAGGATCGGACAAACACTTTGCTCGCCGCATAAGTCGCCATGTAGGGTACCGGAATGAAAGCTGCCATTGAGGCGACATTGATGATTTTACCCCTTTTTCGCTCACGCATCGGTTGCAGGAAAAGATGTGTCATAGCCACCAGGGATCCATTATTGAGCTGTATCAGATCCAATTCGGATTGCAAATTCAATGCTGCAAACTCACCACCTGAGCCGATTCCGGCATTATTGACCAGCGTGTGTATTTCCCAGTTTTCTTTTTGGGTCTTATCAAAAATTTGAAATGGGGCTTCCCGCTTAGTCAGGTCTGCGGCAATGTAATCGGCCTGTACTCCATACGTTTCCTGTAAATGTGTACTAAGCCTGTCGAGTTTCGCTGCGTTGCGGGCGACGAGAATAAGGTTATGCTTTTTTGCGGCCAGCTTGATTGCCAAAGCCTCACCAATCCCGCCCGAAGCTCCTGTTATCAATGTATATTCCATTTTTTCTCTGCATTAAATGATCATGCAAAGGACGCTCGCTTCTGCCGGATAAATTGTAATCAAAAGTCGGTTTGTTGTGTTCAATGTTCCATACTGAGAGGAGTTCCTCCCTATCAATAGTAACCTTCACAATACGACCGCGCCGCATCTGAAGGTAAGGATTTTAACCACCGCGCCCGCACTAAGAAAAGAGATTTGAGCCGATCTTAAAGCAGCTTTTCCTGCACCGCCTGACAGACCGTCCTGACTGCTGGCTGAAAGCCCAGGCTGCGTGCAAGTGAACTGTGGGAATGCAGATACCAGGGATCTGTAAGAGGCTCGGATGATGATTCCATCGTAACGCCGACACGTGCAACCGCAGGATACTCCTGAATTTGATGGGGCAGTGCAAAAAGCAATTCATGCTTTCCAATTTCAATTGTATCCAGATCCACAGTATGCTGGCTGCGGCCATCCACACAAAAAGGGAAAAATAATATTGCAACCGGCTCGTGAATCCGGACTCCGCAGCTGTTTCCCGGGACAAATGTCCGAACTCCGGCGTGACAATCCTTTCGGCAGTTGATTATTCTGGCTGAACTTTTCCGGGAATAAATTCTTACTTCACATGCTTCAAAGTGATAAAGTAGTCGGCGTTGTTGTTAAACGCAGTGATCTGATGATGCGCTGATTGGGTTTCTGATTCTTACGAACGATAAAAAGCATACATGATCAAGCCAGTCAGTATGGATTCAGTGGTCTATAGAGCACGTAAAACAGTCCATTTCGTACAGGCCCAGCAATGCTCCCGGCATAAGAGGCTTGATCCAGGTCAATAACTTCTCAATATTCATAAGACGGTAGGAATAATCAGGAGATAGATTAATGATCATTTCCTTATCCTGACCGATCCGGAGCAAACATCGCCTTCCCGGATCCCTGTCAGCCATCACTTCAATGTTCTGATTCTGTATCTTTAAACACGGTATCAGCGATGTTATGAAAAGGATAACGACACTTAGGAGTTTCTTCATTGCATCGTGAAATTTTAAATTTTTATCATTTCCTGATTACAATTCATATAACGGTGGAAGTCTTCGGGCACAACTGCTAAATTAGCAAATTTGGCTAAGTCATCATCAGAAGTTTGATTTCAAGATTTGCTGATATTTATTTGTCTACCTTACTATTTCAAAACGAGTAAAATGGAATTTACCAGAATTAGCCCACATCCCGATCTGGAAGGATTTATTGAATGTTACTGGATGATGTACAGCGAGGATTCGGTACCCCTGGTTGAGAAGATCATTCCCGATGGCTTTACAGAGATCATTTTCAATTATGGAGATGTTTACAAATCCAAAATTACAGGAGACTGGATATTGCAATCGCCTAATTTATTGGCGGGACAACTCAAAACCTTCTTTTATCTCGAGAATACCGGCTATACCGGTTCCATTGCGGTTAAACTGAAACCCGCGGCGTTAACTCAGTTATTTGGTTTCAGCATGGATCAGTACCTGGATCAAATCGTAGACCTGGACTCCTTCTCCAATCCAGAACTTAAACAATTAAAGGAAAAAATAGACGACTGTGTCAAGCTTGGGTACAACAGGCAAGAGCAATTTGTAAAGAAAATCCTGGACGAATATTTTGCTGAACTTATTCAGACTGCGTCGGAAAATCCCTTAGAAGGACCTCTGGATCTGATATTTAGTTCTAACGGATTGGTCAATGTGTCAGACATGGTAGCAGTTGCTGGTGTCGGCGAACGCCAACTGGAACGTCTGTTTAAAAAATATATAGGCCTGACTCCAAAGTACTATGCGCGGATAATCCGGTTTAATTACATTTTTCAATTAATTAAATCGAAAAAAAACAGCTGGGCGGAAGTTGTTTTCCAGTCTGGTTATTATGATCAATCGCATTTCATACATAATTTCAAGGCCTTTACAGGTGAAGACCCTTCAGCCTACTTTTTCGGGGAGAAAAACATGGCTAATTTTTTTCTGAACAAATAGCGGACCTTGTCGGATTTATACAATACAAGAAAGGGGAACGGGTTTATTTTTGCTAAAAAAACAAAATGAGCACAAAAAAACTACTCCTGATTGTCTCCCTGCTCCTGTTGATGCATGTCAGCAATGCACAGGAAAGTAACAAGCAAAAATTTAAAAAACTGGAATGGCTCACCGGAAAATGGATCCGGACCAATTCAAGTGCAGGGCAATCCGGTTATGAGACCTGGAATAAAGTTTCTGATTTGAAGTTGAGCGGCAAGGGAATTACCCTCAAAGGAAAGGAAGTCATTTTTACCGAAAACCTGGTATTGACTGTGAAAGGAAATGATATTTTTTATGTAGTAACGGTGAGCGGTGAGACAAAGCCCGTCTACTTCAAGCTGACTGCAATTACCGACAATGGCTTTACATGTGAGAACCCAAAGCACGACTTTCCAAAAAAAATAACATATAGCCGTAGCGGTAACCATGTCAAAGCGGTGATTTCAGCTGACGGTAAAAGTGTTGACTATAATTTCATACGTGAGGATAATAAACAATAACCTCCTGCTCCCTCAGAGAGAAAAAGCGAAAACTTAACCTTCAACCGTGTTCTGTCGAGAGCAGAATATGGTTCAAGGAAATTGTTAGCAATGTCTATTTATTCTCGACCGCTCCCTGTGCTTTGGCAAGCAGCCCGGCACCTGTACAAACCGGCAGCATGACTTCCGCATGGGTAGCAGCTTTTTTTTATCCAGTCTATCAGCGGCTTATTCTCAATCCGGGGTATTTCTGTAATTTTTTTGCGTATTCTCTTTTTTCTTTAGTTTAAAAAAGAGGTGTGAATTTCCAGTATAAGATGGCCTGACTGCAATTCGCCCAACTGGCGGCTGGCGCAAGTAAAAATAGCGCACCGCTAACATAACGGTACGCTCTATTTTACTATGCTTCTTTTGCAAGCTGAATATTTGCAGCAATCTTGATTTTTTCACCCAACGCTAATCCGCCGGTTTCTGTCAGCGAGTTAAAGGTTACATTGAAGTCCTTTCTGTCAATTGTTCCGTTTACCTCAAATCCAACTTTTAAATTGCCCCAGGAATCCTTTTCAGTTCCTCCATATTCGGCTTCCAATTCAACCTCTTTTGTTATTCCTTTAATGGTGAGGTTGCCTGTCATTCTATAGAGATCGCCCTTTATTTTTGTAAAGGAGGTTGAAACAAACGTAAACTGGGGATAAGTCTCTGCTTCAAAAAAATCTGTGTTTTTCAAATGCTCATCCCGTGCTGGCTGGCCGGTATCGACACTATCGACATCAATCGTGAACGCTATTTCTGCATGCTCAAATTGATCGCCTTCAGTAACAGCTCTGCCGTTGAAAGATTTGAACGATCCTGTTACTGTGGAAATAACAAGATGTTTTACCTTGAATTGTACTTCTGAATGTAATGCGTCTACATTCCAAATGGTTTTTGACATTTTAAAAAAGATTTGTTACTAATTAAAATTAAATACTGCTCATACTATCGGCGTACTTGCTCTGATTTCAAACGCTTACCAGCATTTCTGTGTGATTTTATTGATCCTTATGCTTACCGAAGTACTTGTTTGACAAAGCAAAATTAGGTAGGTTTGATATATAAAAGATACTAGTATACAAAAGGTTAGTGGTATCCTTTTGTATATCATTGACCACTTTCAAGGATGAAAAAGCCGATTCACACCATTGAAACCTGTAATCAGAGTATGGCAGCAGTAAGAGACGCGTTGTATGTATTGAACGGGAAATGGAAATTACCCCTGATCGTCTCACTGTCCGAGGGCCCCAAACGATTTAAAGAACTGCAGCGGGATTTGACAGACATTACCCCGCGAGTATTGTCGAAGGAGTTGAGGGAATTGGAGCAAAATGAATTCGTGACGCGCAGGGTTTTTAACACCGTTCCAGTTTCGGTCATCTATGAACTGACAGAATACAGTAGCTGCCTTGATGAAATCATTGAGGCCCTGAGAGTTTTTGGGATGCACCACCGGGAAAGGATTATCAGAGGACACCGAGCAATAGACCCGGATGTCGTGCCGTAACGACTAAGGGGTTCAAAGTTAGTCCAGATAGCCGGCCCGAAAACCGGATGGCGATTCACCCGTTTTTTGTCTGAACAGCCTGCTGAAATATGTCGGGTCGTTATAACATAGGGGGCTAAAATGGACAAAATCCCAAAAACGAGCTGGAAGCAGGTGTAAGTAATGATTGAGGAATTCTACAAAAAAGTCTATGGAGAACCCGTTATCCGTAAATTTTTCTTTGTAGTGATTTTGGTTGCGATTTAGATAATTAAAATATTACCTTTCTTGTCTAAAAGCATTATAAAAGGTCGTACTTGATATTTAATGTATATCCCGATTAAGAACAAACTCAACGAAAGAGAACTATTTCGGATTAAGAGAATGAAAGAGGTGATTAAAACCACCTATCCGCATGGTCACAAAGACTATCTTGAAATTATTTTCTTGGAGCAGGGCGCTGGTTTCCATCAGATTGACTACAACCGCTTTCCTGTCACACCGCGCAGTTTGTACCTGGTTATGCCGGGTCAGATCCATAGCTGGGAGCTTACCGAGATCCCAAAAGGGTTTGTAGCAATGATCCAAAAGGATTTTTTGCTGGATCACCCGCTTTACCATGATCTTTTTCAAACATTTCCGTTGCCTTTTCCTAACGGATTTGACCTGAAAGAAACAGGTGAAACGTTCCTTGGTATTTTCACCAGCATGGAACTCGAATATATGAAGGGCCAGACCAACTACCAGGCTGTGATCCAGACCTATCTGCTACTGCTTTTTAATTTGCTCAAACGGGAAATTAAATCCGAGCAGTCGATGCCATTTCCTGTACTGCTCAAAAATTTCTTT
>Ga0247803_1001958_pt1 | contig 10605 bp, 9 predicted proteins | sample UWRJL014104B1_FD_180928 | JGI IMG/M metagenome (GOLD analysis project Ga0247803, IMG submission 180928) | Plant litter microbial communities from Arlington Agricultural Research Station in Wisconsin, United States - UWRJ-L014-104B-1 | ecosystem: Environmental > Terrestrial > Plant litter >...
CGGTGTTGGGGACTACACGGTAAGGTGCATGCGAGATGGCGTCGCGTGTAGGATAGTTCGAGGAGCTCTCGGGAAAGTTTGCGGTGGACGGGCGAGAGTCCAAGGGCCGGCGTGCGCAGGAGTGTTCGTGTGGGGAGGTGGGCGGGGCGGTCAACTTTTTCGACGTCCTGGCGCGCGGGTTTCGGTGCTGGCTCGCTAAGGGCGGTCCCGAGGCGGAGGAGATGCAAGGGTATGCCCGGTAGCGTCCTATGTTGACCTTGTCTACAACTCGAATACTGTCACTGTCCTTTTTCTTCAAGTGAGTGCATGTGTAAATCTTGGATTCGTGCTCTTGAAATGTTCCGGCCCATGTGAGAATTCTGGCTGTTAGCAGCCCATGCACATCCAGCATGATCCACACTCCACATGTACGCGTGACAGGAAAATCAATAGTAGCGGGAATCACGGTGGGTAGCATGTGAGCATTGTCCCGAGGTGCAGCTACGCTTTTGCGATACCGGCTTGACCTTCATTTCGTCCCAAGGCTGGGGTACAAGCTTCGTTCTCAAACAAGACAACGGGAGGAATTAGCGTAAGACTTTACGTGCTGGAACCCATCTAGACGAGCTTCACTAGCTTTGTGCCCTCACTCTAGAGCAGTACAATGCGTTACTTCTCCACGACGAACCCCCGTCTCCCCATCTTCCTCTGCCGGGCCACCTCAACCATCGACACTCCAAAAGCTACGACGTCAACCAAAAGGATGGGGATGAGCATCCACCTCCAAGCCGCCATGATCTGAACGTTCTTCACGATATCATTGCGCTGGTTTGAGCGCGCCATTGGCACGTCTAACACAGCCTCGAACCACGTTTCTGGTGTCCATTTGAGGGCTTGGTATGGGATACGTGATTGAGGCAAAGTGTCCACAATTCTGCGATAGATGCGTTGGTGGCTTGTTTGGTTGGTGACGACGAAGACCCATATGAGCGCGGAGAGGGTGAGGAGAGTGGCCAATAACTGGAGCCCAGCGAGAGCGAGTAACGACTTCGAGAGTGCCTAGACTGTGGGTCAATTTCGGCGACAAGATGATCCCTGAGAGGAGACGTACTTGGCTCTGGCGCTTCCTTTGCCTCCAGGCTACAAACAGACCGTAAAGACCCAGGATAGACCCGTACACGGCAGCAAAAATGGACAGATGACTCTGACCACGCCAGAGGTGCTTCGGCTCGACCACCAGTAGTAAGCCATATATTCTACTTGTCGAAGTGCTCGGACCGCTTGTACTTCGCGGCCAGTTCACCTCGTAAACCCCGACATTTTCTGCGAACAGATGATGTTAGTAGTTGATCGCGTTCTCCAAATCGAACAACCGTCCGGCTTGCAGCTTGATATCATTCGACGCGCGGTGACATACCTTCCTGATCGTGTAGAAAGGCATACATGGCGCTGATCAGCCCTATATTGACTATCGACAGAATAGCGAGCAGAGCGCTAGAAATAAAGATGAGGGATTTCATAATAATTGCGAGTTGCCGTGGCAGATTTCGAATGGTCTTCCCAGAATTAGAGGGTGAACACTTTGGACTTTTAATGTTCCCGAATATGATGGCGTCGAACTGGCTTACATATAGTCATCGCAAAGAACCTTTCGCGCGAGTAAAGATATGTTTCATCCACAAGCCATATCCTCCAACTTGGCGATGGGCGCAGCTCTTTGCAGATCTGTTTGAACCTACCAATCCTGTCCATAATGCTGGCTTGAACAAGGGAGATGACTGTGATTCAAGTCGGTTTCTCATACTAGATGTCATCGTCAGTCTTAGCCAAGCAAACCAGTACATTGACCCTGCGAAGCGGTGCTGATCGTCATTGTGGCAAGATCCTTGGCGGCTCAGCCACCATGTGTTGCCCACTCAGAGTCACCATCACAGTCCTGAGTATCATGGTCCTAGGCCGATTCGTACACCGGCATTCTGGGAGGATTTACAGTGTTGGACGACGTGTTCGGTTCCACGATTGCCATCGACCTTTCGATCCGGTCGGACAGAGAAGACGGTATCGCTCGGACTCAGAACAAGGGATATTGAACGATCATTCCAATCCTCTCAAGCTGTACCGCTGTATTGCCCACGGAAGGTAAATGATCGCGCAGTCAGTGCTGTGGCTGTGATTGCGGGCCCTGCTGATTCCATCACGAGGAACTTCTTACCACGGCGATGCCGGACGTAAGTCAATGGAAGGAGCCTTTCGGTATCCAGAAGGCGTGCTGAACTATATACACACTACGGAGATCAGATGTCGAACACAGTGAGGCACCGGCTTTTTTATTTATCGACCGCGCGAGCTAGCTGCATACGGATCAGGGAAATTTATCAGCATCATACCCTCCTGATAGTGATTCGTACACCCAATACTTGCGTAAAGGTTGTATTTTGATCAAGGCTTTGCGTGATTCATCGTTTTATCAATTGCAGTTCGGATAGTCGTGATTCTTGGCTCCACGAACTATAGATGCTCCAAATCTGTGGTTTTGTGACCAGAACAACGTTTCGTCGATGACTCAAGTAGTTGATGAGTCGGAGTGTACCCATGGTAACTGAAAATGCCCAAAGAAAAGGGAATATAAAGGAGCTGCTCCCTGCCTCCTCGATAGTCCTACAGCACTTCACATCGCTCACAGCGACTTGCTCGCGAGCCGTGCCGCCCGCTGAGAATCATTTTATAATGGCCTTCATAGTCACCACCTCAGCTCCGCCGGGGCATGTACGAAGATGCCATCGCTCGCTGGTCCGTAGGCACACTTTGTCGTGTCGGTCACTTCGTGAACATCTTCGATCTACTCATAGCAAGCAACACAGCTGCGCTCGAACTCGCAATCAACGAGTCTAAAAATCCATTCCGTAGTTTCGAGAATCAGCTTAGACAGCTTAAACCCCGATGAGAAGACAAATGATGATGCGTAATCAGCTTTGGCTGTGGCTGCGGCTGCGGGAAGATTAACTATAACCAGCTTGGCTTGACTGAGCCACGTGAGGTTGACCTTCCCTTGGTAGAAGCGAACAACATATTTGGCAGCTCCGGTGCCAGACGCATAAGTGAAGAAGGGGTATGGAAGTGAGACGTAGGGATAACATTCTCTTATCTCATCAGTCACGCGGGCTAGCCGAATCGGGACTAGATTATTTGGTTTGTTTCGGTGTATATTGTGAATCTCTCTCTCCTTCTCCCCCATCTTCTCTCTTTCTCTTCCTTCCTTTCTCATGGTCCAACATCACTTCACATCTTCCACAGCAATGTCCTCGCGCTGTTTGCCCTACTCCACTTTAACTGGAGATTGCTCTCTCTTCCCACTTCAGGGATGCAAGCGCCTTCTTTTATTCGCTCAGTTTCAGCAAGATACTTCCTTCGTGCGCCAATGTAAAGATTGATAGCCTGTTCCAAATGTGGGCCTTTCACCGGACCTCCAAAACGAACGACGTCTCTGTCGCGCATTCCCTGCCTACACTGGCAAACGACGATAGGCAACGACGAGTCGCAATGTCATGCCGCGCACCATCTAAAGCTCAACCCCAGCCCTGTCCATTGTCACCTCTGTCATTCTTGCAGACGGAACCATGAAATACCCAATAGCGGCATTCTCCAATGTGCGCTGTCCGGACGGTCGCAGCTGTGGTCCTTCCGGGCGGCTGTATGCACGGGCCATGTCGTTCTGTGAACATACAGGCCAATCGATTCGGCATCGCCGACTGCATCGTATTTCGGCATCGCCGACTGCATCGTATTCCGGCATTGAACATGATGTTGTCCTCAGACAGGCACAGAAGGGAGACTACACAACGCTTGAATATGCGAAGTGCAGCTATGTCCTCACAAGCGAAGCCTTGCCGACCCCACCCGCCTCAACCAATCTGATGTCAGCGCCAACCGCGAAGCCGAGTAAGGGAGTGGCAAAGCAAAAGGTGAAACTGCATACGAGGCTTCGGTATTGACATCGGATTCCGCGCTGGGAACATGCTCGGCACATATAGCTACGGCGGTTCGAAAGCCGACATGCGATAAGTTGCTATCTTCATCGCGTCGCGGGTCTTTTCATAGTTCTTACGCTCAGAATAGTGATACCGGACGGACCATATGTTTTTTTACTTCTTCGTCTGCAGCACGTTTTAAGCGTCTCCGTTGATTACTGATTGGCCCTCAACTATTCTCTCTATGCGTTTTCCCAGACGGCCGGCGAAAAGCATACAAGCAATTCCCAGTATACACACTGGATTTCCTGCTAGTTACAACAGATCTGGTGGCACTCCGGCAAATGAGAGCCCGGATAGTGTTGTCGAGGAGGGAATTGAAGTTGTTCCAATTGAGCGATCGAACACTACATGCGGGAAGACCGTGTCCCCGGGCACCGAGGAGAAGCAGCTTGTGGCAAGGACACCACTAGAACTACACATTGCTGCAAAACCATTGCCAAGCCTACCGCATCCAAGACGAAAACCTACGCTAAGGAGGAGGTGGAACCGATTGCCAGTGAAACAGCGGGCTTTCATCTTGGTTGGCGTACAAGTGATATTGGTGCTAGCTTTGTTCACGGGCTTGATGTCGATCAAGGGTAACCCCCTTAATAGGTACGTCACTTCATGCTTCATGCATCGATATAGCACATGCTGAAAATCTTTGCTAGGGATCAAAGTAGCACGGTGCAGGCAACCGACGTCGAGGTCCCGTCTTCGACAGGCCACCCGGCGATCACAAATGGCACATATTCGCTTGCTCTTGGAAATACTCGACAGCAAAGCTCGGGATGCCTCGCAATGAACAACGAGTCTATAGCCTGGGCTTGTACCGATGGCAGGTCTCTCAAAATTGGCATCTCCACATCTTCCGCAAACACACTCGTCAGCCTAGGAATGTTGGGGAGTTCCAACCAAAGTATGTACGGACAGCAGGTACCAGAGGTCGCGCCGACAGAGCTCCACCCGGCCGTGGGCACGGATTCGACGGGGCACAAACCTCTCTATTCGTTCAAGACAACGTACAATCGTACAGTACTCCTACCGACGGCTCAACTACGACAAGCGGACGGGGCTTCGGGCCCAACAGTTGATGTCGACGGCACAGTCATACAGTCCAATGACAAACCGTGGAAGTGCTTCTTCAATGAGACTATTATTCAAGGGTTCATTTACGCTCCTCAAAATTCGACCATTCTCGCTCCTGCAAACACGTCGGACAGTTCGCAGATGCCTCGCTTTCCGTACATTTTGAGACTCAGTGAGGAGCGGTTTCCCAATGGCACACTGCCATACTGCGAGCGAATGACGATGTCGGACAACGGAGAGCTGGTTCCAGAAGGTTCAAGCAAGCAACACCTTAGCTTCGTTGAGCCTACTTTCCTTCTCGTGGAAGCCAACGGCTATAGCACCTCCAGCAGTCGACACAGAAGACAGCAGCTGTCCGCCACCAATTCCTGTCGATGCGAGTGGATCTGCAAACATTCGAATTGGTAGACTACTTGTCTCGGTTTGCCATCATCTTCTCGAAGCTACAACTGCACGCCTCAATGACATTACCCCACGGATCCTGCATATACAACGCCAACTGTCTCTCTCCTTCTTTTTCACAAGACGCTGGGACGACTGTCTCTCCAATTTGTTTCGCTCCCGCCTTGATCGCCCTCTCAAGTAGGGCCTCCGGATCCGGATCAGTGATTGCAATGTGGAACACCCCTCCTCGGGTATAATTGAACTCGGCTGGCTCCGACATTGGCGGATCTATGAACTGGAAGAGCTCGAAACCAACGCCGTTACCTGTTGCGAGGAAGGCAAGCTTCACCTTGTGCAACTTGTTGTCGTAGACCCGGAAGATGGGTGCACAGGGGTCGGTCGATCGGTCGCAGCATATGGGGTTTCGCAGGCGGCGGAAGCCGAAGAGCTTCGTGTACCATTCGATGGCGCCGTCGAGATCAGGAACGTGTAGGGCAATATGGTTGAGAACGCGATTGTGGGGGTTGGCTTCATGAAAAGACATTTTGAGAGCTGAAAGGAAGCCTTGCATGCACTTTTTGTTGATTGCTTTTCTTCTCTTTTGCCTTTTCGGAATCGAAATGTTGGGGAATGAGTGATATCTACCTTATTCTATACTCTTCTACGCAGTAACTGTTCTCTTCAGCTCAAGCGTGGCTACGAAATTAGACATGGGAAGTGTATTTCCAGTCAATCACCACTGCTCGCAACTTCACTTCCGCTCACGTTGAGGGGTGGTCACGTGGTCTTTGAACAACGAGACGAAATAGGGACACGGCGCAGCTTACCTCTTCGGAATACTTTTTCCTGTCACCAGAAGGACGACAATGCCGCCCCATTCTTTCATTGACTAACCCAAATTCACACTTAGATGCCCTAGTCGTTCGGTAAGATGTGGGTCCGCGAAGGCGGGGTAGCTAGTTCGCGCTTTCGCGATCGCGACGGGCACAGTTCCAGGTGCTGGAACAGCTCTTGTGATTGCGTTCGCTTTTAAATTAGTGAGGATATAGCCCGACCATGATTGTGACGAAGCAAGAGTCTTTCCAGGCTGTTTTTAAACCATTCACAGCTTCATGTATGCACAGCAGCAAGTCCCGGAGGTTCCCCCTTGGCACCCCACCGATCATGCACGGTTTGCATGTGCATAGCCAGAAGACTTCCGGATGTATCGTGGGGACTGTACGGATTGGGTGACGCTTTGCTGAACTCGACCACATCCACGACTTTCATCTCGACAGGACTATATCGAACAATTCACATACTATACCAGGGCTTTTCTATACCAAAGTACCATCCGATTGACTACTACGTCCAGCACACCCATCCAAACATAGCCATTCTAGACCCGCCGACATGTCCATAAACGGGATGCCTATATCGGAGACAGAGGCCTCGAAAACCTTCAAACAGACATCCCCCCTCTTCAATGTGCGTTCCAAAGTCATCGCCATCACCGGCGGCGCCGCAGGCATCGGATACGCCACAGCTACTCTCCTCGTCTCGCAAGGCGCAAAAGTAGCCATCTCAGACGTGAACGGAGAGAACCTCCAAAACGCGCTAAAGACGCTGGAGAAGGAGTGTACGGATGGCGGAGAGGTGATGGCGACGCAGGTCGATGTAAGAAAGAGAGATCAGGTCGATGGATGGATTGAAGAGGTGGTAGGTAAATGGGGGAAATTGGATGGGGCGGCGAATTTGGCGGGCGTGATTCCGAAGTGTATCAATATTGAGCGGGTGGAGGATTTGAATGATGCTGACTGGGGGTTTGTTATGGATGTATGGCTCCTGTTTCTATTTCCGTTGTTGCTCTATACCCATATTTGCTTTCATTCTGGATTCCTTACTATGAGCTTTGCTGAGACGGCTTATAGGTCAACATCACAGGCGTCATGCAATGCATGCGCGCGCAGATCCGACAGATGAACGACAAGGGCAGCATCGTGAACGCGTCTAGTATTGCGGGATTGGGCGGATTTCCCAAGAATGCCGCATATACGGTAGCTAAGCATGGGGTGATTGGGTTGACGCGGACAGCGGCGAAGGAAGTGGGCGATCGGTGTATCCGGGTGAATTGTATTGCCCCGTGAGTATCCCCTTTCTCTTACTCACTCTACTGGAGATCGTGATTATGCTGCGAGATCCACGGAACGTTGGTTTGAAGCTCTGGTCCGGTTTAGAGGCTGATAATCAGACAGTGGCATCATTGACACTGAAATGCATCGCGAGAGCGTGCGCATCAGGGGTAAGGAGGGTGATTACAAGATTCAGATTCCGCGAAAGGGACAACCGGAGGAGGTTGCTGCGTTGATTACGTGGTTGATGTGTGATGGGAGTCAGTACATCACGGGGACGACGCAGATTATCGACGGTGGTATTATGGCGTAGATGGTGGCATTGTTTCAGCTTGTGTCGTGCGTTGATAGAGATGGGGGTCCGCTAGACAGATCTATGCAGCCATCCTAGCTTTAATTGCTACTTTCCTTCTCACTACTCACCAGGTGAAAATAGACGCAGAAGCGGAAAAGAAGCACTGATACCTCATACCCTCTCCCATATCCCTCAATCATTCTCCCATCCAGGATACAGAAACGTCACTCCATCGCAATCATACCGCGAAGGCCCGATATTCAAACCAAGAAACTCCGCATTATGCTCATCCGCATAAGCTGGCGGCTTATACTGCGCAGAACCCCCTTTCCACCGAAGCGACGCCGCCTGATTCATCGGCCATCCATTACTCTTGTGATGTATGATAGACCCAACGTCGTAGCAGCGAGCGCTGTGAATGTAGCAGGGGTGCTGCGCCTTGCGGGTGCGACGGTTCCCACTTAGGCTCGGTAGACTAGTCTTACGAGCGGAAATTGTAATAGTAGTTTAGGATGGGGGAGTTGCAGACTTTGGTCTAGCGGTCGTCAGCTTCGACGTTGTGTTTGGCGTTGATGTAGTCGGAAATGTTGGAGCAATTGAAGTAGATGTAGTGGTCGCCAGTGGTTCTTATGGATGGATCTTGAATCCATAGATTCAAATCCATGGATTATGGAGCCTCCATGGACGCGGTATAGTGGGTGGGCTATACACGATGAGGACTTACATAAAGCTTAGTTCAATAGCAATATCAAGAGCTCAGAGAGCTCCTTCCTAATCAGGTAATCAGCGAATGTTTAGGCTTAGTGTTGAGGTTTTGAATCACTTATCGAGTGTAGTGGTCACGAATGTAGAGATTTCAGTTGCTAATCACTTAGTACTGCCTGTGGGTATTCTGGTTGATGAGATAGAGGCGTTGACGGTGAGCTCTAAGAGGTCTCTACTAGCTTTGCACGCTTCTAGGAGTACTCTTGATCGATTTGCCGTCTCTTTCAACTCTCCCCCAGTTATGTAGCGGCGGCGGCAGTAAGGTTGATAGGCGGGAAGTCTTACTAACCTTAGTAAGGGCGGAACGTCGACTTCTAAGGTCACGGGCTATGATTTGAATAGATGTTAAGTATATTTAGAAAGTTAATAGGAGTGGAGTACTACATGATTATAATCATCCTTAAGTGAGGTCAAATCGTTGATGTTGCTAATATTTGTGTGACAGCTCGGTACCACTATACACCTCCCCAACGTTGACCACCTACGTGAGCTTTACCCTTTTGGGCCAATCTATCACCTACTTAGGTAAGGCGCCTCGAATCTATGGATTGTCCACACTCCATGGCTCCAATGAGTGGAAAGTCAAGTCGCTTCATCCATGGGAACCAATGGTGGTCGCCTAAATGCGAGTGGGTTAGACGTATACAACAAGTAGGGAAGGGAAGTGAGCAAGTATTTACGGTTCGGACGCTGATGCTCGTGCTTGCTGAATGTTAGCATTCGTCGTTTAGTAAGATAATTATTGACCTAAAACTCCATGATATGTACTCTCTCGTGAGCGATAAGGCCCACGTAGATGTGTTAGTATACATCGTGCCGTGTATCTGCATTGATGTAAGAACATGAAGGCCTGGCTCTGCGTTCCTTTGTCAACGTCAGCAGCAGCAGCAGCAGCGTCATTACGCATGACAAACGATACGCAACTCACCACGAAGAAAGGATATAGCTAGTACTCGCGGCAGCATGCAGAAGCGGGATAATCATAGTCACAATTTCTACGGTCTCTGCCAGCACTGGCGGGAAATATGCTAGCCGCGACCAAGATGTTGTAATTCGGGTGAAGCGAGCGTAATTACCTTATGGGTGTTACGGATCGCTTTTTACTAAACCTGAACCGGGTGAGGGGAGGACAGCCTGGTGCAAGGAGCCGAGGTAGTATTCAATTGGTTCGAGCGAAAGAGTCAACTGCCTTCGTATAGGGGTGTGATATAAACCAATTCAACGAACTAGGTTCGGTGAATAACTTAACAAGATTGTTTGATCTGGCAAGGACTCCAAAGGGTACAATCTGTATTGAGTTTTGACTACGAAGCATATAGGAAAGTATCTGCTGTTGACTAAATACTTCCAGCGCTCGAACTGCCAGAGTCCGGAATGAGTTTTCCGGAGCAGAAGACTCCGAGGTTCACCAACCAAGGCTTTTTGGGTCTAGCCCATTACAGTAACGTAGAGATCGAATTGGTACTAAAAGGTAGAGTATTATTAAAGGTGAGACGAATCGCTACCCCGTAGAGATAGCGCTAAGTGGCTATGTATACTTCATGTCAGGTAACTCGCCCTATCGAGAGTGGGTACTAACTGGCCTACCGAAGGGCGGTTACTAACAAAAGCTTTTTTTAATTTATTTATATTCTATAATGTAGTATTATGTAACTTAAGTGTATCTTAGACACTATATATAGAGTTGCTAACGTACTATAGAGTAGATAGGCGGAGTTAGCTAATTAACACTATGCATAGCGGCTAATTAATGAGATAAATGGTGGGGCACACGAGAAAATATAGTGTCGCAACCCATCGGGCACCAACACTCTTAACGATATAGCAACGACTCCTCCCGCGTCCTGACTGCGCATTAGGAACGCCTCGTTTATCTGGTTAGCCTGGTAAACATACTAGAAATAAACGCCTGTTTCTCTGCTTACGCTATATTAGTCTTTGCAAACTCAACGCCAACAGACCGTTCCTACAG
>Ga0247803_1001959_pt1 | contig 10605 bp, 8 predicted proteins | sample UWRJL014104B1_FD_180928 | JGI IMG/M metagenome (GOLD analysis project Ga0247803, IMG submission 180928) | Plant litter microbial communities from Arlington Agricultural Research Station in Wisconsin, United States - UWRJ-L014-104B-1 | ecosystem: Environmental > Terrestrial > Plant litter >...
CATAGTCTGCCTTGGCTTCTATAACCTGTAAAAAGCATTGCTTTTGCACGATAGCGGCAGGCTGAGGGGCGGTTTCTTCTACAGTAACCTCCTCAGTAACGATATTGGCGGGTTTATCTTTACAGCCTGAAAGCAATAGTATTGCTGTGCATGCTATGGCAAAAAGTGGTATCTTCATAAGTTATATTTTATTAAAGGTACTGCCATTTAAACAAAAAAAGAACCCGTTTAAGGGTTCTTTAAGAAATATCTTATAAATTTAAATTATTAATCCTCGTCATCTTCGTCCTCATCCTCATCGGAATAATCGCGTACATCATCCCTGTCATCGTCTGCATCATCTTCATCCGCGTCATCGTCACCGGTACCGGCATCATCTTCTTTTTTAGGGGTGTCGTCGTCATCGTCATCGTCCATTTCAAGGTCTTTCAATGCATCCAGGTCGTCAACCGGCTCATCGATATCGTCTTCATCAAAATTCTCAATCCTGTCGGCAAGCTTTGTACTTACCTTTACCAGGTAAATTGTATCTTCTGTTTTAACCTCTACTGCCTCAATAGTCTCATTCTTAGCGTTTTTAAAGCGCACGATGTTAGAATCGTCGTATCCGTCAGGGAACTTTTCAACCAGCAGGGTCAAAATTTCATTAGTCAGCTTGGCGTAATCAACAATAACTCTCTTCATAGTTTGTTATAAATCTAATAAGTAGGCAAATATAAGCGGTGCAACAATAGTGGCATCACTTTCTATAATAAATTTTGGTGTATTTATGTCTAATTTCCCCCAGGTAATTTTTTCGTTAGGCACCGCCCCTGAGTAAGAACCGTAACTTGTGGTGGAATCAGATATTTGGCAGAAATAGCTCCAGAACGGCACATCGTGCATTTCCATATCCTGGTACAGCATCGGCACTACGCAGATGGGGAAATCTCCGGCAATACCGCCACCAATTTGGAAGAAGCCTATACCGTTGATGCTGTTTTTAGCATAATAGTCGGCAAGGTATACCATATATTCTATACCACTCTTCATGGTACTCGCTTTAAGTTCACCTTTAATTACATATGAGGCAAAGATGTTACCCATGGTGCTGTCTTCCCATCCAGGTACAATTATAGGCAGGTTAGCCTCGGCAGCGGCATACATCCAGCTGTCTTTAAGGTCTATTTCATAATACACCTCAAGCACGCCGCTCAACAGCATTTTGTACATAAACTCGTGTGGAAAATAACGTTCGCCTTTATCATCAGCATCTTTCCATATTTTATAAATGTGCTTTTGCAGGCGGCGGAACGCTTCATGCTCAGGTATGCAGGTATCGGTAACGCGGTTAAGGCCGCGCTCCAGTAAGTCCCACTCCTGCTGTGGCGTAAGGTCCCTGTAGTTAGGTACCCGCTCATAATGGCTGTGCGCCACCAGGTTCATAATATCTTCTTCAAGGTTAGCGCCCGTGCACGATATTATCTGTACTTTATCTTTGCGAATCATCTCTGCAAAAATCTTACCCAATTCTGCTGTACTCATAGCACCGGCAAGGGTAACCATCATTTTGGCACCGTCCTGCAATTGCTTTTCATACGCTTTTGCCGCATCTACAAGTGCTGCCGAATTAAAATGCAGGTAGTACTTTTCGATAAACTGGCTTATTGGTCCTTTAGTCATCTGTTTATGTAGTTTTTTCAGTTTTTATGGTTTCAGTCTCTTTTTCCTTTTCTTTTCCAGACACGTCGTAGCCTAATATTTTAAGTACATCATCGGCAGTCTGCTCCTGCGAAAACACCTCCGTAGCCAGGATGCCGTTCTTATCCCTGTCTATAAGTATATGCTTAGGCTGCGGTATAAGGCAGTGGTGCAGCCCGCCATAGCCTCCTATGGTTTCCTGGTAGGCACCGGTATTAAAGAAGCCTATATATAGCGGCTTATCTTTATTGTACTTAGGCAGGTATATGGCATTTAAGTTTTGCTCAGAGTTGTAATAATCATCGCTGTCGCAGGTCATGCCGCCAAGTAATACGCGCTCATACTGGTCGTTCCACCTGTTAATTGCCAGCATTATAAAACGCTTGTTTATGGCCCAGGTATCGGGCAGCGTGGTAATAAACGAAGAATCTATCATGTTCCAGGCCTCCCTGTCGTTTTGCTGCTTTTGGTACAGCACCTGGTAAATGGCACCTGCGCTCTCCCCTACCGTAAACGAACCAAATTCGGTAAAAATATTAGGCACATCCACCTCGGCATCTTCACACGCTATTTTTATCTGGTTAGTAATCTCATCAATCATGTACTGGTAGTCGTATTCAAAGTGCAGCGAGTTTTTTATTGGGAAACCACCACCTATGTTAAGGCTGTCCAGGGTTGGGCATTCTTTTTTAAGGTTAACATATACCTTTAAACACTTAGCAAGCTCGTTCCAGTAATAAGATGTATCGCGAATGCCGGTGTTGATAAAAAAGTGCAGCATCTTAAGCTCCAGGTTCTTGTTTTCCTGAATCTGCTTGCGGTAAAACGGCACAATGTTTTTGTAGCCAATGCCCAGCCTGGAGGTATAAAACTCAAACTTAGGCTCTTCTTCGCTTGCAATACGTATGCCGATGCTAAACTTGCCTTTTATCTCTTCCTGTAGCAGGTCCAACTCTTCATAATTATCAATTATAGGTATGGTCTTGTTATGTCCGGTATTTATAAGCTTGGCAATATTAGTTATGTACTGCCCGCGCTTAAAGCCATTACACAAAATGTAGGTATTTTTATCTATTTTACCTGTTTTAAGCAGGTTCTCTACAATATTAACATCAAATGCCGCAGAAGTTTCAACGTGAATGTTGTTTTTAAAAGCCTCATTCATTATGTATTCAAAATGAGAGCTCTTGGTACAATAGCAGTAATAATACTTGCCCTCATACTTGTTTTTTTCCATCGCGTTGCGAAACCAGTCTTTGGCTTTGCGGATGTTGTTTGAAATCTGCGGCAGGTAGGTAAACTTAAGCGGCGTACCATATTGCTCTACCAGTTTCATCAAATCGATATTATGAAATTGCAGCTGGTGCTCTTTATTTAGGGTAAACTCTTCCTGTGGGAAATAGAACGTTTGGTTTATAAGGTCAAAATATTTGGTATTCATCTTGTTATGTTTGTGTAAAAGAGTATAAAAATAAGAAAAGCCTACGATTGTACCCTATTTTCAAACCCTCAAGTTAGCATACCTTATCTGTAACTTTTCGCGGTTGACCGATAAATTATATAGCACTGCTGCTAAAAGCTGCCCTGCAAGGTTACGCATTGCCATAAAGGCTGCCATAACAGTAAAAATTACGGTGCTTCCCGGCAGGGAAAACGTGTTACCTTTTAATTTCATCATGGCAAATGTAAAAAAATATACTGCGTATTTAAAAACAATTGTCTTAAAAAAATGTTAGTTTTGATAGTCGGCAAAAGCACTGATAATCAAATCGTTTTCGGCGCTTTTGTTAATAACTGCCAAACCTATTTTTTCTATGAGTGTGTATTTTACCACTCCCGCCTCATTTTTCTTATCATGGGCCGTTAGTTTTATTATTTCTTCTACGTCCTGTGGCGAAAAACGTACAGGCATGTAAAGTGCTCTTATTACCTCTTTTATTTCCCTGTATTCGGTTTCGCTTATCAGCCCAAGCTGTAGTGAAATATGCGCCTCAAGCACCATGCCTACTGCAATGGCCTCTCCGTGCATGAGCGCCGTTTTATCTTCATCTTCAAGAAAATGTGACTCTATAGCGTGCCCCAGCGTATGACCGAAGTTAAGTATTTTTCGCAGCCCTTTTTCATAAGGGTCCTGGGCAACTACTTCATTTTTTATTTCAACAGAGCGGTGTATCAACCCGCCAAGGTCATCGGTAGTGAGTCCGGCCAGCCCGGTAAATTCATTCCAGTAGGCTTTATCGGCTATAAGGCCATGCTTTAGCATTTCGGCAAGGCCGCTGCGCATCTGCTCTGCGGGCAGCGTTTCCATAAAGGCAATGTCTACTAAAACCGCTTTTGGGTTACTTATAATTCCCACCTGGTTTTTCAGCACGCCCAGGTCTACCCCTGTTTTCCCCCCTACCGATGCGTCTACCATGGCCAGTAGCGTGGTGGGTACGTTTATAAAATCCATACCGCGCTTAAAGGTAAGGGCCACAAACCCGCCCAGGTCGGTTATTACGCCGCCGCCAATGTTTATCATCAGGCTCTTACGGTCGGCTTCCAGCTCGGTAAGCGCTTCCCACACCTGCACGCAGGTACTAATGTTCTTGTTGTCTTCGCCGGGTTCTATCTCTATTATTTCAATAGGAAGGTCAGTAGCCAGGTTGCCCAGGAAATGTGGCAGGCAGTATGTAGCACTGTTTTCATCGCACAAAATAAAGATACGGCTGTAACTACCGGGCACTAATAAATTGCCCAGGTATTCATAGCACTGCTCGTTAAAATAAATGGTATAGCCTGAAGCCTCTATTTGTTGCATGGATGTAGATGTTAACGAAGAGGCAAAATAAAGTATTTTATATGATAAATTCTTAGTTACTGCATATCTTTGCGTAAATTTTTTAAAAATTTAATGGAAAAGATTTTCAACAATACAGCCGCAGCCTTTGCCCTTAAAAGCGATACCGAACTTGACAGGGCTTATTTCCTGTTCAAACTTATAGCTTCTGAGCCGTTAGTACGCATAGGCACGGCGGTAACTAACTTTGCCCTTAAAGCCCACCTGCCCGTTGAAGGCCTTATCCGCGCTACAGTATTTGACCATTTTTGTGGTGGTACCACCGAGGAGGACTGCCTGCCCGTAGTAGACAAGATGTACAACAAAGGAGGGGTGTCGTCGGTTTTGGATTATTCGGTTGAGGCTAAGGAAGAGGAAAGCGAATTTGATAAAGCCCTTGAAAAAACCCTAAAGACCATAACCTTTGCCAAAGAACGCCAGGCCATACCCTTCGCGGTATTTAAGCCTACGGGGTTCGGACGTTTTATCCTGTGGCAAAAAATGGGGGAAGGCAAACAATTAAGCGTTGAAGAAGCTACAGAATGGCACCGTGTTGTAGAACGTTTTGAAACCGTGTGTAAAGCAGCTCATGATAATGATGTACCGGTATTGATTGATGCAGAGGAAAGCTGGATGCAGGATGCCGCCGATAACCTTGTGGCTGATATGATGGCCAAGTATAACAAGCACAAAGCCATAGTGTTTAACACGCTGCAAATGTACCGCTGGGACAGGCTCGACTACCTTAAAAAACTGCACGAATGTGCAAAAGCAGAAGGCTTCCACATAGGGATGAAAGTGGTACGCGGTGCCTACATGGAAAAAGAGAACAAGCGCGCCGCCGAAATGGGCTACCCCTCGCCTATTTGCATTAGCAAAGAGGCAACCGACATTAACTACAACGACGCAATAGTGTATATGGCTGAGCATATAGATACTATGGCGGTTTTTGCAGGTACACATAACGAAGACAGCTCTTATAAACTAATGAAGCTGATGCACAAAGCCGGCATTGCCAAAAACGACAAGCGCGTATGGTTTGGCCAGTTATATGGCATGAGCGACAACATTAGCTTTAACCTGGCGGCTAATGGCTATAACGTGGCAAAGTACCTGCCCTTTGGCCCCGTGCGCGATGTGATGCCCTACCTTATCCGCCGGGCCGAGGAAAATACCTCTGTTGCCGGGCAAACGACGAGGGAACTTAATTTGCTTAAAGCTGAGAAGGAAAGACGTAAAAATTAGTGTTCAGCATTCAGTCGCAGTAAGCAGGAGCTTCACTCGTGACTTATATTGCAATAAATGAATTTAGGAAAAATACAGTCACACTGAGCCTGTCGAAGTGCGGCTTTATTTTTCCTAAATTTATTTTTGTATTTACAAATCTATTAAAGCTTCTTTCTTAAATTGAATATAATTTTTACGAAGTAAAGTTATGCTGAGCTTGTCGAAGTGTGTGCGGCTTTACTTCCTGAAAATTATTGCCTAAACATTTTTATCTCTCAAGCCATCTTTCCCAAACTGAGTATAATTCTTCGAGAACTGCATTAGTTTTTCCCAGTCCTCATTAATAAGCGCTTCTTTTTTACCCCTGCTCCATCCCTTAATTTGTTTTTCCATTGCTATCGCAATCGTCGGGTCATTAAACATTTCCGCCCAAACTAATTGCACCGGCCTGCGGTTATAAGTATAAGCAGTACTATTTGTACCTGCGCTATGCTGTATCAGGCGTTGATCAATATTGTTAGTAATGCCAGTGTAGTAGCTATCATCGGCACATTTTAAAATGTATACATAAAATAATTTTCATAGCATGGCTGTTTATATACCTAAATTCTTTCAAATCAACAAATCCACGAATCGACAAATAACCTAATTACCTCAAAGAAGCCAGCGCCTGCTCTACCGTAGCGATCTTTGCTAACACATCGGCTTCTTTCAGGCGTTCATTGGCTACCACCTTTTCGGGGGCGCCTGCCATAAACTTCTCGTTGTTCAATTTTGACTGCACCGACTTAAGGAAGCCCTGGTTGTATTTCAGTTCTTCTTCAAGCTTGGCAATTTCTTCTTCAATGTTAACCGAACCCGTTATAGGCACAAAGTACTCGTTGCTCTTAACCCTGAAGGTGAGCGCGCCACTTACCGTAGTCGTTACATACTCAACCGAACTTACATTACCCAGTTTGTTTATGATACTGTCAAAATTATCAGAAGCATTTTCACCATTCACTACTTTCAGTTCGATAACATCCCTGAACGGAATATTTTTGTCTTTCCGTATCGTACGGATGCCGGCAATAACATCGGCGGCGAAATCAAATTCGGCCAGCAGTTTCTCGTCAAACGCTTTTGGCTCCGGCCAGGTAGCAACGATAAGTGCTTCCTCAGGTGTCCTCTCGGCTATGTACTGCCAAATCTCCTCGGTAAGGAACGGCATGAACGGGTGCAGCAGCTTCAGGTTGGCTTCAAGCAGTTCGATGGCTTTAGCAAACGTAGCGCTGTCTATAGGCTGCTGGTAGGAAGGTTTAATCATCTCAAGGAACCATGAGCAGAAATCATCCCAAACCAACTTATATATCGCCATAAGCGCATCGCTGATGCGGTATTTTTCAAAATCATCTTCAATCTGCGCAAGCGTTTTTTGCAGTTTGGCCTCATACCATGCAATGGCCTTAACCGAATGGTCGGGCTGCGCGATATCGGCTACCTCCCATCCTTTTATAAGGCGGAACGCGTTCCAAATTTTATTGGCAAAGCCCTTACCCTGGTTGCACAGCTCTTCGTCAAACATAATATCGTTACCTGCTGAAGCGCTTAGTAGTAAGCCCACCCTTACGCCATCGGCACCAAATTTTTCAATCAGGTCCAGCGGGTCGGGCGAGTTGCCCAGCGATTTGCTCATTTTCCTGCGTTGGCTGTCGCGTACCAAACCGGTAAGGTATACATTGGTAAACGGCTTTTCACCCGCATATTCATAGCCTGCTACAATCATCCTTGCCACCCAGAAGAATAAGATATCCGGACCGGTAACAAGGTCATTCGTTGGGTAATAGTATTTAAAATCTTCATTCTCAGGCTCCATAATGCCACCGAAAACACTCATGGGCCACAGCCAAGAGCTGAACCAGGTATCAAGCGCATCCACATCCTGCTTAAGGTCGGCAACGGTAAGCGCGGCGTTGCCTGTTTTTTCTTTGGCCAAAGCCAAAGCAGCCTCAAGGGTTTCAGCCACCACAAAATCTTCCTTGCCGTCTCCGTAGAAATAGGCAGGAATCTGCTGGCCCCACCACAGCTGGCGCGAAATATTCCAGTCGCGGATGTTTTCCATCCAGTGGCGATAGGTATTGTTAAAACGGCTTGGGTATAGTTTTACTTCTTCGCTTTCCAAAACCGCTTTTATGGCAGGCTTAGCCAGGTCTTCCATCTTAAGAAACCACTGGTCGCTCAGCCTTGGCTCTATAACAGCCTTTGTACGCTCAGATGTACCCACTTTATTCAGGTGGGTTTCTGTTTTTTCTAGGCTGCCAATGGCTTCAAGCTCGGCGGCTATTTCGTCGCGTACCACAAAACGGTCTTTACCCGCGTAGTGCAGGCCATAGCTATTTAGCGTGGCATCTTCGTTAAAAATGTCTATTATTTCAAGGCCGTGCTTGTTGCCCAGCTCTTTATCGTTAACGTCGTGTGCAGGCGTAACCTTAAGCGCACCGGTACCAAACTCCATATCTACATACTCATCAAAAATGATGGGTATCACACGGTTTACTATTGGCACTATAACTTTCTTGCCCTGTAGGTGCGTGTAGCGCTCATCGTTAGGGTTAATGCATATAGCGGTATCACCCAGTATGGTTTCGGGGCGTGTAGTAGCAATCGTAAGCCCCCCCGCCCCCAAAGGGGGAGTAGAACCGTCGGCATCGACAATTTTATAATTTATATAATACAGCTTTCCCTGGCGCTCTTCGTAAATTACTTCTTCGTCGCTAAGCGTGGTCTTAGCCTCAGGGTCCCAGTTTACCATACGGTAGCCGCGGTATATCAATCCCTTGTTATATAGGTCAACAAACGAACGGATAACCGAAGCGCTCATATCAGGGTCCATAGTAAACTTAGTACGTTCCCAGTCGCATGATGCGCCCAGTTTTTTAAGTTGGTCGAGTATTACGCCACCATATTTATCAGTCCACTCCCAGGCGTGTTTGAGGAATTCCTCGCGGGTAAGGTCGGCCTTGTTAATGCCTTCGGCTTTTAGCTTGGCAACCACTTTGGCCTCAGTAGCTATAGAGGCGTGGTCGGTTCCCGGTACCCAGCAGGCGTTAAAGCCCTTAAGGCGCGCACGACGAATGAGTACGTCCTGTATAGTATTGTTAAGCATGTGCCCCATGTGCAGTACCCCGGTAACGTTAGGCGGCGGGATAACTATAGTATAAGGTGTACGGCCGTCTGGCTCTGAATGGAAATAGTTGTTTTTCATCCAGTAGTCGTACCATTTGTTCTCTACTGCTTTTGGGTCAAATTGCGACGGAATACTCATATCGTGTTTTTAGGCTTAAATAAACATGAAGAAAATAGCATATTTTCTATAAAATTGTATGCAAAAGTAACCATATAACAACAATTATAAAAAAAGACGGCACATAATTTGCACCTTAATTTTTGATGATTAATTTTACTGAAATAAAAGCATTTTTTAGCATGAAAAAAATTTTACCATTAGTAGCTGTGTTCTTCTTAGGCCTTGGGGCTTTTGCACAATCGGGCGCTAAGATTGAATTTAAGACCGAAACCATAGATTACGGCACTACCAATAAGGAAGATGATAACGGCCTGCGTGTATTTGAGTTTACAAACATCGGCAATGCCCCACTTATTATAAGCGACGTAAAGTCAAGCTGCGGCTGTACCGTGCCCAGTAAGCCTACCAAGCCCATACCGCCGGGTAAGAGCGATAAGATTGAAGTAAAGTACAACATGCACACCGGCACCATAAGTAAAACCATTACGGTAATGAGCAACGCGGTTAACGTACCCGATGGTACCGTAGCCCTTAAAATTAAAGGCGAGGTGGTAGAAAAGGATAAAATAGATGTGCTACAGAAGAAAAAAACGATGATGGACCAGTAAACTGCCATAAGTACAAAAATAAATGAAGCCTGTTCGATGAGCGGGCTTTTTGTATTTTTAGTCGCGAATTACACAAATCAGCACGAATGTTATTAACTCCTTAGATTTGTTCTTTAGTATTATACCGCTTCTACAGCTATAAGTTCGTAGTTATCTTCAGCGTGTACCAGGTGGGTATTGCAGGTATTGCACAGCCACTGCTTAATTCGGTCATACAATTCTGTCGTAGTAGTAAAGTCGGCCGGCGAAAGGCTTATCTGTAATATAAGGAAGGTAGTAAATTTTTTAATCTGGCAGGCATAACTACGAAGTTCTTCGGAAATGCCGGTATCGTTACGCACCGATATTACCTTAGCGTTTCCTTCTTCCAAAGACCTTGCCATAGCACCGCAAAAGTTTGCATCCCACCGTTTCTCTTCGGTAGAATGAAGCCCGCTTTGGGGCATTTCCAGGACTATAAAATAAGGTTCCATACTATAGGCTAATTATTAAATAAAGTTATGATAAAATTTACGAAAACGATATAACTATAACCGAATTAACCTCTAATTAACACATATCTAAAACAAATCCTGTTTTAATTATCATTACTACTTATGCATCGGGTAATAATGTGTTTTCTGCTGGTAACAAAAAACGCCCTACAATTGCGGGGGCGTTCTCTACCTTAATACTTTTTAAAGTTTGGCATCCTAAGTCGTTTAAGTACTTCATTAGCTTTGTCTAATTTTTCCTGAAATAATGGAGCATCGTTGTATTTATCAAGGCTGTTGTCAATTATTATATTTCTTTTAATTGACCTTGCATTTGGCTTTTCTTGTTTTGCTCCTAAGACAAGATTTATTTTACCGTCTCTGCCTTGTCTAAGCTTTTCCCTAAAATTGAAACCTGGCTTAGGTCCAATAATATGGATAATATATTCGCATTATTTAATAGCTCGGCACATTGGTCGGCAGTTAATGACGAGACAAAGTTTTTCGTCATAT
>Ga0247803_1001964_pt1 | contig 10578 bp, 6 predicted proteins | sample UWRJL014104B1_FD_180928 | JGI IMG/M metagenome (GOLD analysis project Ga0247803, IMG submission 180928) | Plant litter microbial communities from Arlington Agricultural Research Station in Wisconsin, United States - UWRJ-L014-104B-1 | ecosystem: Environmental > Terrestrial > Plant litter >...
CAAGGCTGCCAGCGAATCATGCATGTAACCGGAAATTTGAAAAGAAATGTTTATTCCGGCAGATTTGAGGGGTACCAGCAGGCAATTCTGAAAGGTGGATTTTCACTGGATGAATCTTTGATTATGGTCACCGATTTGAGCCAGGAAGCGGGAATTGCTGCGGTAGAGAACCTGCACGTAATGAAGAACAAGCCTGACGGAATTTTCATTGCCAATGATGTTTGCGCCGTAAGCTGCATTCAAAGTCTGAAGGAAAAGGGTTATTCGATTCCTGATGATATCGCCATTGTGGGGTTTAACAACGACCCTGTTTCGCAGGTAATAGAGCCAAATCTGACGACGGTTTATTATCCGGGACAGGAAATGGGTGCTGTTGCGGTCAAAACGATGATCAACCATCTGAACGGAAGCCAAAATATGAATACAGCACAAATTATGACGCTTCAGTGCGAGTTGATGATCCGGGAGTCTTCCATGAAAAAAGGTATCTGATAGCCCTATGCTGGCTTTTGGGGTATAATTAGCATGAACTTTATCCTGAACCTGCCATGAAAAAAGTAATTTGCCTTTTGCTCATTAGTTGCTCCGCTTTGGCACAAGATGTCATTGATACATCCCTGCAACCATTTTGGGAGGGAAAAGTAATGCATAACGAATCTGTGCTGATGATTTCCAGAGATGGAAAACCAGCGGAAGCATCACTCCTTTTTAAGCCCAAAAAAATCTTGTCTGTAAAAAATTCTGGTCAAAATATTGAATATAAGAAGAATGTGGACTGGACATACAAAAACGGAAAACTGACTTTGCTTCCCGGTTCCAGAGCGGTTTTTATGAATCAATCGGAAATGTATCCGCCTGATTCCGTAAAGAAGGGATTTCAAAAAAGAAAAGGTGGTGGTAAAGTTTTGTTTCAGGAAGGCTCATTTTTTCATGAACATCAGCTTGCCGTAACTTACAAACACAAGCGTGCAAAATGGAAAGGTCCGGTTCCTGTTTTTCAGGGCGAGAATCTGCCGCATACGATGGATAAGTTAAAGCGGGGACAGGCTCTGCATTTATTGCTCAATGGAGACAGCATTGCCGCCGGTGCCAATGCAAGTGGGGTATCGAGGGTAGCTCCAAACTTACCAACCTGGGGAAATCTGATCGCTGAAAAACTGAAACGTTATTACAAAGCACCAATTTCATTTACCAATACAGCTGTGGGTGGAATGGATTCGAAATGGGGTAAAAATAATGTTCAAAAACTGGTGATTGACCATCATCCGGATCTGGTGGTGATTGCCTTTGGAATGAACGACGGCACGGGAAAATTGAGCCCGCAAAAGTTTAAAGCCAACATTCAGGAAATGATTGACAAGACAAAAGAAAACAATAAAAATGCTGAATTTATATTGGTGGCGCCAATGCTTCCGAACCCTGAATCTACTTTTACAGGAACGCAGGCGGAATTTAAAACAGTTTTGGATGAACTGAAAATGCCGGGAATTGCGGTGGTTGATATGACAGAAGTGCACCGGGAATTGTTGAAAAATAAATCGTATCAGGACATGACCGGAAATAATATCAATCATCCTAACGACTTTCTGATCAGGTGGTATGCTCAGGAGATTCTGGCGGTTTTGATTCCATAGACCAAATTTCTGATTTACATAAAAAAAATACTATTCTTGATAAAAAGCAGATGATTACGGAAGCTGTTGCCGAAAAACTTTATACTCTGGAAGAATACCTTGCTTTCTGCGAAACGCACGAAGGAAGATTTGAATTTGTAAACGGGGAGATAATAGAAATGTCGGGAAAATCAGAGCGGTGGTATATTGAGTTTTACGATCATTTGGATCAGGTTATTTCGCTCCCTTACTTTGAGACTGAAATCCCGGTTAATTCAGTTTATAAAAAGATAGTTTTTCAGCCTGAAAGTTAGCGAAATCCGTGGCACGGCTCATATACCAAGCTTCGTAAAAAGCCAGACGGACCAGCGGTGCCACGGATGACAAATTCCAGCATGTTAAAACATCAAATATTTACCTCACTTTCCTCACAAAAATCTGCTGGGTAGAATCCTTTCCATTTTCAGAAACTACCACACGGTTGAATGCGAGCGTTTTTCCATCCAGAGACCATACCGCATTGGATGGAGCAAGAGCTGTTGGCGCAGTGAGTCTTTCAAAACGTTCTTTAAACGGCTCATCCCCGATACTGCACAAAACCAGACTGCCATTCCAGACATAACTTACGTGTTTGCCATCTGGATGCCAGCGTACATTTCCTGACACATCCGAGTCATGTTCTGTTATTTGTATCGGTTTTCCACCGTATGGGGAAATCAAAAATACCTGTTGAATTCCTTTTTCATCATGCGAAATAAAGCTCAGATATTCGCCATTGGGTGACGACCTTACAATGCCCGAGCAGCCTGGCCTGGGAAGCTCGTCAGTAAAAGTAAGACGGCGCTGTACTGTTCCTTTTGGGGGCATTGGGAAAGTTGTTTTTGTCCCTTCAAGCGGTCCGAATTCCCCCGGCTGGGTAATGTCATCCGGAATGTCGACAACAAAAACTTCCGTTACTTTCTTGCCTTTTTTATTTAAAACAGTGCCTAAAAATGCCCTTGCTATCTGTTTCTTGCCGTTTTTTAGTAAATAGCCATTTTGTCCCACCCAGCTATCATTGGCTGCATGACTGATCTCGTCCGTTCCCGGTGTAGGTTCAGGCACCACGCGGACCACCAGTGCACTGAACCACGTTCCGGAAATATTTTCACCGTTTTTATCCACTTCAACAGCCTTGATTTTTTTTGAAACGCCAACCGTTCTCAAATTGTGCTTTTGACCGGTTGAATCTTCGAGTGCTTTTAAAATGGCATCATTGTATGTGTAGCCGATCCATTGCCCGTCACCGCTCCACTCGTGGCGATGCGTGCCTCCGCGCAAGGCACCGGGTGTGAATGGAAAAGTAACATCACGTGCGTCCATATATATGGGTACGTTCGGATTTTTGTCTTCAATAATAACGCCAGTCCGTCGCCATTGCTGATAAGGGTTTTCTTCACTGCTATTGTCCAGACCATGAATGAAAACGACTGCATTTTCCTTTGGACTATAACTTACAGCACCTGCTCCGGGGCCCCATGCCTGGTTATTTTTTACTTCGAAAAGGATTTTCTTTTCACCTGTATTGATATTTACTTTTTCAATTTTGGAAGATGCTGCAATGCCGCCGTCGTCGGTTCTTGTGTCGTAAACCAGCCATTCGCCATCCGGAGAAAAGTTATCATTATTGTCCAGGTCGTGGTGATAAGTCAGATCGTTTGTGATTTGCTTTTCTTCTAAGGCGGAATCTTTTTGACAGGCAGTCATAAGAGTGAGTACGAAAGCGGTTAAAATAGAATTTGAAAAAATTGCGGGCATGAAATCAGACATTAACATTCTTATTTTTTTGAAACCGGCCCATTGATAACGCCCAGATAGCGGCCCATCCAGTAAGGCAAAAGCCAGATATCTCCGGCGCTGTGTTCAGAACTGCCGTTGCCGTGCATACGATCCAGATTAAACATATTTCCATTATGCCGCTGAATTGGTCTTTCGTCTGGTGGAAGTACTTCTTTGGTGGATTGTTTACGGAAATTTTGTTCCAGCATGTCAATATCCTTTCTATGGCTATTCTGGATTTTCCAATCAATCAGATCCAGCGGATGTTGCTGCAGGTACCAGACCGCTTCTTTTAAATCGAACTGGTTTGTACCTGTCAAAGCCGTAAAAATATTCCAGGCTCCCTCTTTTTCGGGTCTTTCTGCCTGCCAGTGATCGATGATCTGCGTTTTATATTTTGCCTTTAACGTGTCGTTGAAAGCATAGCGATAAAGTCCCCAATAGCCCAGAAAGTACATTTCGTCATCCGAATGATTCCAGCCATCTGACATGTGTTTACTGTGTTCGTCCGCATCTTCCGGTGCTTTTCCGATCACACTCATGGGCCGCATCATGTTTTCCAGATAACCATATTTGGTCATCAGTTCGAATGCCTTTTTCTTATATTTTTCTTTTTTTGTAAAATGATAAGCCGTTTGCAGCATGGCGACAATGTTCGAAGAATTAAGTTTACGGTCGCCTACATTGGTTGGAAAAGAGTTTACATAGTCCGGATTCCATTTTCCCCACATGGTCGGTTTTCCGTCGAAGTCGATCAGGTACATGTCGTTTTTTACAATGTGCGACATCACGGTATCGATCAAAGTAATTGCACGGCTTTTTAGTCCCGGATCACTGACCAGCTCGGCCATGGCTCCGAAAGCGAAAATATGCCCGATCACTTCATCGCTGCTCGTGGTTGATTTCCAGTCCCATTCTTTCTCCGGGGAATGTTGCCAGCGATCGGAGTCACTTAGTTCCTTGATATTCCCGGCACGTTCAAAAGATCTGGCAGGGAAACCGGGAAGTGCTGTAATGGAATACAATCTTTCCATGGCGTCCAGCGATTCACGGCAATTTTGCAAGGCAACAGGATCTTTTGTTACGCTGTATCTGAAAATTTCACCACCCAGATACATGGATGTCCAAAGTCCGTCGTTGTCGGAATCTTCCATAAATCCCGTAGATAATTTGCCATGATCCATACCTCTCACGGTTGCGTTGAAACCATTGCGAATATGTCTTGCCCGAACCTGTTCTTCAAAGAAAAGTGCTTTTTCTTCCAGCGTCATAGACTTAAAAGAAATTTGTCCAAGCCCGGCGGTTGTCAAAACCAAAACGGAATTTGCAGGGCCTTTTACAATTTGCAAAACCTTATTTCCCGGCAGCCAGCGTTCTCCATTGTAATAATCAAATTTACCGTCGGTTCTTAATGCAAAAGCACCTTCATTGGATCCAAACCAAATTTTTCCATTCACTTCTTCCACAGCAGTGATTTTGGTTGACGGGAGTTTCTTGTGAATAGCTCCTTTTTGTTTTTTATCAACTGTTCCAATTTCAAGATAACCGTCCGTCGTTCCGATGATGATATTCTGATCGTTGCCCGCCAGGTCAAAAGCAGTAAAATTATTTCCGTCAAATACTTTGGTCAGTTTGTTGTCGACCGCAGTTAAAGTGTAGAGTGATTTTTTGCCAAGAATCCAGAACTGATTTGCTTTTTCCTGAAAGCGAATCCCGATCACTTCGTCTGCTTGTAAATTTCCTTTCCAGAGTTCTTTCGAATCTTTAATCAGTTGAAGCGATTTTCCATCCGATATCAGAAAAGTAAAATCTTTTCCTCCTTCAAATAAACTTGCATTTTTAAGATTATGACGTGAGAATAATTTACCGGCCCAGGCATTGCTCAGCACAACTTCATCCGTCAGATAAACCAGTTGGCTGTCATAACTGCCAATAGCAGCAATCTTTTTATCCTTCATGAACCGGTAAGAATTATCCGGATCAATGGTGCCATGATACAAAAACTGGCCGTCGTAGGGATGTTGTAAGCCTTTATTGGCTAAAATCTGGATGACTCCATTGCGGTCAACGGCAAGACCGGATAGTTTAATTTTTGTCGTATCTGAATAATATTTTACGCTGTAATCCTGTAAAAATGGCTTGTCATCATGAGCCGGTCTTTGTACGGTTTTTTGGCTGAATGATGAAAAACCTGAAATACTTAATATTAACAGAAGTGAAAAAAGGGCATGTTTTTGCATAAAAAAAAATTATTAAAACGGGAAATTGTGGCACTTGTAAAAGCTGAACGGTAAGAGTAATAATATGTAAGTATCTGTATTTTCATTAAAAGTCTATTTAATCTTCTTCCGCCTTTCCATCATCTCCGTCCAGGTAGTTAAAATTATTCCTTCTGATTTTATATAGGCTTTCAGATCAGGATCCAGCATGGCGAGCATGTCTGCATAACGGGAGCCGCCGGAACCGCTGATGTGCTTGAAAGCGTCCGTGATATCACTGCTGTGCACGATCATCATGGCCACGCCAGGTTGCATTTTTGTCAGCGTTTCCTTGAATTTTTCTGCTTTGTATTTACCCCAGCCTTCGGGTGTTACATTACCTCCTTCGGGTTTCCAGTCACCACTGATGGTGTGCAAATCATCCAGAACGGGTAATCCGGCATTCCATAACTTTTCACCAACTGCTTTGGCATCTTTAATTACACCGGGAGTAGGGAGTGTCGTTCCTTCTTTCCATTTGCCTTCTGCTTTCAGTTTTTTTACAATCGGATTGTTCAGACATTCGATCAGCAATTTGTTATTCCCTCCCGGAAACATCACCGGAATCTTGTATTCCACACCGACCTTGATGTATCGCTCCAGAAAAGGAGCATAAGCGAAAAGCGTTCCCATGTGCGAGTCCATGTGTGTTGGTTTGAGTCCCATCTTTAAAGCTCTTTCAAGCTGTGCCCTTATTTCCTGTTCTACCACATCCGCACTTGCGTTTTTAACAACCTGTTCTACTTCATGCCACATGCAACCTTCCTCATCCACCAGGCCGTCCGAATGTTGGATGCCTCCCAAAGGCGGCCAGCGGTAATCCTTCCATTCAGATGTAAGTGTAAGATGCAAACCAGCATCCATTTTCGGGTTTTTGACTGCATATTTTGTAAAACTTGCCGCCCATGGACAGGGCATCATAATACTGCACGATGTAGCAATGCCATTATTAACGGACTTTATCGCTCCCTGATTAGAGGAATACGACATGCCCGCATCGTCCACATGGAATATCACTACTTTCGCGCCTTTTGGCCATCCCAATTTTTCTGCATAAGTGGGTTGCGCCATCATTTTATTCGCTCCGATTGTTGCAATTGATAACGCGATGACAGTCAGTAGAATTTTATTTTTCATATTTTCAGTTCAAATATTTTCGTTGTTATTCAATCATTTTCAGGTATTTACCCATCCAGTATGGCAGCATCCAAAACACCGGCTCGCGTTCCGTATGTGGATCCCCGCCTGCCAATGTCCACGGGTTTTTGTCCCATCGTACGGTCATTCTCAGGCTGGCCGGCTGCAATTTGTTGACCTGCCTATCTTCCAAAACAGGAGCGCGAACGATCTCTACATCTTCCCGTTTGCTGTGATCGATCGGCCAGTCGACCAGATCCAGAGGCGTGTCAATTAAAAAATCAATTGAATTATTAAGCTCTGCTTTCTGGTCCAGACTGTAATTGTAAATAAAATTGATCAGTGGATTATGGTCATCCTTTCTTTTTTCAAACCATTCTTCGAGGTGAGTCTTGTAAAATTTTCTGCGTTCAGGATCTCTCTCGCATTTAATCAAAATAGGGTAGAGGTAAGCTTGTAATACGAGGTCAAAGTAAATCAGCCAGGCCGGATTTTGCCGGGTCACTTCTGCCATGTTTTCAAGATAATGTTCTTCATTGATCAGTCTGAGGTATTCCTTCTGATATTTTTCATTTCCCGTCATGTGATGCGCCAGTTTTAAAAAAGCCAGCATTTCCATTGAATTCTGATTGCGGTCGGGCAGCCATTCAGGATCTCTGTTCAATTTGTCCGGCGACCAGACGGACCATCTCGTATGTGAGCCGTCGATGTCGACAAGGTTGAGATTGTTCCTCATCAGATGATCCACAATTTTGGACACGTGTTTGCCGATGATCTTCTTTTCCGCGTCATCAGCGACCAGTGTGTAATAGAAGTAATAGCCAAACATATGGCCACACATTTCGTCGCTGCTCGTATCTCCTTTCCAAAGCCATTTGCCATCAGCTGATTTGTGCCAGCGTATTTCCACAGGCTTGTTGCGTGGTTCGGTTACCAATTCATCCGCACGTTCTTTTTCTGTGTAAATTCTATTGCCGTCATGCAAATTTGTCCAATCTGCCGGAACGATTGTTCTTGCAAAAAAACCATCGGTTCCTGTGATTTCCTGTAATAATTTCAGGAAGCTAAATGCCTTTTTTGCATTTTCTCTGGCTTCTTCATTTTTACTTGCCGCGTACCGAAAACTTTCCATTGCAAGGTAATTGCCAGTGTACTCGCCATCATTATCATCGTCTTCCGGTTGCCAGGATGTGGTGTCGCCAGCTATTTTCAAATGTGCCTGCCCGGCAATCCAGGGTGTACGGATATGTCTTGTCGTCAGCACATGATTGAAAAATTCATTCTTTTGTGCCAAAGTAATTTTCCTTTTTTTGATAGCACTCACACCATTTTGTGTTGCGATCCAGGCAGTCCCTTCTTTATCAAATGCAATATCTTTTACGTGATCATCCATCAGCCATCTTCTGGAAAAGCGTAAGGAATGACTTCCATTAGGCCGATAGCGGACAACGCCTGTCTGTGTGCCTACCCACATGGAACTATCTGGCGCGTGTTTCGCTGCCGTTACGAAAACGGAGGGAATGCCGTCCTCAGGTTTAAGCTCTTTTATTTTTTGATCGTTTGCGCGAATCGTTACGCCGCCTAATCCGCCGATCCATAAGTTTTGTTGACTGTCAAATGCAATGCCCTTTGCATAGCCGCTGATCAGTTCATCCGTTTTGTATTCATGTTTCGTTTCTTTTTTTGTCCAATGGTATAATCCAACGTCGCTGGCAATCCACAATCCATTTTTGTTATCCGAAATTACATCACGGACAGATCTTGGAAGGGAATTATTTATTTTGGCAAAGCCTTTTCCTTCATCGATCCAAAAACCATTGGGTCCCAGGGCGTAGACTGCATTATGGGTGGCACAAATTGCGGAAATCGGGCCTTCCGGACCCACTATTTTTTCTACTTTTTCATTACTGAATTTGTATAAACCGTTCCAGACTCCGAACCAAATCGTCCCATTTTGATCCGAAGTGACGGCAAAGGAAGGACCTTTATCTGCTTCGGTCAACATGGCAACCCAGTCTTTCGAATTATTTTTCTTGCGGTAAATTCCTGTCGCAGTCGCGATCCAAATGTCAGAATTTTCGTCTACTTCAATACTTCTGGTTTCATTGGCGCCTGCATCTTCACCAACCGGGTAAGCCTCATGATATTCCTGCCAGAAAGCAACGTCTTTATAGGACGTTGCTTCCGGAACAGTACTGCCTTTTTTCTGACAAGAATTGAAAAGCAAGAAAACTAAAAACAAACAAAGTAGTCTCCGCATCTAATTTTTTAAAACAACAATTAATGGTTAAAAAACTCAGCGAACCTCCGCGTGTAACCCAGCGACATCCAGCGTTTGAAAAACATCAGGCATCAGCAAAATCCTCCTGAAAAAGCAATGATACCAGTTTCTTGTATTGAGAAAAATCAGGGATCAACAGCTGAGCGCCGGCTTTCACAAGTCGTGGACGTTTGGCGGGATTATGTCCGAAACGCTGTAATTCATTGCTGGTAATACCCACCGACAAACCACCTGCGCGTCGACCTTCACGGATTTCGTCCGGACCGTCTCCGAAAACAGCCAGTTCATGTCCATTCAGATTGTTATCCCGAATGATTTGTTCAATGATCATTTTCTTGGAAAACTTGGTATATTCTTTCAATGCACCATAAATTCCGCCGTCAAACAGATCCGCGTAACCCAGCATTTTTGCTTCATTCTTCACGTCATCCACGTCCGTTCCGCTGGCGAGGTACATTTTTACGCCCCGTTCTTTCAATTCATACAGAAAGGCAACGGCACCTTTCATGGTAAAATCTTCCTGGCCAAGTTCTCCGGAGGCAAGTTTGTCCATCCGTTTGTTGACCATTTCCATCAAGCCGTCATTGTAAAGCTGTTTATACTGAAATTTGTCCAGAATCTGATCTTCGGGAACATATCCAAATTCACGAACCAAAGTGGCAAGTCCTTCCATCTGGTAAATGGTCTGGATTCCGGTGGTTTTCTGGATAAATTCTCTGACAATTTCCAGGATTTTATCGTAAGTCCCCGGATCAATCGTTTCAAATTGTTCACCCAAAATCGACTTCATCATCACGGGTTCCATCACTTCTTCCCAGCCCTGGCGCATCGAGCTGATCGTGCCATCATGATCAAAAACGGCATAGCGTATATGTCCCAGTTTTTCAAGGATTCCAGGTTCACAAAGTTCGAATTCTGTTCCATCAAGATAAACCGCATTGCGCTCATTGACAGCAAGATCAGCATTGTAAATAAAATCCGGTTCTTTACTGATACTCAGGATTTCTTCACCGGATGCGGTTCCGGTCATATACAATTTTTGAACGGTTACGGCAGCGGCAAAGTTGGCAAATCGTGCCGCTTCTTCGGTTTCTATTCCCGCTGCCAGGCAAAGCGCAAGTGCGCTGATCGTAGTATCACCGGCGCCAACAGTGTCGAGCTTGTTTTTAAGCTGCAATCCCTGTATTTCATAATGTCCGGTTTGGTCAAATGCGATGACGCCTCTTTCGCCGCAGGTAACAAATACCGGTTTTTGAGACTTTTCGAAAATTTCCATTCCGTATTTCTTTACCTCCGAGACAGGGATGATGTCACCAGCGTCCACCTGGCGACCTGCCAGCGAAGCAATTTCTCTGTCGTTGGCTTTGAGATACGTATTCTTAAACCGTTCGTTAAAATGACGCGAGTCGAGCATCACTATTTTATCGGGATACTTTTCGAAAAGTTTATTGGCGCCATCAATGAATGATTC
>Ga0247803_1001968_pt1 | contig 10565 bp, 9 predicted proteins | sample UWRJL014104B1_FD_180928 | JGI IMG/M metagenome (GOLD analysis project Ga0247803, IMG submission 180928) | Plant litter microbial communities from Arlington Agricultural Research Station in Wisconsin, United States - UWRJ-L014-104B-1 | ecosystem: Environmental > Terrestrial > Plant litter >...
GGAGACGCAGCGGGTCGTCTCAGCACCGAACTTGAACGCTTCGTCTCGAACATAGCTTTGTAGCCGTTCAGGGGACTGACACGTACTACATCTATACTGTTACCTAAATCCTAGCATCCTTGATTCTGTGAGGAGTGCAAATGATCAGCCTACCCTAGAAGGTGCCAATCATAGCAAGCTTCTTGATGCTGGGTTAGGGAGGAAACAGCATGTAAAGATATCGAAGACAGGACGTAAGGTTATAGGCCAAGCGCGTACGAATGTAGGTGAAGTGGGTGCAAACATGAGATGAATGTGAGCCTGGTAGATAGGCTTATAGTGTTCTGCGCCAGTGAACTAGACGAGAATTTGGTTTTCATTGTTGCACGTATTAACCAGATCCTCGACATAAGTCGCCTACGTCAGATGTTGGGATGGTGATCATCATGCCAAAGTGCTACTCAACAACGGGCTCCTTACCCTCTCGCCTTGCAGTCTTCCACTTCTCAACCCTCCTCTCCGTAAAAAAGACAGCGTTGACCAACATATGTAGCTCCAACCCCGCCACTCTAGCCACCTCCTCGAAAAACACATCTGCATGCTCTGGCAGATTACTCGCTTTCTTGTACGACATGTAGCTCTGACCGGGTCTCTGCATTCCCGGATCTTCTTCCCCATCTGCAACCACTTGGTTCGTTCTCATTCGTCCTTGCACCGCCCGCACCGTCTCTAGCTGCTTTTCGCTCCCCGTGTCGTCCGATTGCCGGTTCTCTGACGGCGCAATACCCGTGGTAACCGGAAACATGCCATACATCGCATTCCGAAAGTCGTCGTTCGCTTCGTTCGCTTCGATATGCGTTTCGTCCAGAAAGTTGCTGAGGTAAAAGTCGAGGTACTGGTCCATTTGATCTCCGCTCATAGAGAACACATCCTTTTCCTTAAGCTTCGTCAACTCTTCGACCGTATACTGAGAGTCGCCTTCCCGACTCTTCAGCTTTGCGTTACCAATAATCGTGCACCAGCTCCTCCAGTTAAATGTGGTGGCCGCGGGCTCAGATATTGATCTCGGATACCGTCGCTCCCCGTCAAAGGGATAATAGAGCTTCACGCAGACCACGAGACACGCAATCAGCTGTGCTTCAGGCACGTGTCGTATACCCAGCGCAGTCTTTCCCTCTGTATGTATTGCGAAGTCATACTCCAGTAGATTCCCAAGGCGAATGGTCGCGTCGTACAATTCCAGAGGTAAAGCAAGCTCTTTCAGGTAGCGGAAGAGCAGCACAGGAGTGTTGAGCGGTGGCCACAGAATGCCGAACTCCTTTTCGAACCCGACTTCAAGGTCGATGAGGGTGGAGTAGAATCGTGGGAGACTGAGTAGCGAGTTCGGATCTAGCGCGACATGATAGTAGGCTGGTAATCGGTCTCTCATTGTAGTCGGAAGGAGTTTGATGGCTCTCCGGTACGTTAGTTTTCCTTCTGTAGTCCACGTGTAGATGTCGCCAGGTGTGACTGGCAGTCTGAGTGTGATGATACCCAAGTAACACAGTACAAGACTGTCCATCACGTTTGGAGTGTCCTTGAGCTTCTTCTTACGATTTTCAAGGCCTGGTTGATTCGTCTCGCCATCTGTTTCCGACTCGGAAGTAGCAACGGCTTGCGACGAGTCAAACTCTTGCCGTTCGCTCGTGATTCTGCTCTCAAATTGGAGGATGCGCAGCGCCCATAGGTCCTGAACAACCGTCTCAAGCTCGGCCGGAAGCCCTCGTTCGTGTATGAGAAACCATAATTGATGTCGCAGGATCAACTGAAGGCTTTTCAAGTACAATTCGACAGCTTTTGGTCCCTTGAGGTCTATACGGGCACTACATTAGCACTGCTGGACTGAACAGCCGGTGTACGCCAGTGATGTCGCAAGACGTCCGGCCGCACCCCCCTTACATGATGGAACTTACACCTCGAGACCTTCTCTGTCTCGTCTTGATCTTTCGTTTTGCGCGTCTTAGTCCTCGCTGCGGACTCATACATGTCATCATCATCTCCGGCCAGCAGCTCCTGCACATATGTTAATTGATGTTCCCAAAGTCAGTTGCGCCCTACGTACGCCTTTCCGGTGTCCATTCTGACAGTAAAGGTAACCATCTTCACCCTCTTCATATCGTCTCGACCGACAATTTTCGATGCCGCAAACGGGCCCTCTGACCGGACCTTCGTCCATGTTGAGGCGTTTGCGCAGTTGGTGGACGCATTAGGTTGGTGGTAGTTGCATGGAGCAGCTTTTACAAGTACCGAGGAACCAGAAATTCGCCTCACGCTAGCCACATGTGGACGCACACATTCACCGCGATTTTCACCAATGACAAGGACAGTGTTTGGCATAGCATCATCACATTTTAACATTGCCGTTGGGGATATATAGAGCCCAGAGATCCGTGAAACGTATCCCCGTTACATGAAAACCGGCAATGCAAGAAGCCCAAACCTTCCGAAGAACCGCAAGTATTGGTCGCCCCAGCGAGAGCGCCGGACAGCATTGAATTACCAAGCTGCCGTGCGCGCTGCGGCCCAAAAGAACCACGTGGAGTATTGTCGATGTCCTCGGGCCGCTCCACTCCCACCCGAGCCCGAGTGTTTCCAGGGTAAATCCTTAAGCCTTGGGGGCCTCCTTCGCGTCGATGGCGGTCTCCTCGCCCATGGCAGTGAGGACAATGACGTCTATTGCATGGTTAGCTGTGTTTATATTGTCGTTACTTTGGGCAACTCACTCGTGTCCTTGCCCTCCTCGCTGAACATCTTGTTGATCTTGTCACCAACTTCACCGTCGGGGTTCTTGACGTCGTCCTTGGTGCTGCCATCGTCGGACATGAGGGAAAGGAAGCCATCGTCGGTCACGTCGACCTGGTATTTGTCAGCAGTTGTCGGCTACAAGGTACCGTGGCACTGACGAGGAGGTACTCCTGGCGGCGGACGTTGGGGACATCCATGTTGTGAGTGGAAGGGCACAGCTCTTCCAACTTCTTGCCAGTGAAGATGTCAATGGCGACCAAGTGGACCTTGGCGTGACCGTGCTTGCCCGTCTTGGAGGTGGACATCTCGACGATCTTGCAGGGGCGGTTCTTGATGACCACGAAGCCGTTCTTCCTCAAGGCAGAGCACTGCATGGGGTAGGTCGTGGAAGCACCGGCATCGGCGCTATCGAACGTGTGCTCATGCTGTACACGATGCGATTAGCTTTTCCTCGATGAAGTGGCGCGTGAGGCCATGTCGATGCCTGGGCGCAACCTGCGGCGGCAATCGATAAGGCGGGGTAGAATTGCTCGCACGCCCGCGGGGAAGAGCCAAACGTACCTGCGCGTCGTTGTTGTCGGCCATTGTGGAGAATGAGTGTGACGGCTGGCTGGGTCGAGGAAGAGGCGAGGTGGAGGGTCGTGTGGTCGGGAGTGGGGTGGGCGAGACGGCCTTATATATGGAGAAGACGAGAACGAGCGAGGATTTTGAACATTGGGCAGGAGGGGCTGCGGCGCGCTAACGGCGCCCTTGCCTAGCGCCGGCCCGGATCAACGACCCTCCGCATCTACCGCGCCTCTCGAACTGTGGTCCGGTGCCTGGCTCTCCAGCGCGTTGTATCCTCTTGACTCACCAGATGCGCCCTTGACGAGAGGCGGAGCAGGGCAGAGCTCAGGAGCACTCGGACACCATGTGGGGGCTTGACAGGCTTTCCGCCCACTCCACGCCCTCGGGCACGCCGCCGCCTCGCCGCGACTCCTACTCTCCAGCTCCCCGGCGCCCGTATCCCGCGGGGCCCATGCCGCTGCCTCCCAGGCCTGGCATCAATCCGCGCTCATCCTCTCTGTCCCTGATCTCGCCTGGATCCTCGAGCACAAACCTGCCCGCAGGCGCACGAATACCCAATGGCGCAGGACGCCGGCGACCGCCCGGGGGTGCGCCCCCAAATGTACCCGACCCGGTACAGGTGCTGGAGCAGATCATGGGAGGGCCGCCGCGAAAGCCGGTCGTGTCCAGAATCGAAGCATTTGGCGCCATACCGAGCAAGCCGGACGAGGTGGAGGTAGACATAGATTTCGGGGACCTGAGTCTGCAGGCCTTTGCAGCCCAGCCAGCGGCAGATACACAGCAGTCTTCTACTGTACATACATATAGCGCGCAGTCTGTCGAAGAATGTACGTCTTTACATCCTACTTTCTGCCGGTTTGCTCATCGTGATTGCAGTCGACAAAGAAAAGGACAAGTTTGAGGATCTGCACAAGTCGATAATAGCGTGCGACGAGGTGCTCAAGTCTGTCGAGACATATCTCACCAACTTCCAGGCTGATCTTGGTGCCGTTTCTGCCGAGATTGAGTCGCTGCAAAACCGCTCGAGCGCACTGAATACCAAACTCGAGAACCGCAAAGTCGTGGAGAAGATACTTGGCCCGGCCGTCGAAGACATCAGCATCTCGCCCGCTGTCATCCGCGCAATCGCTGAAGGGCCTGTCGACGATGCGTTCCTCCGCGCTCTCGCCGATCTTGATAAACGCTCACGAATTGTAACTGCGAAGACGAAGGAACAACCGGATCTCAAGGCACTATCCGACATCAGACCTCTCCTCGCTGATCTTACGAACCGCGCCATCGAACGCATACGAGACTATATAGTCGCCCAGATAAAGGCGATCCGCTCGCCCTCGATCAACGCCCAAATCATCCAACAACAAGCGTTCCTGAAACACAAGGAACTCTACGCCTTCCTATCCAAGCACCAACCCGAACTTGCCGCGCAAGTATGTCAAGCCTATATCTACACGATGCGGTGGTACTACCTAAACCATTTCACGCGATACAGGACAAGCCTGGAGAAACTCAAGGTCCACGTCTTAGACAAGCACGATGTTCTCGGCGAAGAAGCAGGCGCGAAGAGAGGAGGCACACTACTGGGCCAAGCTAGAGGCGGACCCACGGCATACGATGCCTTCGCCCTCGGCCGCCGCGTCGACGCACTCAAAACACCGTCTGTCCATGCGCTACCCGCTCACCTTGCCGAAGAGGAAAAGACGGCGCACCACCTGGAAACACCCTTCCGGAGTTTTAATCTTGCCCTCATCGATAACGCCTCGTTCGAATACACATTCCTGACAACATACTTCTCTCCCGGTCAGTCATACCACGCAATAAGTCGCACCTTTGCAGCTATCTTCGAGCCGACATTCGCGCTAGGCCAGTCACTAACTAAGCAACTGGTGGAAACGACAACGGATACCCTCGGTGTACTACTATGTGTAAGACTAAATCAGCATTTTGCCTTTGAGCTCCAGCGAAGAAAAATCCCCGCAGTAGAGAACTACATCAACGCAACCAACATGCTCCTCTGGCCACGCTTCCAGCAAATCCTCGATCTCCATTGCACATCGCTCCAAAAACTTACATCATCCCTCCCCACACGTCCCTCCACCGGCACCGCGCTTCTCTCCTCCTCTGCATCCACATCCGCTTCCACGGCGCCCACCCCGCTCACACAAAAATTCGCGAACCTCGTCCACGGTATTCTCGCGCTATCCAGCGAAGCTGGCGATGACGAACCCGTGTCGGTCTCCGTGGGCAGATTGAGATCGGAGTACGAAGCGTATCTTACGAGGGCGAGTAAGAGTGTGAGTGATGCGAGGAAGAGGGAAAGGTTCATGAGCAATAATTTCAGTCTTGTTTGTACCATTTTGGCGGATTTGGATGGGAAGCTTGGGGAAGAGTCTAGGGCGTATTTTGAGGGGTTGAGAGACAAGTTTGATAAGTAGGGAGTGATGGTGCTGGTGCTGGGATATGGGCATTGGAGTTGGGATTTTGCATTGCGGATTAGCGAGCGATCATGGGTGATGTTGATTCGAGAGCTTGATTCAGATTCACTGAACGTTAGATTTCGACTTGAGTGAGAAGCCCAACTTTACACTTCTCTTAGTAGCTGGTGCCATTCGCTCCGCTAGCCTTTGCTTGTGAAGACACGTTACACTCGACATAGGGGGGATTCTTAGGTACTCATATCACTCTCCGATACAGGCCAGGGCTCGTTACAACGAAGGTTCTCTACAATATGGCGTGGGGTAGATAATTTGGCTCTAGTCATACCATGCCCTTCTTCTCTGCACTGTGCCCTCAAGTACACCAAGAGCAATTCTTAAATGACTAGGTCAAAAGGATGAGGATATGTGAGAGCAAACCTAGGTTTCATGTTGTGACCTCTCCCATGGGAAAAAGTCTATTCCAAGGACTCGGATTGTCAGGATGACCTTTCAAGTTCTTTCAAGTTGTCGGAAACAGGTATTACTTTATACTATACAAACAAGCAACAAACGACATGATTTTGCCGCGACCGCCATACCGTGTGCATACAACCCAAATATTACTCAAAACGCCGCTTCCAATATTCCCTCAAACCTAGAAGTGCAAAACTCCTCATACCCCACCCTCCATCCCACGAACTCTCTGCAAAATTCCCGTAAATATCTTCCACTCTCAAAGCGAAGTGACTAACCCCTTTTTACGAACTACCCAAAATCCTCCCATACGCATCCTCCACCTCTCTCGCCACCTCCAGTAGTGTCACAATGACAATTTGATGCGTCACATTCGGCAACCGATCCCTGTGCAACCCGATCCACTCCAACGGCGGCGTCGCCTCGCCCATATCCCTCAATTGCGGCGTCTCAATTAGCGGTGGCTCCAGCGGCGTGTATTCGTATTTGCTCTGTGGGACGTTCACTACAGCTGTGATTTTCTCTTGGCCTTCTTTGGCGGATGGTGAGGAAGAGGACGAGGGTGCAGAGGGGTCAGAGTCTGTCGACGAGGCCTGCGTGATCTTTATGTTGGATTCTGGAAGCGGCTTGCCGAGACGAGAGGCTAATGTACGCGAGTGGTTGGACCACATGCTCCGGATGTAGGAGATGCGGCTGTAATTCCACCCGACGTCTACTTTGCCCTCTAAGGAGGATTTGAAGACGTAGTCGATGTGGTTGTTCCGTGGTGTCTGCCATGTATGCATTGTAGCAATCACTTTTGGGACTCTCAAAATTGTCCCTCCTCGTGCACTTCTCGCGCTGTCCACAATGTCGTCAACCGTGAGGTCTGCGACTGGCTTGGTCTTCTTGGACGAAGAGATGGAAGACAGGGCGACGGAGAGCTGGCCGAGCGTCATACCGAGGCCTGAGTGGATCTTGCCTTTTTCGAGGGCGACGGCGAAGCGCGCTTGGGCGTCCGCGGCTTCTAGCATGAGGATTTGGGTGTCGACGAAGGTGGATGGGAAGATGCCAAGATTGATGGAGCGTAGTGTGACCACGACGTCTGTGTGCAGCGAAATTGGGGTCTTCAGCGTATCGTCGTCCGGTTTGCTAGCTATCATACTCTGTGACGGGGAACGGCCATAAGGCATAGCAACGGAGGACTTGCGGCGCAAAAATTTCTCAATATCCTTCAGAGACTGCGTGTACGCCTGCTGATTCTCCTGCACTAGGCGCTCGAGGGCTTGCCACAGCGCCAGACCCTGGGCAGCGCTGGTAGCTGTACAGAAAATATGCGCCTTGTCGCCATCAAGAATAGCGACGAGACGGTCGCGGGAGCCTTCTTTCTTCTCGTGGACATTGTACATGAGGAAGTCGAAGTTAGCAATGTCGGCGATGACAAAGGCTTGGTAGTCGAAACCAGCCTTGACGCGCAACTGGCGGAATCCGACAGAGGCTTGGATGAGAGGCGTTCGTCGGGTACCTACTTCCTGTGGTGGCCAGCTAATACATGTGCGTACTTTGACGCCCACAAGTTCGACGAAACCACTAGTGCGCCCAGCACTTTCCATGCCAATATGCTCAACACCAATGCAAAGGTTCTGCTCCCAGTCGATGCCCTTCTTGGATGAAGCCCACATGTTGTGGATGTTGAGTGATGTCTTTCCGATAGCTTGGCCTAGATCAAGCTCAATCGATACATCAGCTATAGACACATTGGCATTCCAAGGGAATGCAGTAGCCGCCGTTACCTGTTGGTATCGCTGCATGAAGTATTCCTGAGGCTCCTGGTTGGCATTGGCTGTTGTAGGCTTCGAAGACTTTCGGATTTCTGGAGGAACCCAGATCTCTCTGAACAGCAAAAAGTCCTGAAGTTGGCGGGCGTTGACCTGAAGTGCCATGGGATTGATCTTGAGGATTGCCGAGATGCCGCTGGTACCGCTCAAGTGCTTGCTGTTCATTAGCGATAAGACAACAGAGTCGACATTGAACCCAAAAGTGGATTCTCTCGAGTACACGTGCTGGACCGTAGCCTCAAGGTTCTCAAATGCGGCCGACGCTGCAAAGAAGTGACCATGCTCTTGGGACTTGACGCTGTTGACGGTGATATAAATGTCTTTTAGCTTCGTAATCGCCGCGACACGTGCAATTGGCTGACAGCTCAAACTGAACTCTTGTTGGCAAATCCGAAGTCCCAGATTCAACTGTGTCCGGCCAAGAAGGGTACTTGGATCTACAGTGATGAGGTTGTCATCTTCCAGTAGCTTGGCCGCCGGCTTTGCCGGTGATCCCGAGTCTGGTGGTTTTGCTGAAGCAGGTGACTCTCCGTCTTTCTCGCGAACGACCTCTTTGATGCTCTCTGACATCTCGATAATGACGGGCACAACAGTAGGAAAGAGAGTATTGCTCGAGCCGTCGACTCTCAACTCAGCGTTGAGCGAAGGGTCGTGTCCATCATCCTGGTACTCCACTTTGAGTGCTATTCCGGGAGCGCGAAGATCGAGACTACTCTTGGACGAGTCACCGACGAATTGGCTATACCTCCCCTTTTGCTGTGACCGACTCTCCTTTGTGTCTGGGTTGGGAGCGACCCCACTGCCGTTGATGTGTACGACAGCACCAGCAAAATTTGCATCGACGAGGAGGGAAGACCATCGTTTGTTGCCAAAAGGATTTTTCCGCTGGGCCCCGCTTGTGGTGGGAGTCATGCTCCAGTTGGCGGACGCGATGCGGAACTTCTTGCCAGCCAAGGCGACGGATCGCTCGATTACATTCGCGGGTAGAATGAACCGAGAGGCGAGCTGTAGGTCTAGAGATTTGCCGGCAGCGTGGAAAGCAATTTTTCGTGTCTCCTTGGTGGAATTGTAAGCAACGGTAAACACAACCTCGGGCAGGAGTGCAGAATTTCTCGATCGCACTCTCTTATCTGCTGAGACTGGGACCATCTGGAGCTGCATATCTTCAATCATCAAGCGTGCTGCGTCCTCTTTGCGCGTTGAAAGGTCGATTCTTCTGAAAGATAGAACCAGATCCTCGGATTCCGTTCTTGGAAAAGGTGCAATGCTTGTGCCGACAATCCAGCTAATGTAAATCTCGAGCACTTCGATCGAATATGTCGAACTGAACAGGACACTTGAGTTGACGCTCTCTGTGTCCATATCCGAATCGCTCTTCACACTCTGGTCCCGTCGGTTAAACGCCCTGCTCTTCGTATGGCGTAGTCTCCGCAGGTACTTCTTCTCTTTCGAAAGATCAAGGTCCTTGATCTTGTCTTGAAGATAATTCATGACATCCACAACGGCTGAAGCAGTATCGGCGAACATGTTCACCTCCAGCCCAGAGCTTCTCACTCGATAAACCCTACGGACAGGGTTTACATTTGTGTTTGCAGTGGCTTGGAACATGGCGCCGAAAGTGACATTGCCACAGCGGCGTATCGAATCCGTAGTCGATAGGGTCAGGTCTACGCTAATCTCATGGAGGAGAACAACAGCTTCTGGCAAGGCCAAGATAGTGTGGTTCCGGCCGATGTTGGTGGCTTTCAACTGGATTGAAGATAAGCGCACTGCTAGGTTTGCGGTGGCTGAGTCGGGATGCTGGCCAGGAGCGCTAGCGCGGATGTTGAGCCCCGAAAGTGTCATTTGAACCGAATAAATCACATCCCTGGAAGGCTTAGAAGTCTTGGCTACTCGTTTGTGTGCAGCTTTGGGGAATATTTCTTCCACATGGCCCTGGAAGATCTCCACATCTTCCCGGATGGCAGTGAAAATGTTCGAAACCTCAGGCTTGTTGATGGTCGCAATGAGGGCTTGGATCTCCGAGGCTTGCAATTCGATGGTCTCGATGATCCCGGAAGCAGAAACTCTGGTCTCTTCTTCCGTGTTTGTTACTTTGATGCGACCGTTGACTGGAGGTAACTCAAGAGAGCTGACAACATTAGATCTCTCCAAAGAATTGCTGAGCATCCGATGTGTATGCGCGGCTAGATCATAATCGATCCGTAGCGTTACATTCTGTCCAAGGGCGGGTACCACAGAGATGCGACCGGATGAACCCACAATAGACCAGGTAAGCGACTGAAGTAGGGCTAGCTCGATGATATACTCATCCATGAGCAAAGCTAGAGTAACATTGGGCAATTGAGCCATCGTGTCGTCGTGAGTGTCCTGAACAGATTTTGTCTGTGACGGACGCTGAAGCTTGGTGGTCTGCTCGTGCAAATACGCGACTTCGTCTCGCAGTACAGAGTCTGCGACTTCGATCAAGCCAAGTATGTCTTCTTCGATCATGAACTTGATCATGCGGCTCGCCCCAGCGATTTTGATC
>Ga0247803_1001969_pt1 | contig 10559 bp, 9 predicted proteins | sample UWRJL014104B1_FD_180928 | JGI IMG/M metagenome (GOLD analysis project Ga0247803, IMG submission 180928) | Plant litter microbial communities from Arlington Agricultural Research Station in Wisconsin, United States - UWRJ-L014-104B-1 | ecosystem: Environmental > Terrestrial > Plant litter >...
ACTGCGTTCGATTCCAAATATTGTTGTGATCCGCCCGGCGGACGCCAATGAAACCGCACAGGCATGGCGCGTGGCACTGGAACATAAAGGCGGTCCGGTAGTAGTCGTTTTTACCCGCCAGGGATTGACAATTTTAGACCAGACAAAATATGGCAAGGCTACACAGTTAGAAAAGGGTGCGTATATACTTTCTGATTCGGAGAAGACACCGGATGTAATTCTGATTGCGACTGGCTCTGAGGTTGAATTGATTATGTCCGCCCAGGCCAGATTAAAAGAAGAAGGCATTGCCGCGCGCGTCGTGAGTATGCCATCCTGGGAGTTATTTGAAAGGCAGGATGCTGCTTATAAGGAAGAAGTTTTCCCCAAAGCGATCAGAAAACGCCTGGCAGTTGAGACAGGCTCTCCCCTTGGATGGCATAAGTACGTGACTGACGAGGGTGACATTATTGCCATGACAACGTTTGGAGAATCGGCTCCGGCTGAGGAATTGTATAAAGTTTTCGGATTTACCGTCGAAAATGTAATTAATAAGGCAAAAGCTTTGTTGGGTAAATAGGGCTAAACCGGCAATAATGTGGCTCAACTAAGGTTAGAACCACATTATTGTCGTCTTAAGTAAGTGATTTATAAAATTATAAATTTTTAATTCAAATTAAAGTTGGTTATGGCAAGTAACAAAGTAAAACAGATCCACGATTTTGGGCAAAGCATCTGGTTGGATTTCATTGACCGTAAGATCATTAACACAGGTGAATTAAAAAAATTAGTTGAAGAAGACGGCGTAAGAGGCGTCACTTCAAATCCCGCTATTTTCGAAAAGGCGATCAGCAGTAGCTCTGACTACGACGCCGATATCAGCGAGTTGTCAAAAGGAGATAAAACAAACGAAGAAATATTTTTTGGTCTGGCGGTAAGTGATATCAAACTCGCGTGTGACCTTTTACGTCCGGTTTACGACGAAGAAGTTGTAGGAGCCGACGGATATGTAAGTCTTGAAGTATCTCCATTTCTTGCGTTGGATACCGAGGGAACGATCAAACAAGCACTTGAACTTTGGAAAGCAGTAGACAAGCCGAATGTAATGATCAAAATTCCGGGAACCGAGCCTGGACTTCCTGCCATTCAAAAGGCTATCTCTGAAGGTTTGAATATCAATGTTACGCTGCTTTTTGGTCTGGATCGTTACGAGGCGGTGACAGAAGCTTATATTTCAGGTTTGGAAGAAAGAGCGGAAAAAGGCTTACCGATTGATAAAATTTCTTCGGTTGCAAGTTTCTTCCTAAGCCGTATCGACGTTTTGGTTGACCCGATGCTTGACGAAAAAGGGCTTGGAGAGCTGAAAGGCGAAGTTGCAATTGCATCTGCCAAGAAAGCCTACGAGATTTATAAAAGAGTATTTAGCACAGACCGCTGGAAGAAACTGGCGGACAAAGGTGCTGTTCCTCAGCGTTTGCTTTGGGCAAGTACGAGCAGCAAAAACCCTGCGTTTAAGGACACGAAATATGTTGAGGCGTTAATCGGGCCAGATACTGTTGATACCATTCCGTTGGAAACGCTGGAAGCATACCGTGACCACGGTGATCCTGCAAGCCGTCTGGAAGATGATCTGGACACGGCAACAGAAATTCTTGAAAAAATCAAGGATGCCGGTATCGATATCGATGCGGTAACGAAACAATTGGAAGAGGAAGGAATTGATAAATTTAATAAGCCTTTTGAGAAATTACTGCAGGCTATTGAAGACCAAAAATCCAAAGTCAACTAATTCTTGTAATGGAAAGTACTGATCTTAAAATTCTGTTTTTTGATATCGGTGGCGTGCTCCTCAGCAATGGCTGGGGGCACGAATCCCGAAAAATTGCAGCAGAAAAATTTGGTCTGGATTACGACGAGGTGAATGTTCTGCATAATTTCATTTTCAATGTATATGAAATTGGAAGTATTACCCTTGACGAATATCTCGACACCGTTATTTTCAATCATCCCCGCGACTTCGCCAGAGAAGATTTTAAAGCATTTATTTACGCACAGTCGGTCGAGCTGCCTGATATGCTGAAATGGCTGAAAGAATGGAAAAAAGACTGCGGGTTCCGTGTTATTTCGATTAATAATGAAGGCAAGGAATTAAATGATTATCGTGTTCGGAAATTTAAACTCCACGAATGTTTTGACGCCTTTATTTCCTCTTGTGAAGTAAAAATGCGTAAACCTGATCCCGGACTTTTTAATCTTGCGATGGGTATAGCACAAGCTACACCTTCTCAATGCGTCTATTTTGACGATCGGATCATGTTTACGACCACGGCTCAAAAACTTGGAATCCGGGCTTTTCATCATACCAGTTTTGAGTCTACAAAGGAAATTCTTGAAGGTCTAAAAAGAGAAAAATTCCCACAATCATGAGTGAAGAGCAAAAATATAATTTCGGTATGATCGGGCTTGGAACAATGGGCCGGAACTTACTGCTGAATATCGGTGACCATGGCTTTGCAGGAGCCGGTTATGACAAAGATGCTACAAAAGGTGCCTTGCTTGAAGAAGAAGGTAAGGATATAAAAGTTAAAGGGTTTAGTGATATAAAGGAATTCGTTGCGAGCCTGACAACGCCGCGCGCTATTACGATGCTCGTGCCCGCCGGAAAGATTGTCGACAGCGTTATTGAAGAACTCTTGCCTTTGCTTGATAAGGGCGATATTCTTATCGATGGGGGGAATTCTCACTTCGCTGACACAAACCGACGCGTCGAATATCTTGAAGATCTTGGTTATCACTTCTTTGGAATGGGTATTTCGGGTGGAGAAGAAGGTGCTCGCCGCGGACCCAGCATTATGCCGGGAGGTGATAAGAAGGCATATTCGGTAATGAAACCAATCCTGGAAGCCATCGCCGCAAAAGTGGATGATGTTCCTTGCGTCACGTATATCGGGCAAGGTTCGGCCGGTCATTTCGTAAAAATGGTGCATAATGGAATTGAATATGGTCTGATGCAGCTGCTCTCAGAAAGCTATGAAATTCTAAAAAACGGATTAAAACTGGATGGCGATTCTATTCAGAAAATATTTGCAGGCTGGAACGAGGGAAGATTGCAATCATTTCTGGTAGATATAACGGCCGATATTTTCAAATATAGAGCGCCAGGTTCTGACCATTTGCTCTTGGACGATATCAAGGATGAAGCCAGAGCAAAAGGAACTGGAAAGTGGACTTCGCAGGCTGCTATGGATTTGCAATCTCCAATTCCTACTATAGATACGGCAGTTGCCATGCGGGATCTATCAAAGTACAAAGCACTTCGTGAACAGGCTGCAACTTTATACAGTACTCAGGAAACGGAGAAACTGGATGTAGACCAGGACAAGTTCCTTGTCGACCTTGAACAAGCGTTTTACTTTAGCATGATTATAACGTATGCCCAAGGAATGCAGATGCTTTCCAACGCTTCTACGGAGTATAATTATGGTCTGAATCTTTCTGAAATTGCAAAAATATGGCGCGGCGGGTGTATAATTCGATCGTCCTTTTTGAATGATATTTATAATGCTTACGAGAAAGACGAGGAACTAAAACATTTGTTGCTTGACGAGGATGTTGCAAATTTGGTAAATGAAACAATTCCAGGCATCCGGTCGGTCTTGTCCAAAGCCGTAGCAAATGGAATCGCGATTCCGGCATTTGCTTCTTCATTAAGTTATTTTGACGCCTTCCGAAGCAAAAGAATGCCATCAAATCTGATTCAGGCACAGCGCGATTTTTTTGGCGCTCATACCTATGAACTTATTGGGAAAGAAGGTGTTTTCCATACACAATGGGTTCCGAAAAATGGATCGGAAATTTAGAAATTTGTCTGTAAACCAACGACATCATGTATTCAACAATAAAATCACAGCCAACAATATTTATTATTTTCGGCGGTACCGGTGACCTTAATTCGCGTAAACTGGCGCCGGCATTATATAATCTTTTTTTGGAAGGCTGGCTGCCTGACGAATTTTCTATCATAGGAACAGGCCGCACACCGCTGTCTGACGATGATTTTAAAGTAAAAATTCTTGAAGGGATCAATTCATTTTCAAGAAGCGGGAAAGCGGCTGATGATAAATGGGCTGAATTTTCCAAGCATCTTTACTATCAGGTTTCGGACATCAACGATCACCAGACTTACAAGGAATTCGGTGCGCGAATTGACAAACATAATTCCGAATGGGGAACAAAGGCCAATGTCATTTACTATTTGGCTGTATCTCCAAATTTCTTCCCGATAATCGCTGAAAATATATCTAAAAGTAATTTGGCCGATGATCCTGAAAAAACAAGAATCGTCATTGAAAAACCTTTCGGCCACGATCTGGATTCCGCGGTTTCGCTGAACAAACTTCTATCAGGTATTTTTGATGAAAAACAGATATATCGTATCGACCATTATCTGGGTAAACAGACGGTACAAAATATCATGGCTTTCCGTTTTGCCAATGCTATTCTGGAACCTATCTGGAACCGGAATTATATTGAGCACGTGCAAATATCTGTTACCGAGCAACTTGGCGTTGAAGAACGCGGCGATTATTACGACGGCTCCGGTGCGATGCGCGATATGATCCAGAATCACTTGTTGCAGCTTCTGTGCCTTGTCGCGATGGAATCTCCGGTAAGTTTTGACGCTGACGAAATCCGTAACCGTAAGGTGGATGTCCTTAAAGCGATGCGAAAATTCACACCGGAAGATGTTCGTTTGTCAGCCGTTCGCGGCCAGTATGGAAGTGGCTGGATGAAGGGGCAGGAAGTTCCGGGGTATCGTGAGGAGCCCAAAGTCAATCCGGAATCCAATACCGAGACTTTTGCTGCAATCAAGTTTTTTGTAGATAACTGGCGCTGGCAAGGTGTTCCGTTTTACGTGCGTACCGGTAAACGTCTGCACCAGTCTGCTTCTGTGATCACGATCCAGTTCAAGGATGTACCGCATTTCGTTTTTCCCAAAGAAGCAAATGAAAGCTGGCAGCAAAATCGTCTGATCATCAGCATTCAACCAGAAATGAGCATACGTCTGCAGGTTCAGGCAAAGCGTCCCGGACTTGATATGTATCTGAACTCGGTAGATATGGTTTTTGATTATAAAGGAACCTATACTGAACAGGCACCGGAAGCTTACGAAACTTTGCTTTTGGATACTATGCTCGGAGATCAGACTTTGTTTATGCGCGGCGACCAAGTTGAAACGGCCTGGGAACTGATTATGCCAATCCTAAATGCATGGCAGGGAAGAAAAAGTTTGAATTTCCCGAATTATTCAGCTGATTCGTGGGGACCAGAAATTGCCGAGGCACTCATCGCCCGCGACGGTTTTCACTGGTTTACCTTGCCGATTAAAAGCAAGAAATAATCTATCAGTCTTCATAACAAAACAGGGGAGCAGCCCAAAAGGCGCTCCCCTGTTTTATGTTTTATAATCTGCTGACCTCAAGAGTCTCCTATGCAAGGATTGTGTGAATGAACTTTCGCAACCACCCCTCTTTTTTCTTTACGTTTTAGTCGTTCCAGATTCTTTCTCTTTCCGTATTCCAATAATTCGCGACCGTAACCCGTCTTGAAAAAATGGGATTCCAGCAAGCAGATTGTCGCTTTACGCCAGTTTCCGTTATCTATTTTGCAACCCGTTTTTCGTTCAATTTCTTCCTGCATCAGCATATCTCTTTTGGAAAACTGCTCGGTACCAAAATGATACAAATCGGCATCGCACATGATCTGCTGCAAGAGATTTTCCGGTTTCTGCGGCATAACAGTTGCCATAATACACTTATGAATTTCAAGGATCAGGTCTTCTTTTACACCAAGATTTCTTAGAAATCCGGCTGCCATATCTGCTCCTCTTTGCTCATGCCCGTTGGCTTCTCCTGTATAATATCCGGTATCATGAAACCAGGCAGCGGCTACAACAATGAACGTTTCCCTATCTTCAAGCCCATAATGGTTTGCCATCTTTGCAGCGTGAGTTACTACATCTTGTGTATGGGCAAAGTTATGGAATGTCAATGTTGAGTCTTCCTTAGCATCGTAAAAACGCTCCACATACTGCTGAACCACATTAAGGATTTCCGCGTATTTCATATTCTTGAAATAAAAAAATTGACACCTAACGTCATATTCGGCTCATCTAAACGACCACAACTTATACTTACAAAACCTGTACCAATGCATGGTTGCAATCGGATCACAATTTCAATTTATAAATACTGAACGGTATTTTCAAAAAAAAATTTCTCTATTTACAGACTCAAAAGCAAAATTTTGAAAAAAGTCGCTTTTGCGACATATCCAGGGCCAATCTTCTAATCAGATTTTAACTTCTTCGGCAGAAATCAAATTTTTGATACTAATCATCTGCCTTCTTGCTTATCACTTTTCCCGTTTTATCGTAGGTAACATCAAGTTCAGAACCTGTATTTTTCAGCTCTACCTTGTAAGTTACAATGCCGGCATTGTCCGTTTTCTTTGGATCATGAATTTTATATCCTTTATAGTCTTTGGTAATCGCAGCAACTACCTCTTTGGGCAATTGTTCTGATTTAATTTCTTCTTTATGTTTTACAATTTTACCTGTCTTTTCCAGCCAAACCTCATGATCATCTTTTCCTATCTCAAATTCCACTTTGTAGAGTGCGGCTTTCAGCTTCCATTCAACGTCCATTGCTTTTGGAAATTGTTGCTTAAAAGTATTTAATACAACCGAGGGAACGTCCGTTTCTTTAAGATCCTGCCCTACACTTACTGCCGCATAAAACATGCTGCAGGCGACAAAAATTAACTTTTTCATATAATACTAATTTAGTTTTAACAAAATAACCATTCAATTCCGTAAAGAAACGGGAATCATTTATTTTCTTTTTTTCGGCGGTTCAAATATCACGCGGGCTAAAAAACTGATGCCATGATCCTTTAAATTTACCGGGATCCCTGTCACTAACCCTAAGGCCAGATTCGAGGTAATCATTAATTTTACCTGAGGTCTTACCACCGTCTCAGATCTCCATCCTAAATATTCCTGATTGACTTCCACACCGATCAGATTTCCCCCGTTTGTCAGCTCATAATGCATACTTGCGTTCAGTTGATAGTACCGCTCAGACCTTTTCTCTCCTGCGTTAAACTCCCACTCAGGGCCAGTGTAAACCATGGAATGAACTCGCCTGCCCCAACGTTTTGCGGCCACAAAAAACGGACTCATACTATGCCCTTTCAGAGGCGCCGATCCATGACTTAAAGAATAAAACGAGTGTGTCCTGAACTCATGAATATAGCCGACGGCCATAGACATGTTATATTTTGGAGAGACCAGAAAAGTATACTGGGAAGCCAGCTTAATGCCTTCCATTCTGTTTCTGGGGGCTTCCTCATCCTCATCGTGGTCAAACGCCGGTTTGTAAAAAGTAAACGGAACTTCAACTTCCAGGCCTAATCGGTTTACCGGAGAAAATTCGTATTCAAAAAATCCGGTGTTGGCAACATAGCCTTTCAGCTCTTCCATGCCCCACCCCGCATTTAATTCTTTTTCTCCTTTCCGTGCTCCCAGATCACGAATCAGGTCGATGTATAAAGGTTCTGCGTGATGAATTTTTACCGGCCGTTTCGACAGAGAATCTGATTGTCCAAAAGCGGCTGAACAAATAGTAAGGGCTAGAAATATGTGGATGATGTGTTTCATACTTTTAACGTTTGATAATACAATGTTAAAAGTCAAAACAGGAAACATTTGGGAATCCGGATCCTTCCTGTTCTTTATTTGAAATAAACCGTCATCTTATGCCCGTTATCAAAGTAATACGCGACAGACAATCCATACAAATCGGAAATAGCTTTGACTATTGCCAGCCCGAGTCCGGTATTATTCTTCTCGTTTGATTTCTTATGAAAACGCTGAAATATTTTCTGCCCGTCCAGTGGAATATTGCTTCCGGAATTTCTAATAGTAAAGGAAGCCGGATTGATCGTCACATCCACCGAACCATTGTCAACATTATGAACAATTGCATTTTTCAGGAAATTCGTAACGAAAATCTCAGCAAGGTCTTTATTCATATAGGCGTACAATTGATCATTTTCCTGAAATGAAATATGTACATTTTTATAATCGGCAAAATCTGAGAACTCTTCGATCAGATTTTTGAATATTGCATTAATGTCAACCTGTTCGTTATCCTGAAATTGTTTATTTTCTATTTTCGATAATAGAAGCAGGGATTTGTTTAGCCGCTTCAGGCGTTCCAATGTCTGGATTATCTGACCGATCGCGACAAGATTACTCTCCGTCAGATCTTCTCTTTCTGAAAGTAATTCAAGTTTGTTAATACTGATAGCAAGAGGCGTTTGCAGTTCATGGGAGGCATTTTCAATAAACTGCTTCTGTCCCTGATATGTTTCCAGCGTCCGGTTCAGCAATAAAGTCACCGCCTCATTCAGCTCCTTGAATTCCTTCACCTGCGTTTCAGCCGGTTTTATCATCGGATCTTTTCCAATCTTAAACTGTTTCAACTGATCGAGCAAAAGATAAAAAGGCTTCCAGGTCTTTTTAAGCAAAAAATTATTAACGATGAGAATACTGGCAATCATGGCCACATAGAGCCAGATCAGGGAATATAAAAGATCCTCGATCAAATCATCTTCTTCAACCATCGAGGAAATTACCTTTAGTTCATAGTATTTGTTATTTAATGCAAAAGCGGAAGTAAGCATTCTGACCGGCTCATAATCTTCCTCATTCAACATATACATCAGCGTGTCCTGATGAATATCTTTTCTTAGAATCGCCACGGATTCTGGTAGTTCACGAATTTCGTAATTGCTTTCTGCAAATTCTTTTTTATTTAAAATCGTCGAATCCTCCTCTGCTTTTTTAATAATTAAAAGTTTGTAATTGTCCAGTCCGTCATCGAGACTGTCATATACTTCATCCAACATGTTGACATAAAATATTGCCGCCCATATACTGATGATCACCAACAAAGTGATCGACAAATATTTTAAAGTATGGTTAAGCAACTTCATAAAACGATGAGTTTATAACCCAATCCGTACACGGCCTGAATTTCAATGCCAGCCTGGCTTTCTTTAAGTTTCTTGCGAAGATTTTTGATCTGTGAATAAATAAATTCGTAATCATCAGCCTCATCCATATGATCTCCCCAGACATGTTCAGCAAGTGAAGTTTTATTTACAAGCCTGTTTTTATTGACCACCATATAGCTCAGAATATCAAATTCTTTCCGGTTCAACAGCAGCGGCTGATTATTGATGTGTAAGGTCCGGTCATCCAGATCAAGTTTAACATTGCCTAATTCAACCGTATTTTTTCCGCCAAACGATTTTCGGCGCAAAACTGATTTAATCCGTGCATTTAATTCTGCGATATGGAAAGGCTTGGTAAGGTAATCATCCGCTCCAAGTTCAAGGCCGGTTAACTTATCGTCGAGCGAGTCCTTTGCAGAAATAATGATCACATTGTCTGACTTATCCATATTTTTAAGCTCCTGAAGAATATCAAGGCCGCTGCCGCCCGGGAGCATAATATCGAGCAAAATGCAATCGTAATCAAACGAAATAATTTTGTCCAGCGCACTGGCATAATCGCCTGCACTTTCTACAAGAAAACTTTCCTTTTCGAGGGATTGACGAATTACTTCCATCAACTCCGTCTCGTCTTCAATAATCAGTATTTTCATAGGCCGTAAAGTTCAAAAACAAAACTGGAAAGAATCTGTAAAAAAGTATTCTTCGAAAAAATACTGAACAATACTTATTTCAATCCAGACGATAATTCAAAACAATAGCAGTTACAGTAATTAATTCATAACGATTTTATTGTCGCAAGAAAAAACATATATCTAAAAAATGGAACTAAGACAAACGTATTAGTATTTTGCTGATATTTTTTATACTTTTCACATTAATTTAATTGTGCCGGTGAGAAGAGAAACTAATTTATACAGGCTGAGCAAGTATACAGTATGATTGATACCGTTTCCAGTTTTTTTTGCTCAAAAAGTTTAAAAACTATATTCACTTGCGCTCTCTTACTCATTTCATCATGTAAAATATGGGCACAAAACGATACTGCATCCACAGGCAAAGCTGCATTTATCTTTAATCTCGATTCCCGAAACACATATATCAATCATAAACGGATAAATATATGGGGTTTAAGAGCAGGTCTCACTTTTGGAAAAAGATCCCATGGCCTGACACTGGGTTACTACTGGTTGGGATACAACGCATCGCACAATCTGATTCGTTGGAAAAAGATGCTTTCTCCAACGATTAATTTAGCTAACATCAGACAAACCGATGTTCAGTTTTTAAGTCTTGCCTACTGGTATCCGATTTTAAAAACGCCCAAATGGATACTGTCAGCACCGGTTGAAGTTGGGATTGGAAAGCAGTCTTCGCATTATAAAGATTTTTTTGAAGACCTGATCATGCGCAGAAAAGAAAGATATTTTCAGCCGTTTCAGTTGGGTCTTTATGCAGAACATCGCCTGACACCCTGGGCTGGCCTGAACATTCAGGCA
>Ga0247803_1001970_pt1 | contig 10558 bp, 8 predicted proteins | sample UWRJL014104B1_FD_180928 | JGI IMG/M metagenome (GOLD analysis project Ga0247803, IMG submission 180928) | Plant litter microbial communities from Arlington Agricultural Research Station in Wisconsin, United States - UWRJ-L014-104B-1 | ecosystem: Environmental > Terrestrial > Plant litter >...
GCTCGCTGGTGCGCTCCGGCGGACTCTCCGGCGTGTTGGTGGCCGGAGTCGGGGCGCTGGGGACCGTCGGGGTGGCCCGCGTCGCGGCCGTGAGCGCCGCGGCCAGATCAGCGTCGACCAGGGCGATGGCGGCCAGGATGCGCGCTGCCTGGGCTTCGGTGAGCCGGCCGTCCTCGACGGCGGCCGCCAAGGCGGCCTTGAGCCCGGCGACCGCGGACTGCGCCCCCGCATAGTCGCCGGCGGCAGCGGCGGCGGTCACCGAGAGAACGGCGGCCTGCAACTGGGCCGTGGTCTGGCCGGGCAGGCCTGGCGTGCTGCTGGTGCAACCGACCAGCGACCCGGCTACCAGGAGCGCGGCCGCAGCACCGGTGCGGATGCGGCTGCCCAGGCTGTTCGGTGCACGGCGGGTCATGGGTCGACGCTTTCTTGCAGCTGCTCGAGGTGGTCCCCGAGCTCACCGCCGACCGCGGGATACGCCGGGGGCGCCGGCGGCGGCTCCGCGCCGGGAACGACGAACAGCACCGCGCCGGCGGTGAGCAGCGCCACCAGAACCCCGCTGAGCACCAGCGGCCACCGACGCCTGCGGGTGGCCGCCCTCGCCTTGCGCGGCAGCTTCGCCGTCGGGCGGGCAGGCGTGGGGCGGGCAGCCGGCTGGGCAGACGCCGGGTGGACCGCCGTCGGCTGCCCCGTTGGGTGAAGAGGCGCCACCTCGCGGTGCAGGGTGGTCGGCACTTCGAGCGCGCGGGTGACGGTCAGGTCCGGTAACAGGTCCCCGTGCACCGTGAGGTCCTCCCGAACCGGGCTCTGGTGCACCAGGAGTTCGTGCCCCAGCTCGGCCGGGGGCTTCTGGTCGGCCGGGGACGCCAGGGCGAGCAGCCGGCCGGCGGCCTCAGCCGGCCGCAGCCGGTCTTCGGGCTCCCGCGCCGTCATCCCGGTCAGCAGCCTGCGCCAATCCGGCCCCAGCCAATCCGGAATGTCCGGCTGCCGGTGCAGCCGGGCCAGGGCCGATTCGACGGCCGTGCCCGGGTAACTGTGCTCCCCGGTGAGGCTCTCGAGCAGCACCAAACCCAGGGAGTACACGTCGGTGGCCGGGCCGACCGGCAGGCCGCTCGCCTGCTCGGGGCTGAGGTAGCCGGCCGTGCCGACCACGGCACCCGTCTCGGTGCGGTGGGCGGCATTGAACAGCCTGGCGATTCCGAAGTCGGCGAGCTTGGCGCGGGTAACCCGGCCCGGGAAATCCGACGGCGCCAACAGCACGTTCGCCGGCTTGATGTCGCGGTGGGTGATGCCCAGGGAACCCATGCAGTGCAGGGCCTCACACAGGTCGGCACCGAGTCGGGCGACCTCCCCGGGGTCCATCGGGCCGGCCAGGAGCCGGCTGCGCAGGTCGGTGCCGTCGACGAACTCGGTCACGATGAACGACCGGGGGACGCCGTCAATCACCTCGACTCCAGCGTCGTAGAGCGTGACCAGGGCGAAGTGATTGAGATGGGCCAGCACCGCCACCTCGTCGCTGTGCCGGGTCGATCCGGCACCGCCGGCGGGATCAAAACGCATCAGCTTCACCGCGACGGTGCGCCCAAGGGCCAGATCATCCGCCTGGTAGACCACGGCCATCCCGCCCGACCCGATCAATTTGTCGAGGCGGTATCGATTCGCGAGGGTGAGTCCGAGCACCGTATCGGTTCGCGTCGGTTCGCGAATCGGCTCGGTTGATGTAGTCAGGCGGGCCTCCTGATGTCTGGTCGCAGCAATTCTTTGTCAATGCCCGCCGACAGTCAAGGCCGTCGGATGCCGCCCCCTCCGCGAACTGTGAGTTAAGCACCTTCACGGGCGCCGGGAAGGTGCTTAACTCACAGTTCGCGGGCTAGTCGCAGTCGTCCTTTTTCTTGCAGGCCCCGGTGTCCGTCTTGTCCTTGCCCGGCTTCTCCGGCTTGGGCGGCGACGGCGCGTCGTCGTCGCTGTCCTCATCGCCCTCGTCGGAGGTGCTGACGGGCTCGGGGGTCGACGTCTCCACCGGCGTGCTCGCAGCGATCGACGCCGCCAGGTCCGCCCCCACCAGGTCGATGGCGGTCTGGATCTCGGCGGCCCGCGCCGCGGTGACGGCGTCGTCGGCCGACGCGGCGGTCAGGGCTGCCTGTACCGTGCCGAGCTCCGTCTGCGCGGTCGCGAAGTCCCCGGCGGCGGCGGCGGAGCTCACCGCAAGGACACCGTCCTGCAACGTGGCCGCCGCGCCGGCGTTCAGCGTGGGGGAGGCGCCTGCGCAGCCGGTGAGCAGGGTGCCGACGAGACCGAGGGCGGCAACCGCCAGCACGAACCGGGCGCGGGATGAGCGGAGAGTCCTGGCGATCACGGGTTCACGCTCTCTTGAAGCTGCTCGAGGTGGGTGCCGAGGTCGCCGTCGACCGCGGGGTACGCCGGCGGCTCGGGCGCCGGATCGTTCGGCTGCACGAGGAACACCAGCGCGATCACGGCGGCCAGCGCAACGAGTGCCCCGATGATCAACGGGCGCCGGCCGATCTTGGCGCCGGAACTTCGGGTACGCCCGGAGCCGCCGGCAGGTCCGGCAGACCCGGCAGACCCGGCCGGTGCCAGCACCGCCGTCCGGTCCAACCGTGCCGTCGCATCCAGCCGCTCCGTCATCGCGGTGGGCTCCGTCGATCCGGCCGGCGGCAGCACCCGGGTCGGCTCGTCACCGGTGGCCGCGGGGAGCCGGGCGGTCATCAACTCGGTCGAGTCCTCCTCCGGCACCGGTTCCGCGGCGACGGATGCGGCCGTGGAGCCGGCCGGGACGAGCTCGCGCAGGCGCACTGCGGCATCCGCCGAGGTGAGACGGTCGGCCGGTTCGCGGGCGGTCATACCGGCGAGCACGGCGCCCCACTCGGCGCCGAGCGAATCGGGGATCTCCGGTTGGCGCTGCAACCGGGCCATGGCCGATTCGATGGCGGTGCCGGGGTAGCTGCGGGTCGCGGTGAGGCTTTCAAGAAGCACCAGGCCGAGCGAATACACGTCGCTGGGCGGCCCGATCGGCTGGCCGAGCGCTTGCTCAGGGCTGAGGTAGCCGGCGGTGCCGAGCACCGAGCCGGTGCGGGTGAGGTGGGTGGCGTCGAAGAGCCGGGCGATGCCGAAGTCGGCCAGTTTCGCGTGCGAGACCCGGCCGGGAAAGTCCGACGGGGCCAGCAACACGTTGGCCGGCTTGATGTCGCGGTGGATGATGCCCTTGGCGTGCACGTAGTGCAGCGCCTCCGCGAGGTCGGCACCCATCCTGGCCACTTCGGCCGGCGCCACTGCACCCTCGTTGATGCGGCTGCGCAGGTCGGAGCCGTCCACGTACTCCATCACGATGAACGAGCGGGTGACGCCGTCGACGTGTTCGGTGCCGGCGTCGAACAGCGTGACCAGGGCGAAGTGGTTCAGGCTGGCGAGCACCATGACCTCACCGCTTTGCCGTTGCGGACCCGAATCGTCTGCGGTGTCCATCCGGAACAGCTTCAGGGCGACGGTGCGGCCCAATGCCAAGTCGGCGGCCTCGTAGACGGTGGCCATGCCGCCGGTGCCGATCAGCCTGTCGAGACGGAACCTGTCGGCGAGGACCAGCCCGATCAGACTGTCTGACCGCGACGGATCGCGAAGCGGTTCGGTCGGTGCAGACAGGGCGAGCCTCCAGGGCTGTGGATCGGGGCGTTCTCGGCTAGGGGGTAATTCTCTGCGCCTAGCCGGCTGATGGTGTACGACCAGCCGACTTGCAGCAAGAGAAGGCTAATCTACGGATGTGGAAACCGTGCTTTTATACATTTTGGGTGTAGCCGTGGTCGTCGTCGGCCTCGCGCTCTCCATCGGCCTGCACGAGATCGGCCACCTGGTCCCTGCCAAGCTTTTCGGCGTCAAAGTGACCCAGTACATGATCGGCTTCGGACCCACCCTGTGGTCCAAGCGCAAGGGCGAGACCGAGTACGGCGTCAAGGCCATCCCCATGGGCGGTTACATCTCCATGATCGGCATGTTCCCGCCCGCCAAGGACGGCGCCGCGACCCGGTCGAACAGCACCGGGTTCTTCCAACAGCTGGTGCAGGAGGGCGACCCGGACCCCAAGCCCGGCGCCCGCCCCACCATGATCGACGAGGCCCGCCAGGCCAGCGCCGACACCATCGGCGAGGGCGAGGACCACCGCGCGTTCTACAAGCTGCCGGTGTTCAAACGCATCATCATCATGCTCGGTGGCCCGTTCATGAACCTGCTCATCGCCGTGGTGCTCTTCGCCGTGCTGTTGATGGGCTTCGGCAGCACCCAGGCCAGCACCACCGTCGGCAGCGTCAGCGCCTGCGTGCTGCCGGCCACGAGCGAGCGTCAGACCTGCGCCGAAGGTGACGAGGCGGCGCCGGGCGCCGCCGCCGGTCTCAAGCCCGGCGACCGTCTGGTGAGCATCGACGGCACCGCGATCACCAGCTGGGACCAGTCCGCCGCGATCATCCGGGAGTCCTCCGGCACGCCGCTCCAGGTGATCGTCGAACGGGACGGCGCCGAGCAGACGCTGGTCATCACCCCCAAACTCACCGAACGTTACGTCACGGATGACGCCAACGAGATCGTCACCGACGCAAACGGCGACCCGCAGACCACCGAGGTCGGCTTCGTCGGCATCGGCCCGGCCGGCGAGCTCGTGCAGCAGCCCGTCACCGCGGTGCTGCCGGCCGTCGGCGAGAATATCTCGGGTGTCTTCCACATGATCCTCAACCTTCCCGAGCGCCTGATCGACGTGGCCAACGCCGCGTTCGGCTCGGGGGAGCGAGACCCGAACGGGCCGATCAGCGTCGTCGGCGTCGGCCGGGTCGCCGGCGAGATAGCCAGCATCGACACCATCCCGTTGCACAGCAAGGCCGCGAGCCTGATCGGGTTGCTTGCCTCGCTCAACGTCGCCCTGTTCGTCTTCAACCTGGTGCCGCTGATGCCGCTGGACGGCGGCCACGTGGCCGGGGCCCTGTGGGAAGGCATCCGCCGCTGGTTCGCGAAGCTGTTCAAGCGTCGCGACCCGGGGCCCGTCGACACGGCCAAACTGATGCCGCTGACCTTCGCCGTGGTGATCGTGCTGGGCGGTATGAGCCTGCTGCTCATGTACGCCGACATCGTCAACCCGATCAATATCTTCGGTTGAGCCGGTCCGGATTGCCCCGCGGCCGTTCGGGAAGGGTTCAGCTTCGCGGGATCGGGCACGCGTAAGCTACATTCGTGGCCGCTATAAACCTGGGTACGCCCAAAGTCCCCGTAATCCTCGCTCCCCGACGCAAGTCCCGCCAGATCAAGGTCGGCAAGGTCCTCGTCGGCGGAGACGCGCAGGTCAGCGTGCAGTCGATGACTACGACGCCGACGACGAACATCAACGCGACGCTGCAGCAGATCGCCGAGCTCACCGCCTCCGGGTGTGACATCGTGCGTGTCGCCGTGCCGAGCCGTGACGACGCCGAGGCGCTGCCGATCATCGCCAAGAAGAGCCAGATCCCGGTGATCGCCGACATCCACTTCCAGCCGAGTTACGTGTATGCGGCCATCGACGCCGGCTGCGCGGCCGTGCGGGTGAACCCCGGCAACATCCGCAAGTTCGACGACCAGGTCGCCAAGATCGCCGCCGCGGCCAAGGCCGCCGACGTCTCCATCCGCATCGGCGTCAACGCCGGGTCGCTCGAGCCCACCATTCTGCAGAAGTACGGCAAGGCCACCGCGGAGGCCCTCGTGGAGAGCGCCGTCTGGGAAGCCAGCCTCTTCGAGGAGCACGACTTCCACGACTTCAAGATCTCGGTCAAGCACAACGACCCTGTCGTCATGGTCAAGGCCTACCGCCTGCTCGCCGAGCGCGGCGACTGGCCGCTGCACCTCGGCGTCACCGAGGCCGGCCCGTCCTTCCAGGGCACAATCAAGAGCGCAACGGCGTTCGGCATCCTGCTCGGTGAGGGCATCGGCGACACCATCCGGGTGTCGCTCTCCGCCCCGCCCGCCGAGGAGATCAAGGTGGGCCTGCAGATTCTGCAGTCGTTGAACCTGCGCGAGCGCAAGCTCGAGATCGTCTCCTGCCCCAGCTGCGGCCGGGCCCAGGTGGATGTCTACAAGCTGGCCAACGACGTCACCGACGGCCTGGAGGGCATGACCGTGCCGCTTCGTGTGGCCGTCATGGGTTGTGTCGTCAACGGACCTGGCGAGGCCCGCGACGCCGACCTCGGTGTGGCCTCCGGCAACGGCAAGGGTCAGATCTTCGTGCGCGGCGAGGTCATCAAGACCGTGCCCGAGTCCGAGATCGTGGCCACCCTGATCGAGGAGGCCAACCGCATGGCCGCCGAGATGCCGCCCAGCGAAGACTCCCTGGGCTCCCCGGTCGTGACGGTCGGCGCCAACTAGCCCTCACCACCCGCTGACTGTTCCCGTTTCGGACAAATGGTCCCGGTGCGCCGGGACCATTTGTCCGCACGGGGAACAGTTGTTGGTGCCCGAGCTCGGAGCGCGCCGACGGGCGGTCTGCTCGCGCCGTAAAGTAGGTGCGTGCCTATTCGTATGTCGAACTACTTTCTCCGTACCCTCCGCGAAGACCCCTCTGATGCCGAGGTCACCAGCCACCGCCTGCTTGTGCGGGCCGGTTACATCCGCCGTCAGGCCCCGGGCATCTTCGCCTGGCTGCCGCTGGGTCTGCGCGTGAAGGCGAAGATCGAGACCATCATCCGCGAGGAGATGGCCGCCGCCGGCGCGTTCGAGGTGCACTTCCCGGCCCTGCTGCCGCGCGAGCCTTACGAGGTCACCGGCCGCTGGGACGAGTACGGCGACGGCCTGTTCCGCCTGCAGGACCGCAAGGGCAGCGACCTGCTGCTGGCCCCGACCCACGAAGAGGTCTTCACGCTGATGGTGAAGGACCTCTACAACAGCTACAAGGACCTGCCCCTGTCGATCTTCCAGATCCAGGACAAGTACCGCGACGAGGCCCGCTCCCGCGGCGGCCTGCTGCGCGGCCGCGAGTTCACCATGAAGGACGCCTACTCCTTCGACCACACCGACGCCGGTCTCGACGTGAGCTACCAGGCCCAGCGCGACGCCTACGAGCGCATCTTCACCCGCCTCGGCCTCGAGTACGTCGTGGTGCAGGCGGATGCCGGCGCCATGGGCGGATCCAAGAGCGAAGAGTTCCTGCACCCCACCCCGGTCGGCGAAGACACCTTCGTGCGCTCCAACGGTGGCTACGCGGCCAACGTCGAGGCGTTCCGCACCCTGGCGCCCGCCGCGATCGACTTCACCGGCTTCCCGGCCGCCGAGGTGCACGACACCCCGGACACCCCCACCATCCAGACCCTGGTCGAGCGCGCCAACGCCAACCACCCGCGGCCCGACGGCCGCGAGTGGACCGCGGCGGACACGCTGAAGAACGTGGTGCTCGCGCTGGTGCAGCTCGATGGCAGCCGCGAGATCGTCGTGATCGGCGTGCCCGGCGACCGTGAGGTGGACCTCAAGCGCGTGGAGGTTGCCTTCGCCCCGGCCGAGGTCGAGGCCGCCAACGACGGCGACTTCGCCAAGCTCGACAAGATCCCCGGCCGTCCCGGCCTGGTCAAGGGCTACATCGGCCCGTGGTCCGCGACCGGCGCGCTGCTGGGCGAGGAATCAGCCACCGGCATCCGTTTTCTCGTCGACCCGCGCGTGGTCGACGGCACCGAGTGGATCACCGGCGCCAACGAGCCCGGCCGCCACGTCTTCGGACTCGTCGCCGGCCGTGACTTCGTCGCCGACGGCGTTGTCGAGGCCGCAGAGGTGCGCGCCGGCGACCCGGCCCCCGACGGCTCCGGCCCGGTGGAGCTGGCCCGCGGCATGGAGATCGGGCACGTGTTCCAGCTCGGCCGCAAGTACGCGGAATCGCTCGGACTCAAGGTTCTCGACGAAAACGGCAAGCTCGTCACCGTGACCATGGGGTCGTACGGCATCGGTGTGACCCGTGCCCTCGCCGTGATCGCCGAGCTGAACAACGACGCCAAGGGCCTGATCTGGCCCGAGGCGGTTGCCCCGTTCGACGTGCACGTGATCGCCACCGGCCGTGACGAGATCGTCTTCGAGACCAGCGAAGCCGTGACCGCGATGGTTGAGGCCTCCGGTCGCGAGGTGCTCTACGACGACCGCCGCAAGGTCTCGCCCGGCGTGAAGTTCGGCGACGCCGAGCTGATCGGTGTGCCCACCATCGTGATCGTGGGCCGCGGCGCGGCCGACGGCATCGTGGAGCTGTGGGACCGCCGCTCTGGTGAGCGCACCCAGGTGGCCGTCACCGAGCTGGCCGCGCACTTCGCCTGACCCGCACTCACGAAAGCGGTCGTACGGTTGCCTCAGCGAGCTGAGGTGACCATACGACCGCTTTCGCGTGCCAGGTGTGTCTAGAGGCGGGCGAAGCGCGCCCGGAAGAAGCAATACACGCCGTAGGCGATCAGGCCGAGCCCCACGAGCACCAGGATCACCACGCCGAACGGCAGGGCGGCGAGCGAGCGCAGCGCCCCGTCGAGCCCGGTCGACTGGCTCGGGTCGACGGTGAAGCCGGCCACGATCACGAGGATGCCCACCACGCCCACGGCGATGCCCTTGGCGATGTACCCGGCGACGCCCAGCCCCACCGTGACCTTGCCCAGGGTGCCGGCGGGCACGGCGAGGTCCTCGGTGAACTTCTGCGCGACGCCCTTGTAGACGAAGTAGCCGCCGATCGCGAGCACGGCGAGCCCGGCGATCATCAGCAGCACCGGTCCGCCCGGCAGTGCGAGCACGGATGCGCTGGCCGACGCGGTGCTGCCCGACGAGTCCGCAGACCCCGTCAGCGCCACCGTCAGGGCCGTGCCGGCCACGAACAGGTACGCCAAACCCTTGCCGATCTCCTTGAGCCGGTGTGCCCAGACCTTCTTGGGATCGCTGCCCGGAACCAGGAACGCCTGCAGAACCTGCCAGAAGCCGAGGGCCGTCAGACCGACGACGATGGTCCAGATCACGAAAATTCCGCCGGGGGACTGGGCGAGCTCGCCCAGCGCGCCGGACTGGTCGGCGCTCTCTCCGCCGGCCCCGACCGCCAGGCTGATGGCGATGGCACCGATCAGGGCGTGCAGCAGCCCGTTGACGGCATAACCGACCTTGGCCAGGGTCTTCAGGTGCGGGTTGTTTCCGGCGCTCTGGGCGGCACGTCCGGCCGATCGGGCGCCGGACTCTGCAGAGGATCGAGTATTCATCGGGTTATCGTAACCGCGCAGGCCGCTCCAGTCACCGGAACGTGGCTGGCGAGTCCCTCCGGCGGCTCCGGGCGGGTGACGGGCGCGCCGGGATTCCGGTACCGTAGGGAGAAGCCCGCTGCGCGGTTTCGCGGCGGCAAGATCTGAATAGAGGAGGCCGGCCATGGACATCGACCTCAGCGTGTTGCGGCTGATGGAGCGCGAGAAAGAGATTCCCTTCGAGGAACTCGTGCAGATCATCGAGCAAGCAATTCTGACGGCCTACCTCAAGCACACCCACCAGGGTGAGCCGCTGAAGCAGGCTGCGGAAGAAGAACCCGGAGCTCGCGTCGTACTCGACCGCAAGTCCGGTCACGTCGACATTTACATTCCTGAGCACGACGAAGAGGGCAACATCATCGGCGAAGCCGTTGACAACCCCGACGACTTCGGTCGCATTGCCGCATTCGCGGCCAAGCAGGTCATCAACCAGCGTCTGCGCGACATCGCGGATGACGCGGTGCTCGGCGAGTTCAAGGGCCGCGAAGGTGAGATCGTCGCCGGCGTGATCCAGCAGGGACCCAACCCCCGCATGATCCACGTCGACCTCGGCACCATCGAGGCGATCCTTCCTCCCGAGGAGCAGGTGCCCGGCGAAAGCTACGTGCACGGTTCGCGCATCCGGGTGTACGTCACGGCCGTCGGCCGTGGCATGAAGGGCCCGCAGATCACGGTCTCCCGCACACACCCGTCGCTCGTGCGCCGGTTGTTCGCGCTGGAGGTCCCCGAGATCGCCAGCGGTGTGGTGGAGATCGTGTCGCTGGCCCGCGAGGCCGGCCACCGCACCAAGATCGCCGTGCGCGCCACCGAGCCCGGCGTCAACGCCAAGGGTGCCTGCATCGGCGAGCTCGGCCAGCGCGTGCGCGCGGTGACCTCGGAGCTCAACAACGAGAAGATCGACATCGTCGACTACTCGCCGGACCTGGCCACCTTCGTGGCCAGCGCGCTGTCGCCCGCCAAGGTCACCAGCGCCTACGTCATCGACGAGTCGATCAAGGCTGTTCGGGCCCTCGTGCCCGACTACCAGCTGTCGCTCGCGATCGGCAAGGAGGGCCAGAACGCCCGCCTCGCCGCCAAACTGACCGGCGCCAAAATCGACATCCAGCCGGACAGCATTCTGGAGGACGACGAATAGGGGGTACGATGGATCCCGTTAGAACGTGCATTGGATGCCGTTCCCGCGCCTCACGCTCCTCACTTCTGAGGATCGTCGCCCAGAATTCGGACCTTGTGGTGGATGAAACCGCCACACTCCCTGGGCGAGGCGCGTGGATTCATCCCACCATCGCGTGCTT
>Ga0247803_1001971_pt1 | contig 10555 bp, 13 predicted proteins | sample UWRJL014104B1_FD_180928 | JGI IMG/M metagenome (GOLD analysis project Ga0247803, IMG submission 180928) | Plant litter microbial communities from Arlington Agricultural Research Station in Wisconsin, United States - UWRJ-L014-104B-1 | ecosystem: Environmental > Terrestrial > Plant litter >...
CCCAGCCCCAAGTCCGACGACATCGCGGCCAACCCCGAGGTGAACGTCTCCTACGCAGACGGCAAGGGCTACCTCTCGCTCGCGGGCACCGCCACGATCGAGCACAACCCGACCCGGATCGACCAGTTGTGGAACCCGATGGCCGAGGCGTGGTTCGAGAACGGCAGGGAAGACCCGACGGTCGCCCTGCTGCGGGTCGACGCCCGCAGCGCCGAGTACTGGTCAAGTGACAAGCCCGGCATCGTTCGGGCATTCGAGATCGCCAAGGCGGTGGTCACCAAGTCGGCGCCCGACGTCGGCGAGAACCGCACGGTGGCGCTCTGATCATGGCCGAGCTCACCTTCCGCACCGGCCAGCCCCGCTGGATGGACACGCAGAGCCGCGACATCGACGCATCCATCGCCTTCTACACCGACCTGTTCGGCTGGAACGCCGAGTCGTCGCCGCCGGAGTACGGCGGCTACGTCGAGTTCTCGAGGGACGGCAACACCGTGGCGGGGATCATGCCTCGGCCGGATGACTCGACCGGCGACGACGCGTGGATCGTCTACCTCGAGGTCGCGGACGCCGCGGCCACCCAGGAGGCCGCCCGCGCGAACGGGGGCGAGGTCGTGGCCGGCGGCGACCTCGGCGAGGTGGGCACGTGGTTCGTGCTGACGGATGCCACGGGAGCACGCATCGGCGGATGGCAGAACGGCAACCACTCCGGCTTCCAGGTGAGGACGGGCCATGGCGCGCCCGTCTGGCACGAGCTGCACACCCGCGACTTCGACCGTGCCGTCTCGTTCTACGAGACGGTGTTCGGCTGGCAGACCGAGGTGCTGGGCGACACCCCCGAGTTCCGGTTCTCGACGCTCGGCTCGGGAGACGACGCCGTCGCGGGCATCTACGACGCGACCGCGGAGCTGCCCGAGATCGAGCCGGCCTTCTGGGACGTCTACTTCGGCGTGGAGAACGCCAACGACTCGGCGGTGCGCGTGACGGAGCTCGGCGGGAGGATGCTCGAACGGGTGGAGGAGACGCCGTACGGCCGCCTCGCCCACGCCGTCGACCCGAACGGCGGCCGGTTCGCCATCATGCAGGAGCCGTGATGGCGCCGGTATGAGACGGAGTCGCCTAGCCTGAAGGCGTGACGATATCTCGAAGGTCCTGTGCCGCGCTAGCCCTCGCGATCGGCACGGCGCTCGCCGTGACATCCTGCACCCTGCCCTCCGATGCGCAATCGACGCCCGACGGCGTCACCAGCCTCGCGAGGTGGGCGGAGTACGACCTCGCCTCGCTGCCCGGCGTCGTAGCCGTCGAGGCCGGCCAGTACAACGAGACCGACGACGTGGGCGCCGACATGCTCGACGCCGACCTCTGGGGAATGGACCTCGACGTGGTCGTCGACCCGCTGATCGGCGCGGACGACATCGCCGCCGTCGCCGAGGCGACGCGCGAGTTCTCTGAGGCGCACGCGGGCGCCGCGGTCTGGGCGGCACGGGTGACCATCGCTCCCGCCACTGAGACCGTCGACGACTCGTCGACACCGGACCGACTGCGGGTCGACGTGTATCCCGAGGTAGTCGGCTCGGCAGGCGAGGCCGCGCGCGCCGCCCTCGAGGTGTCGGCGATCCCCTCGGTCGCGACGGTGACGGTGATGAGCGTCCCCTCGATCCAGGTGACCGAGGCGGCCGACCTCGGCGCCGCGCTCGAGGCCGTCGAGAGGCTGCCGTTCTGGGCCGAGGGCGGAAACCTCTCGACCGTCGACGGCCGGGTCAGGCTCGCGGATGTGCCCGAACTGATCACGAACGCCGGCCTCCTGGCGATCGCCGACGCTGCCCGCGCGCACCCCGGCGGGCAGTTCTGGCTGGAGGCGGCGAACGAGGGAGCGCGCTACCCCGAGCTCTATGTCGACGGTGTCTCCGCCGACGAGGCCGCCGCGATCGCCGCCCGGTTCCTCGACCCGGCGATGACCGCCGCCACCGCCTCCGCCTACGTGCTCGAGTTCAACATCCGCGCGGTCGGCGCCGAGGGAGCGATCGACACCTACGGCACCTTCGGCGGAGTGCCCTCGCCGTAGCCGTCAGCCCTGGTCTGCGAGCCAGTCCCCGCCGCCCGGCTCGCCGTCACCGCCGAGGGCGCGCTCGCGGAACGCGATCATGTTCATGCGGTTGCCGCAACGCACGCTGCAGAACCGCTTGGAGGCGTTGCGCGACAGGTCGAGCAGCAGCCCGTCGCAGTCGCCGGCCGCGCAGCGCCGCAGCCGTCCGGTCTCGTTCGTGCGGATCACATCGACGAAGGCGAGCGCCGCCTCCACCCCGATGCGCTCGGCGAGCGGCGCCTGCGCGTCGGTCGCGTGCAGGTGCCAGTCGAGTGCGTCGTGACGCACGAGCTGCGGCAGGGCTCGTGCGCTGGCCAGTACGTCGTTGACCTCCGCCACGGCCGCGTCGCGGTCGAGGCTCCAGATTCGTCTCAGTCGTTCCCGCATCGCGCGAACCTCGGCGAGCTCGGCCTCGTCGAGGTCGACCCGGCCGGAGTACCCGCTCGACGTCACGAGGTCGCCGAGCGCCCGCGGCGAATCGAGCTCGTCGCGGCCGCTCCTGGTCGCTCCTGCGACGGTGTTCGCCAGGTCGACCACGAACATCAGACTGGCTTCTGTGTCAGGGGCAAAATGCAAGTTGACTCCTTACTCACTGCAACACTAACGTCGGTCTCACCAGACATCCACCCCTCACCCGCAGGAGCACTATGAACCGGCCATCGACATCCGTAGGCCTCGTCATCGCGGTCATCGCCGCAGCGACCTTCGGCACATCGGGCGCGCTCATCAAACCCCTGCTCGAGGCGGGATGGAGCCCGGCCGCTGCGGTCACCGTGCGGGTGCTCATCGGCGGAATCGTGCTCGCGCCGTTCGCCCTCTTCACCCTGCGCGGCCGCTGGTCGGTGCTCTGGCGCGGGCGGTGGCGCGTGCTCGGCATGGCGCTCGTCGGCGTCGCGGGCACGCAGCTCGTGTACTTCGCGGCGATCCAGCGAATCCCGGTGGGCACCGGCATCCTCATCGAGTACATGGCGCCCCTGCTGCTCGTCGCCGTGGCCTGGGCGATCACCCGGCATGTGCCGAAAGCCGTGGTCCTCATCGGCTCGGTCGTCGCGCTCGCCGGGCTCGTGCTCGTCGTCTCGCCCGGCGGCGCAGGCAGCTTCGACCTGCTCGGTCTCGGATTCGCGGTGCTGGCCATGATCGGCTGCGCGATCTTCTACGTGATCGCCGCACGCCCCAGCGAGGGGCTGCCGCCCGTCGCCCTCGCCGCGGCGGGCCTGCTCATCGGGGGAACCGCGCTCGGCCTCGTCGGCCTGGTCGGGATCGTGCCGTTCACCACCTCGGCCGACGACGTGACGATGTTCGGCAGCGACGTCGTCTGGTGGGTCCCCCTCCTGCTCGTCGGCGTGATCTCGACCGCGATCGCCTACGCCGCGAGCATCACCGCGAGCGAGATCCTCGGGTCGCGGATCGCATCGTTCTCCGGCCTGCTCGAGGTCGTCGCGGCGACGTTCTACGCCTGGCTGCTGCTCGGCGAACAGCTCACGCTGCCGCAGTTCATCGGCGGAGCGCTCATCCTCGTCGGCATCGGATTCGTGCGGTCGGAGAAGACGGATGCCGCGGAGCTGATCGCCGAGCCCGATCCGGCGGTCCCCGTCCGCACCGCCCGGTAGAGAAGGTGCGGCGCGGGTGAGCCGACCCGCCGGACGCCGGCTTCGGACGCAACGGCGCCGCCAGTGAGCGCGTCCGCGGTGTGAGTGGCGGCAGATCGCTGTCCAGTGCGCTTCGGAAGAGCAATCTGCCGCCACTCACCCTCTTCGAGGTGGACGACCGCGGCGAGATCTAGCTGGCTACGAGGTCGACAGCACGGATAGCACGTTGCCCGCCGGGTCCCGGAACCAGGCGATGTCCGGCCCCTCGCCCTTCACCACTCCACGGGCGTCGCCCACGCCGGGGTAGATGTCGGTCTTCACGCCCCGCGAGTTCAGGTCGTCGACCGCGGAGTCGACGTCGTCGACCTCGAAGTTGAGGATGGTGAAGGATGCTGGCTCGTGGTCCGGCTTGACGTAGGCGAGCACTGTCGCCCCGCTGTCGAGGTTGAGCTCGAGGAATCCCATGTCGTTCTCCGTGACGGCGAGACCGAGCGTCTCGCCGTAGAACTTCTTCGCGGCGGCCGCGTCGTCGATGGAGAAGCCGCTGAAGGCTCCGCTGGGTGTGAACATCACTGTTCCCTTCGGTGGAGTGCAATGTGGTCACTGTCCACATTGCCGGGTCCGGGGTGATTAGTCCACCCCCGAGGACGCAACTCTTCGCGAGCGGAGCCGCTACGCGGCCGGCGCGTAGTGGCGGCGCAAGAGGGCACGCTCGACCAGCGTCCACGTGGTGGTCACGGTGAGGTACACGGTCGCGGCCAGTGGCACGAGCGCCGCGAAGAGCACGGTGATGAACGGCAGCCAGCTGAGCACGGAGTTCACCCGCGCCATGGCCGGAGCCGCGTCATCCGCCGGTCGGTTGAAAGCGAGCGCCACGCGGCGCGACGTGAACGCCACAGCAGCGATGACGACCAGCAGGGCGGCGTAGACGAGAAGCTCCGGCCCGATCGCCCCGGTCGTGAGGAGGTGCGCGAACGAACTGGCCAGCGGCGCGCCGAAGAGGTTCTCGGCGAGGAGCCCGTTGTCGTGCCCGTTGATCGTCGGCAGGATGAACAGCCCGTAGACGATCGAGAGCACGGGCGCCTGCGCGAGTGCGGGCAGCACGCCCGCGATCGGGCTCGCCTTCTCGCTCGTGTAGAGCTCGAGCATCTTCTTCTGCAGCAGCTCCGGGTTCTTCTTGTACTTCTTCTGTAGTTCCTGCAGGCGGGGCGCGAGACGGCGCCGGGTGAACTCGGCGCGCACCTGCGAGGCGCCGACGGGGATGAGCAGCAGGCGCAGGGCGAGAGTGATGATGACGATCGCCAGGGCGGCACTCGCGCCGCCGGCGATCGGGTCGAGAGCGTGCTGCAGGCCGGCGACTATGCCGTAGGCGGCGTCGAGCACGGCGGCGATGGGTCCGAAGGTATAGATGTCCACGGTGAAGGTGTCCTCGCGTTGGGAGTGAATGGGGGCCGTGTGGCCGCGCATCCGCTCGACAGCGAAGGACTACGCGACCGCGGTGGCCTGCGAGGGGGCTCGGGTGCGGGGGCGTCCGGCGGTGTCCGGATGCTGCGGCTCGGGCATGCCCACGAGCGACTGTCGGTGCTCGCGGGCGCGCTCGCCCACACCGATCTCATGCGAGCGGATGACGACGGCCGCGTAGCGCGCGGCGAGAACCGCGGAGACCGCGAGGGCTGCGAGCCCGGCGAAGACGAGCGACGCCGGCTCGGACTGGGCGACGGACAGCACGAGAACGCTCATGGTGAGAACCATGAGCAGTCTCTCGGTCAATACGCGCACCTGCCAAGGCTACCGCGCCGGTGGCAGACTGGTGGGATGACCAGTTCACAGCACCAGCCCATCCGCGTCGCGATCGTCGGCGGCAGCGGCAAGGTCGCCAGACACATCATCACGCAGCTGCGTGCGAGACGTGACGACGCCGTCGCGATCTTCCGCAACCCCGACCGCTTCGACGAGCTCGCCGAGCTCGGCGCGATTCCCATCGCCCTCGATGTGGAGACCGCGACGGTCGAGCAGCTCGCCGCGGTGCTGGTCGGCGCCGACGCCGTGGTGTTCTCGGCCGGCGCGGGCGGCGGCGACCCCGCGCGCACCCGATCAGTCGACTTCGACGGAGCCGTGAAGACCCTCGAGGCCACCCGCGCCGCCGGGGTGCGACGCTTCGTGATGGTATCTGCGATCCACGCCGGCGGCCCGATCCCGGTCGACGAAGACAACTCGATGTTCGTCTACTACCAGGCCAAGCACGACGCCGATGTGGAGGTCGAGGCCTCGGGCCTCAACTGGACGATCCTGCGCCCCGGGTCTCTGACGGATGACGCGCCGACCGGCCGCTTCACGGTCGGCGACACCGTTCCAGACGGCTCCGTCTCCCGCGCCGACGTGGCCGCCGCCGTGATCGCCGCGATCGACGACCCGCGAACCGTGGGCCACGCGTGGGAGCTCACCAACGGCGACCGGTCCATCGTCGAGGCGGTAGCCGAGCTCGTCGACTAGGCGAGGTGGTAGCCGAGCGGGTCAGCTAACCCCCGCCCGCCCCATCCGCGATCCCGCCTCGGAGGCGAACGCCGCGAATCCGGGATTGTCTACGATCGCGTAGTCGATGCCGGCGGGGATCCAGGCGAGCGCGCCCAGCATCTCCTCGTAGCTGCGGCCGCCGAACGGCCAGCGGGTCTCCCCCGGTCCCGCTGCGACGGCGCCCTCGGCCCACGCCCCGAAGTACTCGCGCATCGTGTCGAGCGGCAGCTGCATCACCACCGCCGCCTCGAGCCGCGGGGCGATCGAGCCGACCGCCACCGCGACGAACTCCGCGGCGTCGGCGGCCGGCAGGTCACGCTGCTCGAAGTGCACGCGCGTGCCGAAGAACCGGCTCATGCGGTCGACCCGGAAGGTACGCCAGGCGTCGCGCTGCCGGTCCCAGGCGACGAAGAACCAGTGCCCGTTCGACGCCACGAGCGAGTGCGGCTCGACCACCCGGTCCGACTCGAGGCCGCCGCCGGCCACGTAGTGGAACCGGATGCGCTCGGTATCGCGGCAGGCGAGGGCGAGTTGGCCGAGGAGCTCGGTCGAGACCTCGGCGCCGCGCGGTGTCGCCGGCTGGAGATGCCCGGTGAGGGCGGCGACTCGCTGGCGCAGCGCGGCCGGCAGTACCTGCTCGAACTTCGCGAGGGCGCTCAGGGTGGTCGTCTCGCCATCGGCGAGGCCCAGCCCGGCCGCGAGGCGCAGGCCGATGGCCATCGTCACCGCCTCGTCGTCGGTGAGCAGCAGCGGCGGCAGCTGCGATCCCGCCTCCAGGCGGTAGCCGCCGGCGGCCCCGCGCGTCCCCTCCACGCTGTAGCCGAGCTCCCGCAGGCGGTCGACATCGCGCCGCAGCGTGCGCTCGGTCACCTCCAGCCGTCGGGCGAGCTCGGGACCGCTCCACTGCCGGTGGGTCTGCAGCAGGGCGAGCAGCGAGAGCACGCGCGAAGTCGTTTCGGCCATGCCCCATATTCGCAAACAATCAGGACAGAAAGCGACCTGATTGGCTCGTAGGTTTGCCGCATGACGACATCGACCATGATCAGGGCCCGCGGGCTCACCAAGCAGTTCACCGTGAAACGCGAACGCGTCGACGCGGTCATCGACCTCGACCTCGACGTCGAGGGCGGCGAGCTCGTCGCCTTCCTCGGCCCGAACGGAGCCGGAAAGTCGACGAGCCTCAGAATGCTCACCACACTCCTGCCGCCGACCTCCGGAACCGCGCGGGTCGCCGGGTTCGACGTGCTCGCCGATCCGGCGGAGGTGCGGCGACGCATCGGCTACATCGGCCAGGGCAACAGCGCGGGCCACGCGCAGCGAGTGCGCGACGAGCTCCTCAGCCAGGGCGCGTTCTACGGCATGAACCGAGCGCACGCGGCGGCCAGGGCCGACGAGCTGCTCGAGTCGCTCGACCTCGCCCCCCTCGCCAAGCGCACCGTGACCGCACTCAGCGGCGGCCAGAAGCGGCGGCTCGACATCGCGCTCGGACTCATCCACTCGCCCGAGATCCTCTTCCTCGACGAGCCGTCCACCGGCCTCGACCCGCAGAGCCGCGCCAACCTGTGGCAGCACATCCTCGACCTGCGGCGCACGCACGGCACCACGATCTTTCTCACCACGCACTACCTCGACGAGGCCGACCAGTTCGCGGAGCGGATCGTCGTTATGGACCACGGCAGGGTCATCGCCGACGACACTGCCTCCGCGTTGAAATCGACGCTCGCCGGCGACGTCATCACCCTCGGCTTTCAGAGCGAGACGGATGCCACGGCAGCGAGAACCACTCTCGAGCGGGTCACCGGGGCCGCGCCATCCGTCGTCTCCCCCACCGGCCTCGCCGTCACGGTGCCCGACGGCGACCGTGTGCTGCCGCTCGTCGTGCGGGCGCTCGACGCCCTCGCCACCGCCGCGCTGCGTCAACCCACCCTCGACGACGTGTTCCTGTCGCTCACCGGGCGCAGCCTGCGCGAAGACGCCGCCACCGCACCGTCAGAACCAGAAGCAGAGAAGGTCAGCGCATGAGCACCACGACACCCGCCCGCGACACCTGGAACGTCGCCGTCCGCGAGCTGCGGCCGGTCGTGCGTGACCCGTTCTCGCTCATCTTCAGCCTGCTTCAGCCGATCGTGTTCCTCGGCCTGTTCGGCCCGTTGCTCGTGGGCGGCTCCGACCAGCCCGCCGGAGAGACCCTGCAGTGGTTCGTGCCCGGCGTGCTCGTCATGATCGCCCTGTTCGGGGTCGGGGTGACGGGCTCGAACCTGCTCTTCGAGATGCAGACCGGCTCGCACGAGCGCACCCTCGTCGCGCCTCTCTCGCGGTCGTCTCTGCTGATCGGGCGCGCGCTCAAGGAAATGGTGCCGATCATCGTCCAGGCGGCCGTGATCGCTCTCGTCACGATCCCGTTCGGGTTCACCGTGAACCTTGCCGGCATGCTCGTCGGGCTCGTGCTGCTGTCGCTGTTCGGCCTCGGTTTCGGGGCGCTCAGCTACACGCTGGCGCTCGCCAGCCGCAACCGCGACTGGCTCTTCTGGGGCGTGCAGCAGGCCACGATCTTTCCGCTCATGATCTTGTCGGGCCTGCTGCTGCCGCTCGACAATGGTCCGGAGTGGATGAGGGTCGCTGCGGCGCTCAACCCCGTGCGGTACGTCGTCGACGCCGAACGCGCGCTCTTCGCGGGCGACTTCGGCTCGCCGAGCGTGCTCTGGGGTTTCGCCGCCGCCGGGATCCTCGCCGTCGTCGGCCTCGCCGTCGGCATCCGTGCAATGAAGCGCAGCAACTAGAGAAGAGGAAGGCAACACAATGGACTGGAAGATAGAACTGCTCTCCGTGCCCGTCTCCGACATCGACAGGTCGAAGGACTTCTACGTGAAGCTCGGCTTCAACGCCGACCACGACACTCAGGTCGACGAGAACCTGCGGTTCGTGCAGCTGACCCCGCCGGGTTCCGCGTGCTCGATCGTGCTCGACAAGAACATGGGCGGGAGCATGGAACCCGGCTCGCTCGAGGGCATCCAGTGCGTCGTCGAGAGCGCGGACGCCGCCCTGCAGCAGCTGCAGGACGTCGGCGTCGAGGCGCGCGGCGTGCAGGACTTCGCCTGGGGCCGGTTCGTGTTCTTCACCGACCCCGACGGCAACGGCTGGGCGCTGCAGGAGCTGCCGGACTACTCGGCGATGCAGCCGAGCTAGCGGCGGCACGCAGCGCGAACGGCCGGCCGTCCCCAGCGGCCGGCCGTTCTCTGCGTCGGCTACTCGAGCGGCCAGACCGGTCGGATCTCGATCTGACCCGCTCTGGCCATCGGGTGCCTGCGCGCGATCTCGATCGCGGCGTCGAGGTCGTCGGCCTCGATCACGTCGAACCCGGCGATCCAGTCGACGCCCGTCGCCACCGCCCCGGGCGACGTGACGACCTCGCCGCCGCGCACCTTCACGACCGTGGCGTCGGCCGCCGGACGCAGTCGGTTGCCGTGGATACGTGCGCCGCTGCCGTCGGTCTCCGCGACCCACGACCGGGCGTCCGCCTCGAATTCCGGACCCACGTCGGTGTCGTCCGCGTCGGCGATAAAGAACAGAAACTCCATTGTCTTCTCCTTCGGTTGCACTATGTTTACAGTGTCCACATGAGAGGAGTCAAGAGGCGCTGTCCAGCCGTTTGGCGCACACTGCCTTGAACGGGGAGAGAAAGCGGCCTCCGCTACGTCGAGAGTGCACTTGTGCCCCGAAAAGTGCCAGGATTCGGGCGACAACTGCACTTTCGCGATCGGGCGCAGGGCGGGCGCGGGCGCGGCGGGGTTCCGGATGCAGCTGAGTGGCCACTTGTGGCGGCCGGCCTGCAGCTCTCGTAGCCACAACTGGCCAGTCAGCGCGGAGGACGGGACTGATGAGGTGGCGTCCAGCCGCGCAGCGCACACTGGCAGGATGCGAAACAGAATGAAGCCCGTCGAGCCCGCCCCCGGCCAGGAATCCGTCTGGGACTACCCGCGCCCACCCCGCGTGGAGCCCACGGCGGAACGTGTCGTCATCGCACTCGGCGGCACCGTGATCGCCGAGACGACCGACGCCGTGCGGGTGCTGGAGACGAGTCATCCGCCCGTCTACTACATTCCGCAGGCCGCGTTCGCGGCGGGCGCGCTCGAACCAGCCGCCGGGTCGAGTTTCTGCGAGTTCAAGGGCGTCGCCGGATACCTCGACGTGCGCGGCGGCGACGCGGTGGCCGCCGGAGCCGGCTGGTACTACCCGCAGCCGACCCCGGGCTTCGACGCGCTCGTCGACATGGTCGCGATCTACCCCGCGGCGATGGACTATTGCGAGGTCGACGGCGAACGCGTGCGTCCGCAGGCCGGCGGGTTCTACGGCGGCTGGATCACCGACC
>Ga0247803_1001972_pt1 | contig 10555 bp, 7 predicted proteins | sample UWRJL014104B1_FD_180928 | JGI IMG/M metagenome (GOLD analysis project Ga0247803, IMG submission 180928) | Plant litter microbial communities from Arlington Agricultural Research Station in Wisconsin, United States - UWRJ-L014-104B-1 | ecosystem: Environmental > Terrestrial > Plant litter >...
GCTTTTTCCGGGTCATTAAAGAAAAAATAAGTTTGATAAATCCGGTCTCCATCCTGATGGAAATCATCAAAAGTCAACTGGAAATAGGCTGTCAGAAAGAGGAATACACTGACACAAAAAGCGACCGAAAGGCCAACAATATTGATCAAAGCATAAGCTTTACTTTTCCAGATATTACGGAAAGCGATTTTGAGGTAGTTTCTTAACATGGCTGTTCTGGGATTTAGCCATTTGTCAGGAATAATTATACCAGAGAGATTTTAATGATTTAACCAATTGTATATGAATTGGTTAAATCATTGGACAATGTAAAATAGTGTCCGAAACTGAACAGTTTTGTTCGGTAATAGAAGTGAATGGAATTTTAATTCAGCTAACACTTTTCAAATATTTTAAGTAAAACCAATTTGCTATATTTGTATATACCAGGTAAAAAAAGAAATCATGAGCAGTTTAACAATTCAAACAAAACTGGAAACTTTGCCACCGAACCTTAAGAGTGAGGTAAATGACTTTATTGATTTTTTAATTGAGAAATCTGCCAAACAAAAACAAAAACAAAAACAAAAAGTTACTCCAAAGTTTGGAAGTGCAAAAGGCAAAATCAAAATGTCTGCCGACTTTGACGGGCCTTTGGATGATTTTAAAGAATACATGTAATGGAGTATCTGTTAGATACAAACATTTCTATGGTTTATTAACGGTGATTCAGAACTTTCAAAAGGCACGAAGAAGATCATCGAAAATCAAGAGCTAAATATATAAGCGTCGCTACATTTTGGGAGATCGCAATAAAAATTAATATTGGCAAATTGCAAATTGATATGCTGTTTCAGGAATTAAAGCTTCATGTAATAAGAAATGGATTTGAATTATTGCCAATCACATTTGAACATACAAATCACCTGATAACTTTGCCAATCCATCATAAAGATCCATTTGACAGAATTATTATTGCCCAGGCTTATTGTGATAATCTTACGGTAATCAGTCAGGATTCTAATTTTCAAAAGTATAAATTTAAAATTCGCTGGCAACCCTCTCTTATTCCGACTTCAAAGATTTTACCGGATTCGTAATCGCAGCCTTAATGGCCTGCGAGCTTACCGTCAGCAATGCGATGACAATAGCCAAAATTCCAGCCAGCGCGAACATCCACCATTGAATACTGATTTTATAAGCAAAATCCTGCAACCATTTGTTCATCAGATACCAGGTCAGCGGCGTGGCGATAACAATGGAAATGACAACGAGTTTGATAAAATCGCCTGACAATAAGGTTACAATGCTGCCTATGGAAGCGCCTAATACCTTTCTTACCCCAATTTCTTTAATTCGTTGCTGCGCTGCGAAAGTGGCTAATCCGAATAAACCCAGACAGGAAATCAAGATTGAAATGACCGTAAACGTGTTAACAATACGTGAGGTCCGGGCATCTGCTGAATAATTTCTCTGGAAATCTTCATTTAGAAAACTGTAAGAAAATGGCTCATCAGGAACCATCGATTTCCATTTCGTTTCTAGAAAAGGAATTACCTTGCTCACATCTGCTGTATTCACATGGGCAATGATGTAATTAAAATCGTTGGCAAACTGAGGCATGAATGCATAGGGTTCGATGACCGTATGTAAATCTGTGAAATGGAAATCCTTTACCACGCCAACGATTTCCAGACCTTCTCCCTTGTCATTAAATTTGAGCCGCGAACCAACCGCTTTGTCTAGTGGAATTCCAAATTTCCTGAGCGTTGCCTCATTCACAACTGTTCTGAAATTGGTATCTCCGGGAAATTCAGCCGAAAGCATTCTGCCTGCCGCCATTTCAAATCCCATGGTTTTCATGAAATCGGGCGCAACCCAATTGGTTTTGATAACCGAGGCTTCGTTCATACTTTGGTCGGGACGAAATACGGACATATCACTTGGATTTTTAATTCCCGGGTAGTAAGACGTACCCGAAGCACCGGCGATCTGATTGTTTTGCAGGATTTCATTTCGCAACGAAGCATAAGATTTACGTGCCTGTTCGCTTCTTAACGGAATTACAATCTGCTGGTCTTTCGTAAAACCGAGCGGCTGGTCTTTCATAAAATTGATCTGGCCCTGAATGACCATCGTCGCCACAACCAGCCCGATTGAAATCACAAACTGAAAGACAACCAGTCCTTTACGCAATGCCGTCGCCGAAACTGAGTTGACAAACCTGCCTTTAATGACATCCAAAGGATTAAAGACGGATAAATAAAAAGCGGGATAACTGCCAGCCAGTAGGCCTGTTAACAAAGCAAGTGCTATAAACGCGAGAACGATTTCAGGTTTAAATAAGTCGCCGATATCCAGAGTTTTATCAGATAGCTGATTGAAAACAGGGAGCAAAAGTGTTACGCACAGCACGGCAAAAAGCAGAGCAAAAAATGTCAGTACCATTGATTCGCCTAAAAACTGGCCAACCAGGCCACTCCTGCCAGCGCCCATCACTTTCCTGATACCCACTTCCGCCGCGCGTTTGGCCGAGCGTGCAGTTGCCAGATTCATGAAGTTGATACAGGCAATAAGCAAAGTAAATATCGCGATGGAGCCCAACACATACAGGTAGGTAGTACTGGTGGTGGGCGTTACTATTTCTGTGATTTTGTTGAATAAGTGGATTTCCCGCACGGGGAGTAAGTTCATGTGTTTTTTATAGCCGGCCTCTTTTGTGTCTTTTCCGGCATATTTTTCAACAAATGCAGGCAGTTTCTGATTGAATTTGTCAGGATTTGTGCCCGGTTTTAACCTGATATAGGTGTAAAACATATTGTTATTCGTGAAATCATGATCAGGTTGTCGCAGGTAATCTCCAACCCAGCCAGCCATTACTGGAAGAAAATACCTTGCGTCAATGTGCGATCTGCGGCTTTCGTCGCGGAAAACACCGGTGACTTTGAAATTTTCGGCGTTGCCGCTTGTGCCGCCGATGTTGATGGTTTTATCCAAAGGCGAAATATTGCCAAATAATTTTTTCGCAACATCTTCCGACAGAACCACTGAGTGAGGATCGTTGAGTGCGGTCCTTGAATCTCCTTCCACAAAATGATAGGAAAACATATCAAAAAAAGTGGAATCGACATGATAACCTTTTGTCTCAAATACTGATTTCACAGTTTTGCCTGATTCCTGAACTTTGATCAGGGTTTTGCCTTCAAGAAAGTTAAGCCAAACTCTGGTGACCTGGGCGACTTCCGGAAACTCCTGTTTAAGGGCAGTTGCGTATGGAGATGGAGCCCTTGGATTATCCATTTTCTCGCCGCTGAACCGCACATTTTCACTCCTGACCAGATACAATTCGCTTGCATGTTCCTGGTGCTTGTCAAATGCAAGTTCACTTAAAATGTAAAGCAGCAGCAACATGCAGCAAGTCATCCCGACGGTCAGGCCGAATACGTTAATAGCAGAAAATAACTTGCTTTTAAGCAAGTTTCTCCAGGCGATTTTTAAATAGTTTTTTATCATTTTTGGCTGTTAGCTTTTAGCGACTGGCTTTTAGCTGCAAAGCAGTCGATTAGTAGCTTCTTATGTTAAATATTTTGATTCCTTAGATAATCGAGTGCCAAACGCTTAAAATTAATGTTCTATTTGTTAACATTTTTAAAGCAAATAGCCAACAGCTAATAGGTACTAAAATTTGCAAAATCTCCTTCCGATTCATTTCCTACCCAAAAGCCGATTTTGTCACCTTTCTGATTGCTTAATTGCTTTACAACAAGGCTGGGTGCTGAATTGTTATTTACAAAAACACGAATTTCCTGATCTTTAATAACCAGGCGGCAATGTATCCATTCTTCGGGTTCCGGCGCCGGATTCAGAGGCTGTTCGTATTTGTTTGGAAACTCAGACCGTAACTTCGGCCAGTCATATTTCGGGAGCGCGATGTACTGGACCGAATGGTTTTTTCTTTCCTGCTCGGCTGATCTGAAATTAAACGGACGGAAATAAACGGCATCGTAGGTGCTGTCATTGGATCCGTGAAAAGCAATTCCTACGAAGCTTTTTTGCATCACATTTTTTCCTTTTACATCGAACTCAATGGTTCCATCCGTAAATTTTACGTTTTCCAGCCAGGCAAGTCCTGCGCCAGGTTTTTCATTGAGGTGAATGTATGATTTTCCGGAACTGCCATGGATTATACTGGCTTCGCGGTTCACGGTTTTCAAAGTTTTATCAATTTTTAATTTTGACAAGTCAACTTCCACTTTTTGTGCAAAGACCGTTAATGACCATAATAAGGCCATTAACGGGATGATCAATTTTTGCAAAAAGATGCAGATGTTCATGGTGTATTTATTTTATGTTTCAGAGCTAATAGTATTTCTGAATAACTGAATAATTGTACCAGTAATGTTATTTCATAATATTCATTTGTGTATCAGTAGGTTATAAAAAATATAAGTTGATGTCAACGTCCGAAACTGAACACTTTTGTTCGGTTTTGTGCTCGTTCGGCGGTATTTTTTTATCGTCGTTTAAATTGTTCATAGATGGATTTGACAACAGGCGATAAATCTGTTGCGGAAAGTTTTAGTCCGAAATAATGGAACAGACCGATGTCCACTCGCATAAACCGGTGTTCAATAATGAACACTTAATTGCATAGAAATAATTATAAGTAACTGACAGTCAAATGAAACTTCTTGTGGGTATAAGTTTTGCTATTTGAGGCACAGCCATGTTAATAAATCTAAACCAAGCCAAAAGCCGACTGCTGAAAGCTGATTGCCCAAAAAAGCTATGTTAAAAAATTATCTTAAAATCGCTTTTCGTAACCTCTGGAAGCACAAAGTTTTTTCGTTTATCAATATCATGGGTCTGACGGTCGGAATGTCGGCTTGTTTTCTGATATTTCTGTATGTTAATTTTGAATTAAGCTACGATGCCTTCAATTCAAAAGCGGACCGGATTTACAGATTGGTAACGGATATTAAAACACCCTCTGAAACCATCAATACAGGCTCTACTTCCTGGGCATTCGCTCCAAGTATCAAAACTGATTTTCCCGAAGTCGAAGCATTCGTCCGCATCAATGGAGGAAGTTTTTTGGTAAGAAAAGGAGACCTTAAATTCCAGGAAGAGAAATCCGTATTTGCGGATTCGACTTTGTTCAGCGTTTTTGATTTCAAACTGATAAAAGGAAACCCTAAAACGGCGTTAAGAGATCAGTTAAGCCTTGTTTTTACAGAAACGGCAGCCAAAAAATACTTTGGCGACACCGATCCGATTGGCCAGACATTGCTTCTGTCGGGTGAAGGTTTACCTGCAATTGTTACGGGCGTCATGAAGGACATACCTGAAAATGCGCAGTTTAAAGGTGATATGTTCATCTCTATGTCAACCCTTACCCAAAGATTTAACAAGGGAATCGATGACCAATGGGGGAATTTCGGTGCCACCACTTTTCTTCTTTTAAAACCGGGCACAACGGGAAGTGCGCTCGAAAAGAAGTTTCCGGCATTCTTGAAAAATCGGGCAGGCAAATTGATGACTGAATTAAATATGCATTACACGCTGTTTCTTGAACCATTAAAAGATGTGCACCTGCGCTCCACGAGAGGGTCGGATGATAGCGGAAGCCTGAACAATGTATATGTGTTTTCCATTGTTGCCATTTTCATCCTACTCATAGCCTGTATCAATTTTGTGAATCTTACCACGGCCCGCTCTGTGGAAAGAGCCAAAGAAGTTGGTATACGAAAAGTGGTTGGCGCTCCCAAAGCATTGCTGGCCAGGCAGTTCATCAGTGAATCAATATTGCTTTGTCTGATTGCATTTGTGTTTTCCGTCGTGCTTTCGGCCGCTTTAATCCCGCTTTTTAATAATTTGTCAGGGAAAATAATCAGCACCGGCATTTTAAGCAGCTTTCCTTTTGTGTTGGGAATGTTTGGTGCTTCCATTATCATCGGAATTCTGGCAGGTTTTTATCCCGCGCTGGTACTGTCTTCTTTTGAGCCCGTTGTCGTTTTGAAAGGCCGGTTCACCACCAGTGTGAAAGGGATTTTATTGCGTAAAGGATTGGTTACGTTGCAATTCGGTATTTCTATTGCGCTCATTATTGCGACTATTGTTGTTTTTACACAAATGAATTTCATGCGTAACCGTGATCTGGGTTTCAGTAAAGACCAGATGATGATTGTCAATTCCGAAGGTGATCCTAAGCGTGACGCGTTCAAAGAATCACTGGCAGGTTTGAGCGGAGTGAAATCCACTGCTGCTTCTTCCAGTGTTCCCGGCAGCGGCAACCCGGGCGCTTATTCAGAAATAGAGAATAAAAGTGGCGATTTGCAGATAGCCAATCTGGACCTGTACTTTGTGGACTTTGATTACATACCTCAGTTCAATCTAAAAATAGTTGCCGGGCGGGCGTTTTCAAGAGAATTTGGTACGGATACCACCCAGGCTATGGTGATTAATGAATCGGCGGTGAAATTATTTGGGTACAGTTCTCCGGAACAGGCGATAGGGCGAAGATTTAAACAATGGGGGCGTGAAGGAAAAATCGTTGGTGTGATAAAAGACTTTCACTTCCGCGCTCTGCAGGAAACGATCAAGCCATTGACGATGCGGATAGAACCAAGTAGAAGTGAGCTGGTTTCTGTGAAAATTGCTGGTGGAAATATTAAGGAAACGATTGCAGCTGTTGAAAGCAAGTGGAAATCAACAATGCCAAACCGTCCTTTCAGCTACTATTTTATGGACGAATTTTTTGATCGCCAGTACCGAAGTGAAGAGCGTTTTGAAAAACTGTTTTTCAACTTTGCCATTTTAGCTATTTTTATTTCCTGCCTGGGTTTGCTCGGTCTGGCCTCTTACAGTACTGCACAGCGTACCAAGGAGATAGGAGTGCGAAAAGTAATGGGCGCTTCTATCGGAAGTATCGTTGGCCTGTTGTCAAAGGATTTTTTGAAACTGGTTTTGATTTCCTTTCTAATAGCTTCTCCGATAGCGTATTATGGAATGTACAAGTGGCTTCAAAATTTTGCTTACCGTACGGATATTCACTGGTGGATTTTCATAGTAGCCGCATTTCTATCGACCGCCATTGCTTTCGCGACGGTTAGTTTTCAAAGTATCAGAGCTGCCTTGATGAATCCGGTGAAAAGTCTGAGAAGCGAGTAGGTTTGCCGAAACCACTGGTCAATACGCTACTAAAAAAATGATTGATCAAAAAACAGTATTGTAAAATAAAGCAAGGCATTTTAAAGCACAACCGGAGTCAGGCTTCGATTGTGCTTTAACCTCATAACATTTTGATCGGGAGCAGAATCTTAACCGTTGGTTTTATAACGATAATTATTATACGTTAAGATTGAAAAAACATCCTATTCCCGGAATAATCGTAAATGTTCAATAAACAGTGTAAGATAGCGCCGAAATACAACCAGCAGCTGATCCTGGTTGACTGAATTGTAATTTACGTTGTTTTTTGTACCAATGACCTTTTCTACGAATAAATGCCCATGTTCAAACTCAGAGAACAAAAGTTTTATTTTGAGTTTCAAATCAGAAATTTCGTCTGACTGTTCCTGGAAGCCAGGTTTCTCGCGGGTAGGACTAAACGGGATATAATTGGTTGTAATGCGTTCTATTTCAGCTATATATTCAGTAGCTTTTTCAATGAAAAATTCAGCAGTTTTCACAATATAAAGGAGTTGAGTAAGGAAATGGTTGGTTTAACAGGATAAATATAATACCCTCCACTTCATTATCAAAAAAATCCAGTTTCATTTAACAGTCATCCTCGGGAATTTCTGCTTCATTTTCCTTCCTTTCCAGTTCGACAAAATCTTCTCTGACCGGCGTAAAGCAATCCATAACCTTACATTCCGTAAACGCTTTTGCAGAATGTGGGGCCCAGGAGGGTATAAATGCGGACATTCCGGCAGTTAATAATTGTTTTTCACCATTGATATTAAATTCCAGTTCGCCTTCCAATATATGGCACCATTGTTCATGAAAGTGGCTGTGTTCTGGTAAAATTGTACCATTTTCAATCGTGAACCGACAATACGTGGCTTGTTCCGAATGAGCGATGGTACCGGAAATTCCGTCCCAGATTTTTAATGTCTTTTTTGTGTTGTAATCTATAAATGGCATGTTTCACTGCATTAGTTTGAAAAAATCAAAGTTAGAAAAAAAGTGATCATGAGCCTGAAAGGCGGCCTGTTTTTGACAGTAAAACTAAAAGCCAGTATCCATCTAGGCGAGGCAGTCTCTTTCTTGCAAAGCCAAACCGAACAGGCATTGTCCGCAATCGAACACCATTTGCTATTTGCTTTGTGTTTAAGTTACTTATTGTCAATATATTAGAAATTATCTCAGTTGTTGGCTTACTATTTGAGGAAAATGCCGTGACGATAAGGCGTTCAACACTTTTACAGCCATGATATGATCCATAATTATTTAAAAATTGCACTCAGGAATCTTGCCGGTCACAAGGCATATGCGTTCATTAATATTCTTGGACTTGCTTTGGGTATGACATGCGGATTGCTGATTTTTTTGCTGGTAAAATACAATCTCAGCTTCGATAATTTTCACGCCAATGCAGACCGTATTTACCGTATCGTTACCGAGCAGCACCGCGATGGCATTTCGTACCAGCCTGCTGTTCCAAGCCCGTTGGGGAAAGCTTTCCGGGACGACTATTCTTTTGCTGAAAAAGTGGGCCGCATTGCCACTTACGAAGAAGAAGTGATTACAATCAATTCCGGCAAAGAAATAAAAAAATATAAGGAAGAGGGCGGATTTGCCTTTGCCGAACCGGAATACTTCGATATTTTCAATTTTCCACTCATTGAAGGAAATAAGAAAACAGTTCTTTTGGAACCCAACACAGCCATTATTACAGAAAATCTGGCCAAAAAATATTTTGGTTCAGAAAGTCCGGTCAATAAAACACTGCGGTTTGGTGAAAAAATTGACGTAAAGATCACGGGCATTTTAAAGGATCTGCCTAAAAACACCGATCAGAGAACCGAAATTTTTGTGTCGTATCCAACCCTGAAACAACAAAACGAATGGCTGGCGAGTGTGGACGCCTGGGGAGGAATTATGAGCTCCATGAAATGTTACGTTTTGCTGCGGCCACAGATTTCGGTGGCTCAGGTTGAGAAGGTTTTTCCGGCTTATGTGAAAAAATTCCGTGCGGAAAGTACCAACGTACATCATTACAAACTCCAGCCGCTGGCCGACATCCATTACAATGCAAAATATGGCGGTCCAATGGAAAAGAAGAATTTGTGGATTCTATCGTTCATTGGTATTTTTCTGATCGTGACGGCCTGTGTAAATTTTATCAACCTGGCAACTGCCCAGGCGCTGAGCCGCGCCAAAGAAGTGGGCGTAAGAAAAGTATTGGGCAGTATGCGCGGACAGCTTTTCTGGCAGTTCATTGCTCAAACCGGCACTATTGCATGTTTATCTCTTGTTTTAGCGCTGTTATTGTCGTGGGCGGCATTGCCATTTGTGAATACCTGGTTCAATGTAAAGCTGGATTTTAATATACTTTCCGACTGGCAGTTGCTGCTTTTTATTCCGTTTATGGTTTTGCTTGTTACATTTTTCGCAGGGTCATATCCAGGGCTTATTCTGGCCGGTTTTCAGCCGGTGGTGGCTTTAAAAGGGAAACTTTCACAGCAAAATATTGGTGGTTTTAATGTGAGACGGGCCTTAATTATTACCCAGTTTGCTCTTTCGCAGGCATTGGTGATTGGGATGATCATCATTGCCAAACAGATGAATTTCGCCAGACAGTCGGATCTTGGTTTTGATAAAGAAGCGATTGTAACGATTCCAGTCTTTTCCGATTATCGGGCTGGAAAAGCGCTTAAAGGTGAATTTGAGCATTTGGCAGGCGTGGAAAAAGTGACCATGTGTTTTGCTGCGCCCGCATCAAGAATGAGCTGGAATACGACCCCGTTTTATGAAAACGACCCCAAAGAGCAGGGATTCCGGATTTCTGTGAAAGCAGCGGACGACAATTATATCAAAACTTTTGGGCTAAAACTGGTGGCAGGCCGGAACTTGCTGCCTGCTGATACTGCTCAGGAATTTGTCGTCAATGAAGCCTTTGCTAAAAAATTAAATCTCAAATCTTCTGATCAATTGCTTGGCAAGAAAATGAAGATTTCCGGCCATGGCGAAGGACCGGTTGTAGGTGTTGTCAAAGATTTTCATGACCAGTCGTTTCATGAAGATATCAATGCCATTTGCATTTTTTCTTCTCCCAGGCTTTATAACAATTTTGGTATAAAAATCAATAAAGCCAACATCGCAGTTACCATGGCAAGTCTCGAAAAATTATGGAGCGAGCGCCATCCTGACCAGCTGTTTGAATATGAATTTGTGGACGCAGACATTGCTGCTTTCTACGAAACTGAAACGCTGATGCTGAAACTGATACAGACATTTTCTGTGCTGGCTTTATTTATCGGTTGCCTCGGATTGTATGGCCTGGTTTCGTTTATGGCTACTCAGAAAACCAAGGAGATTGGCATCAGGAAGGTTCTCGGCAGCTCCATTA
>Ga0247803_1001974_pt1 | contig 10554 bp, 11 predicted proteins | sample UWRJL014104B1_FD_180928 | JGI IMG/M metagenome (GOLD analysis project Ga0247803, IMG submission 180928) | Plant litter microbial communities from Arlington Agricultural Research Station in Wisconsin, United States - UWRJ-L014-104B-1 | ecosystem: Environmental > Terrestrial > Plant litter >...
GCCGATCGTGACCTACTGCACCGGGGGCATCCGCTGCGAGGTATTGAGCTCGCTCATGGTCAGCCGCGGCTTCGGCGAGGTCTACCAGCTCGACGGCGGCATCGTGAAGTACGGCGAGACCTACGGTGACTCCGGGCTCTGGCAGGGCTCCCTCTATGTCTTCGACAACCGCATGTCGATCGACTTCACCGCCGACGCCACGGTGATCGGGCACTGCTACCGCTGCGGGGCCGACACGAAGAACATGCAGAACTGCCGCGACCTCTCGTGCCGCGAGCAGCTCGTGGTGTGCGAGGCGCACGCGGCGACGACCGCCTGCCCGCTGCACGCGGCCGCCCTGGCCTGAGAGCCGCGGGGCCGACGCGAACGACGCCCCGGCGGTGAGCCGGGGCGTCGCACGGGAGGCCTAGTTGCAGGTGATGGTCACGCCGTTGTCGAGCTCGTGCACGCCCGGTCCGTACTCCGCGCACTGGCCGACGAGGGCCGCGGCCCCGGCCGAGATGCCGATGACTATCGCGATGGTCGCGACAAGCGACAGGATCGAGATGACGATTCCCGCGACGGCAGGCCCGTTCTTGAAGCCGGCCTTCTTCGACTTACGGAGTGCGACAATGCTCACGATCAAGCCGACGAGGTTGGCGACGAACGCGAGAACGAGGCCGACGATGCCGAGGGTCTTGCCGGGGTTGACACCGGTTGCGGTTGTTTCAGACATGGATCTCCTAGTGACGTGGGGTACTGCTGCGACGAGTGTCGGCCAACCTTATTGCGTTAGCCAAACACCCGACCACAGTCGCCACGCCCCCAAAACGGGAGACATTGGAGCGTATTTCGAGCACAAAAATGCCCCGGCCGTGGGGCCGGGGCATCTCGTGGAACGCTGCCGAATTACGGGCAGGTGACCGTGGTGCCGGTCGTGGTCTCGTAGACGCCGGGAGCCTGGCCCTCGCAGAGGCTGCTCACGGCGGCGACGCCTGCGACGACGATGCCGATGACGGCGATGACCTGGACCACGAACAGCACGAAGCCGACGATGATCGCGGCGAGCGCGAACTTGTTCTTGAAGCCGGCCTTCTTCGACTTCGTGTACGCGACGATGCCGAGGATCGCGCCGATGAGCGACGCGAAGATCGACACGATGAGCGCGACGATGCCGAATGTCTTGTTCGGGTCGACTGCACCGTTGGCGGCGCCGTTGGCGGCGGGAGGCGTTGCGGGGGCGGCGGGAATGGTGCTGGACATGGGACTCCTATGAGGGTCGTTGGGGAAGAAAAGACGAGTAAAACGCGAACATCGTCGGTACACCCTATTGGAATACGGGATCGCCTGACCATGGGTACCTCTGCCCCCGCTTCGGGGCGTGCCGGGCGCCGGCGTGGGATGCACCATGATGGAGTCATGAAAATCGGCATCCTGACGAGTGGCGGCGACGCCCCCGGCCTCAACGCGGTCATCCGCGGAATCGTGTACACCGGCATCGCGACGGGCAAGTGCGAGCAGTTCGTCGGATTCAAGAACGGCTGGAAGGGCGTCGTCGACGGCGACACCATGCCCCTCGGCCGGCACGAGATCAAGGGCATCCACAAGCAGGGCGGCACGATCCTCGGCACCTCCCGCACCAACCCCTTCGACGGCAACGGCGGGGTCGAGCGCATCAACGAGGTCATGCGCGAGAACGGGCTCGACGCGATCATCGCCATCGGCGGCGAGGGCACGCTCGCCGCGGCCAAGCGGCTCACAGACGCCGGCATCAACATCGTGGGCGTTCCCAAGACCGTGGACAACGATCTGGATGCCACGGACTACACCTTCGGCTTCGACACGGCCGTGCAGATCGCGACCGACGCGATGGACCGGCTGCGCACGACCGGCGACTCCCACGGCCGCTGCATGATCGCCGAGGTCATGGGCAGGCACGTGGGCTGGATCGCCCTGCACTCGGGCATGGCGGCCGGCGCGCACGCCATCCTCATCCCCGAGCAGAAGACCAGCGTCGACCAGATCATCTCCTGGGTGACCTCGGCGCACGACCGCGGCCGGGCGCCGCTCGTCGTCGTCGCAGAGGGCTTCTCCCTCGACTCGATGGACGACCCGCACAGCGAGCGCGGCCTCGACGCCTTCGGCCGCCCGCGTCTCGGCGGCATCGGCGAACTGCTCGCGCCCATCATCGAGGAGCGCACCGGCATCGAGACCCGCGCCACGACCCTCGGCCACATCCAGCGCGGAGGAACCCCGAGCGCCTACGACCGTGTTCTCGCGACCCGTCTCGGCATGGCGGCGCTCGACGCCGCGATCGCCGGACGCTGGGGCCACATGGTCGGGCTGCGCGGTACCGACATCATCACGGTGCCCTTCGCCGACGCCCTCGGCAAGCTGAAGACCGTGCCGCAGGCGCGCTACGACGAGGCGCGCATCCTCTTCGGGTAACGCCGTCGCCAGTCGGCCCGCTCACCCGCCGACGAAGCCCGCCGCCCGCGCGACCAACATCTCCCGCTCCCTCTCGTTGCGCGTCAACTCGGCCGCGCGCAGAAACTCGCCGCGGGCCTCGGCAGACCGCCCGAGCTTCGCGAGCAGGTCACCCCGGACCACGGGCAGCAGGTGGTACCCGGCGAGGCTGGGAGCGATCAGATCCACGAGGTCGAGCGCGGCGGCGGTCCCGCCCGCCCGCGACAGGGCGACGGCCCTGTTCAGTTCGACGACGGGCGACGACGTGATGCTCGCGAGGGCGTCGTAGAGGGCGACGATCTCGGCCCAGTCGGTCTCCTCCGGCGAGGCAGCCGTCGCGTGACACCGGGCTATCGCCGCCTGCAGCGCGTAGACGCCGCGAGGTGCCGCGAGGGCGTCGGCCCTGGCCAGAGCGGCGACACCGCGGCGGATCTGCAGGTGGTCCCAGCGGGCACGGTCCTGGTCGTCGAGCAGCACCGGATCGCCCGCCGCCGACACCCGCGCCGCCAGCCGCGACCCCTGGAACTCGAGCAGCGCCAGCAGAGCGTGCGCTTCGGCCTCCCGCGGCACCAGGCCCGCGAGAACACGCGCGAGACGCAGCGCCTCGTTGCACAGCGTCGGCCTGATCCAGTCGTCACCGGCGGTCGCCGAGTAGCCCTCGTTGAACACGAGGTAGATCACGCCGAGCACGGCGTCGAGCCGCGGCGCGAGCTCGCTCCGCTCGGGCACCTCGAACGGCACCCGCGCGGCGGTGATGGTCTTCTTCGCGCGCGTGATGCGCTGGGCGATCGTGGCGGTCGGCACGAGGAAGCCGCGGGCGATCTCGTCGATGGTCAGCCCGCCGAGCAGGCGCAGCGTCAGAGCGACCCGCGACGGCCCGGGCAGCACCGGGTGGCAGGCGGTGAAGACGAGCCGCAGCAGGTCGTCGTCGATCTCGTCCGGTTCCGCGCTCTCGTCGACCTCCCCGGAGGCGAGGAGCGCGTACTTGCCCGCGAGAACCGACTGGCGGCGCCATCCGTCGATCGCCTTCCTCTTGGCGACCGACGTCAGCCACGCCGCCGGGTTCGACGGGACGCCGCCCTCGGGCCACTGCTCGAGAGCTGCCACCAGCGCGTCGCCGACGAGCTCTTCGGCGGTGCCGATGTCGCCGGTGAAGCGCACGAGCGTCGCGAGAACCCGCGCCCGCTCGATGCGCCACACCGCCTCGACGGCCGAGCGCGTCGCCGCTACGCCGTGCGGGACTGGCCCTGATCCTCGCGCCACTGCGCTTCCTTCTGCACGTACTCGTTGTCCTGCGGGAAGTCGGCGAGCTCGAACACCTGGCGCACCTCGACCTGCGCCTCGCGCAGCGGGATGCGCCGCGCCCATTCGATGGCCTCGTCGCGGGAGGCGACATCGATCATCCAGAATCCGCCCAGCAGCTCCTTGCTCTCGGTGAACGGGCCGTCGACGACCTCGCGGTCGTCGCCGTCGAACAGCACCCGCGCTCCCCCGGAACTCGGGTGGAGGCCCTCGCCGGCGAGCATCACGCCCGCCTTGATCAGCGACTCGTTGTAGGCGCCCATCAGGTTCATGGCCTCCTCCGTCGGGCCGTTCGACTGGGGGTTGGACTCGTCGGTCTGCATCAACAGCATGAACTTCATCGTGATCATCTCCTCCGTGGAGCGCGATTCGCTCCTCAACCGGTACGTCGAACAATGATCTCGGAATTCGACACGGGCGGCGAAGAATCTCGAGGTTTAGGCTGGGCGGCATGTTCCGTGCCATCGTCGTCACCCGGCCCACAGACTCCCCCGCCAGTGCGGAACTCCGAACAGACGTGACGGATGCCTCGCTCGGCGAGGGCGACGTCACGATCGACGTCGAGTACTCGAGCATCAATTTCAAGGACGGCCTCGCGCTCACGGGGCGGCCGGGCGTGATCAAGGCCGAGCGGATGATCGCGGGAATCGACCTCGTGGGGGTCGTCACCTCGGTCCCTGAGCCTGTCGAAGGGCGCGAGCCTGTCGAAGGGCGCGAGCCTGTCGAAGGGCGCGCTTCGACAGGCTCAGCGAGCGTGAAGATCGGCGACCGCGTCATCGTCAACGGGTTCGGCATCGGCGAGAACCACCCGGGCGGCCTCTCCGAGCGGGCTCGGGTGAAAGCCGAGTGGCTCGTGCCGCTGCCCGACGACCTCTCCCCCGCGCGGGCCGCCGCGATCGGCACGGCCGGCTTCACCGCCATGCTCGCCGTGCTCGCGATCGAGAAGTCGTCGCGGCCCGCCGGCGGCGGTGAGGTGCTCGTCACCGGGGCATCCGGCGGTGTCGGCTCCATCGCCATCGCCCTGCTCTCCCGTCTCGGCTACCGCGTGACCGCCTCGACCGGTCGCGAGTCGGAGCACGGCTACCTGCGCTCGCTCGGCGCGACCGACGTGATCGACAGGGCGACGCTCTCCGAGCCGGGCAAGCCCCTGCAGTCGCAGCGCTGGGCCGCCGCGATCGACTCGGTGGGCAGCCACACCCTGGCCAACGTGCTGGCGCAGACGAACTACGGCGGCGTGGTCGCCAGCTGCGGGCTCGCCCAAGGGGGCGACCTGCCCACGACCGTGATGCCGTTCATCCTGCGCGGCGTCTCGCTCGTCGGGATCAACTCGGTCTACTGCCCGCTGCCGCTGCGCCTCGAGGCGTGGCAGCGGCTCGCCGACGACCTCGACCTCGACCTTCTCGACTCGCTCACCGAAACCGTGAGTCTCGACGGCGCGATCGGCGTGGCGGAGCGGATCATGGCGGGCGAGGTGCGCGGTCGCACCGTCGTCGACGTGCGAAACTGACCTGATGAACCCCGTCTTCCTCATCATCGGCTCGGTCTTCGCGGTACTCGCCGCGGTGCTGCACGTCGTCATCTTCCGCTTCGAGAGCATCCAGTGGAGCACGCCCTCGGTGTGGAAGCGCTTCGGCATGACCTCGCAGGCCGACGCCGACGTGGTGCGCCCGATGGCGTACAACCAGGGGTTCTACAACCTGTTCCTCGGCGTGGGCGCGGCTCTCGGCGTCGTCCTGCTCGCGACCGGCGTGACCGAGGCCGGTTACGCCATCGCGCTCTTCGCCACCGGCAGCATGCTCGCCGCGGCGTCGGTGCTGATCCTCTCGAACCCCAAACTCGCCCGCGCCGCCATCACCCAGGGCGCGTTCCCGCTGCTCGCCGTGCTGTTCCTGCTGCTCGCCCTCGTCTAGGGCTGTTCGGCGGGCCTTACGCGCCAGTGTGGTGCGTATGCGCCACGTCGAGCTGGCGCACGCGTACCGAAATGGCGCGGAAGCGGCGCGACCGTCTGCGCGCGGGCCGAGTGGAGCGGGCCCGCTACTCGGGCGCCGGCGCCGACGCCGCGGCACGGGCCGCGCCGGGCAGCGCCGACAGGATGCGGTCGGTCGCGCTCTCGTCGAGCGCCGCCGACACGAACCACGCCTCGTACACGCTCGGCGGCAGCGAGACGCCGGCGTCGAGCATCGCGTGGAAGAACGCCGGGTACCGGAAGGCCTCCTGCGCCTTCACGTCGACGTAGTTCTCGGGCACCGTCGAGCGGAACGCGAACGAGAACAGGTTGCCGGCCCGCTGCACCGTGTGTGCGACCCCCTCTGCGGTGAGGGCCGCGGATGTCGCGTCGGAGATCAGCTCCGCGGCGCTGTCCAGGCGCTGGTAGACCGAGACGTCGGCAGCGGTCAGGGTCGCGATGCCCGCGGCGACGGCGACGGGGTTTCCGCTGAGCGTTCCCGCCTGGTAGACCGGGCCGAGGGGTGCGAGGTAGTCCATGATGTCGGCGCGGCCGCCGAGCGCGGCGAGGGGCATGCCGCCGCCGACGACCTTGCCGAAGGTGACCAGGTCGGGGGTGTAGCCGTCGCCGCCGTCGAGCGACTCGAGTCCGAGCCATCCGCCGGTCCCGACGCGGAAGCCGGTGAGCACCTCGTCGACGATCAGCAGCGCGCCGTTGGCGTGCGCTGTCTCGGCGAGGAAGGCATTGAAACCGGGCAGGGGGGTTACGACGCCCATGTTGGCGGCAGCCGCCTCGGTGATGATCGCGGCGATGCGGTCGCCGAACTCCGCGAAGACCGCGGTGATCGCGTCGCGGTCGTTGTACGGGATGACGAGGGTCTGCGCGGCGGTCGCGGCGGTGACGCCGGCCGATCCGGGCATGGCCATCGTGGCGAGCCCCGAGCCCGCCTCGGCCAGGAGGCCGTCGGAGTGACCGTGGTAGTGGCCGGCGAACTTCACGAGCAGGTCGCGGCCGGTGAATCCGCGGGCGAGGCGGATCGCGGTCATTGTGGCCTCGGTGCCCGTCGACACGAGCCGCACCTTCTGCACGGCCGGGACCCGGGTGAGGATCAGCTCGGCCAGCTCGGTCTCGCCGGGGGTCGACGCTCCGAACGAGAGTCCGCGGGCGGCGGCATCCTGAACGGCCCGCACTACCGACGGATGCGCGTGGCCGAGGATCGCGGGACCCCACGAGTTGACGAGGTCGACGTAGGAGCGGCCCTCGACATCGGTGATGTGGGCACCGGCGGCCGACACGAAGAACCGGGGCGTTCCGCCGACCGAGCCGAACGCGCGGACGGGCGAGTTCACTCCGCCGGGGATGGCGGAACGGGCACGGTCGAACGCTTCTTGGTTGGTGGTCATTTCAGTCTTTCGGCGAGCTCTACGGCCCAGTAGGTGAGGACGACGTCGGCGCCGGCTCGCTTGATTGCGAGAACCGACTCGTCGATGGCGCGTTCACGGTCGATCCAGCCGTTTGCGGCGGCGGCCTCGATCATGGCGAACTCGCCCGAGACCTGGTACGCCCACACCGGCACGGCGGAGGTGGCCGCGACGTCGGCGAGCACGTCGAGGTAGCTGCCGGCAGGCTTCACCATGACGACGTCGGCGCCCTCGGCGATGTCGAGCTCGACCTCGAGCATGCCCTCGCGGCGGTTGGCTGGATCCATCTGGTAGGTGCGGCGGTCGCCGACGAGCGACGAGTTGACCGCCTCGCGGAACGGCCCGTAGAACGCCGAGGCGTACTTGGCCGCGTAGGCGAGGATCGCGGTGTCGATGAAGCCGGCGCCCTCGAGCGCCTCGCGCACTGCCGCGGTCTGGCCGTCCATCATTCCGCTGAGGCCGAGCATCTGCGAGCCGGACGCCGCCTGCACCAACGCCATCTCGCGGTAGCGCTCGAGGCTGGCCTCGTTGTCGACCCGGCCAAGCGCGTCCAGCACCCCGCAGTGCCCGTGGTCGGTGAACTCGTCGAGGCACAGGTCGGTCTGCACGACGAGCGCTCCGCCCGCCGCGTCGACGGCGACCCGCGTCCCGACGTTGAGGATGCCGTTCGGGTCGGTCGCGCCCGAGCCGATGGCGTCTTTCTCGAGCGGCACTCCGAAGAGCATCACGCCGCCGATTCCGGCCTCGGCCGCGGCCTCGACCGCGCGCGGCAGGCTGTCGAGCGTGTGGTGCACGACGCCCGGCATCGAGCCGATCGCGACCGGCTCGCTGATGCCCTCGCGCACGAACATCGGCAGCACCAGATCGGCGGGGTGCAGCCGCGTCTCGGCGACGAGGCGGCGCATGGCCGGCGAGGTGCGCAGACGACGGGGGCGGATGCTGCGTTCTGTCACTGTTCTTCTCCGGATGCCTCGCCCGAACGGTTCGCGACGAACTCGACGAGCGCGTCGACGAGGGCGTCGGCGGAGCGGGACTCTGCGATGACGTCGACCCCAAGCCCGGCCGCGCGGGCGTCGAACGCTGTGCGCGGACCGATGCAGGCCACGATTGTGCCATCGGGAAGCGGCGAGAGCTGCTTGGCGACCTGGCGCGCGACGCTGCCCGAGGTCACGAGCACCGCGCCGATGCGTCCGGACGCGACGTCTGCGGCGACGTGCTCGGCGATCGGCACGCCGACGGTGCGATAGGCGGAGACGAACTGCACGTCGAGACCCAGCTCGGCGAGTCCGCTGACGAGTGTGGGTTCGGCGATGTCGGACTGCGGAATGAGCACCCGCCCGGTGATCTCGGCGACCGGCCACTCCTTGAGCAGGCCGCGCGCGGAGTTGTCGCCATCGGGGATGAACGCGACGTCGTAGCCCGCGACGGCGAGCGCGGCGGCGGTCGTCTCGCCGACGGCGGCGATCTTGGTGTTCGGCGGCACGATGACGCTCTGCCCGGCGAGAACGTCGACCGTCGTCGCGCTGGTCACGACGAGCCAGTCGAACTGGCCGTCCTGCAGCTCGTACAGTGCGTTGGCGAGGGTCTGCGGGTCGTCGGCGCTCGCGAAGTTGATGAGCGGCGCGATCACCGGAACGGCGCCGTAGCCGCGCAGCGTTGCGGCGACGGTGTCGCCCCAGCGCCCGCCGCGGGGAACGAGCACGCGCCAGCCGGCGAGCGGTTTCGCCCTGGTCACTGTGCGCCCCCGACCGGGGCGAAGCGCGCCGCGCCGTTCTCGAGCAGCTCGGCGGCGACGCGTTCGGCGACTTCGAGCGACGGATGCGGCGTGTCCGCGACATAGAGCGCGTGCGAGCTCGTCAGCTTCTCGGTGCCGTCGGGGCTGTAGACCCGGGCGTCGAGGAACAGCAGCCCGTCGTCGATCTGGCCGTGCGCGCCGATCGGTGCTGCGCAGCCCGCCTCGAGGATCGCGAGCACGTGCCGCTCTGCCTCGACGATGGTGCGCGTGGGGTTGTGGTTCAGGGCGGCGACGAGCTTCTCCTCGCCGGCGCGCACCTCGAGCGCGAGCGCGCCCTGGCCGGGGGCGGTGGGCCAGCCGTCGAGGCCGAGGAACTCGGTGACCGCGCCGAGGCGGCCCAGGCGGTCGAGACCGGCCGCGGCCAGTACGACGGCGTCGAGGCGGCCCTCGGCGACGTGGGCGAGGCGGGTGTCGACGTTGCCGCGGATGTCGACCACCTCGATGTCGGGGCGGCGTGACCGCAGCTGCGCGGCGCGGCGCGGCGACCCGGTGCCCACGCGGGCGCCCTCGGGGAGGTCGTCCATCGTCAGCCCGTCACGGGCGCAGAGCGCGTCGCGCGGGTCGACGCGCTTGGGGATCGCGCCGATGGCGAGTCCGGGGTAGGCGCCGGTCGGCAGGTCTTTGAGCGAGTGAACGACCACGTCGACACGGCCCGCAACGAGGGCCTCGCGCAGGGCGCCGGCGAACACTCCGGTGCCGCCGAGGCTCGCCAGCGACTCGGTCGACGTGTCGCCCTCGGTCTTCACCGTGACGATCTCTACCGCGACGCCGGTCTTCGCGGTGAGCGAGCTCGCGATCGTCTGGGTCTGGGCGACGGCGAGCGCGCTGCCGCGCGTGCCGATCCTGATGACTGTGGGCGTCACGGCACGACTCCGGCCAGCGCGGGCTTGAAGCCGAGGCGCACGTTCTCACAGCAGCCGGGGCGGCAGACGTCGTACCAGGGGCCGAGCTCGGTGAGCGAGGGGCGATCGGCGACGGGCACTCCGTCGCGGCGTTCGAGCACGAGGTCGATGAGTCCGCTGACGTAGGCGGCGTGCACGCCGGGGGTCGGCACGCGCACGGCGAAGACGTCCTGCTCGGCACTGGTCTCCATCGCCTCGGTGTCGAGGTCCCACTTGACCTCCATGTGGTCGGACACGAATCCGAGCGGAACGATGACGACGGCCTTGACGCCCTTGCCGGCGAGTTCGGTGATGGAGTCGTTGATGTCGGGCTCGAGCCACGGCATGGTCGGCGGGCCGGAGCGCGACTGGTAGACGAGGCTCCAGGCCGGTGCCGCATCCTGCGCCGCGATGACGACCTCGGCCACCGCGAGGTGCTGGGCGGCGTACGCGCCGCCCTCGCCGAATCCGCGCGACGCCGGTCCGCTCTTGGCGGCGTCGGTCGACGGGATGCTGTGGGTGGAGAAGAGCACGTGCGTCTGCTCGAGCGGGATGCCCTTCGCCGCGACATCCGCGAGGCCCTGACGTACGCCCTCGATGAAGGGTTCGACGAAGCCGGGGTGGTCGAAGAACTGGCGCACCTTGTCGATCGCGATGACATCGCCGAGGCCGGTCTCCTCGAGCGCGATCGCGTAGTCCTCGCGGTACTGGCGGCAGCTCGAGTACGAGCTGTAGGCGCTCGTGCCGATGGCGATGAGCTTGGTG
>Ga0247803_1001976_pt1 | contig 10545 bp, 6 predicted proteins | sample UWRJL014104B1_FD_180928 | JGI IMG/M metagenome (GOLD analysis project Ga0247803, IMG submission 180928) | Plant litter microbial communities from Arlington Agricultural Research Station in Wisconsin, United States - UWRJ-L014-104B-1 | ecosystem: Environmental > Terrestrial > Plant litter >...
GCTCGCCTGGAGCAAAATAAAAAAGAGAGGCGCTAAGCGTTACCTTGAGGATATTGACGCTGAGTATGAGGTGTAGCGTAGCCCGGTCATCGCGCCTGGTTTGGGACCAGGAGGTCGCAGGTTCAAATCCTGCACCCCGACACTAACGCCTTTCAAAGGCAGTCAAAACCTCTTAAATCGCATGATTTAAGGGGTTTTTCTATTTTATTCAACTCCAAAATATTCAAGTTATAACGTTTACCTAAAGGGATTACTGATGTATGTGGCATCACTAAAACACTTACGTTCCATATTGCCAGCCACGCGTTTGCAACCCCTGTTACATTAAGCAATGGTGTACCGATGGGAAATGAAATAACAGTTAGCAAAAATGTATCATTGAAATTTTAATTTTGAAATACTATCGAAAATAAAAAAAGTCCCACCGAAGCAGGACTAAAGATTTTCATCTACGGCATATAGCCTTATTGTGATAAGATTAAAGATTAGAAATTTTAATCAAGTCAAATATATGTAAAAAAATAATCAACATGTTAAAATCATGAATATTATTATTGTAGTTTTATTCTTTCTTTACTCAAAATTAATATACCATGGCAAGAATTTTAGGACTGGACTTAGGTACAAATAGTATTGGTTGGGCAATAGTGGATAAAGATGGAGCAGATTTTTCACTAGTTGACAAAGGGGTCAGGATATTTTCTGAGGGTGTAAAATCTGAAAAGGGAATTGAAAGCTCTAAAGCAGCAGAACGTACCGGTTACAGGAGTGCCAGAAAAATTAAATTTAGAAGAAAGCTGAGAAAATATGAAACCCTAAAAGTACTTTCTAAAAATGGTATGTGCCCCTTATCAGTTGAAGAAGTTAAAGAGTGGCGTACGTCTAACTTTAAATCCTATCCTTTAAATCCTGAGTTTTTAAAATGGTTAAGTACTAATGATGAACATAATATTAATCCTTATACTTTTAGAGACAGAGCCAGTAAACAAAAAGTTTCGCTTTATGAGTTGGGTAGGGCGTTGTACCATATTGCTCAACGAAGAGGTTTTTTAAGTAATAGATTAGACCAATCGGCAGAAGGAATTTTAGAAGAACATTGTCCGAAAATAGAATCAATTGTTGAGGATTTAATTTCTTATGAGGAAATTATAGAAAATTTAAAAGAATATTTTTATGAAACCGGAGTACTTGATGCTAATGAAAAAAGTGGTTATGCAAAAGATTTAGATGAAGGTGATAAAAAATTGGTTTCATTATATAAATCAATTCAAGCAATTGTTAAAAAGAATGAAACTGATTTTGAAAAAGGCAAAGCAGAAATTATTGAACGATTAAACAAAAAAGATGTTTTAGGGAAAGTAAAAGGTAAAATTAAAGATATTTCACAAGCCATGCTTGATGGAAACTTTAAAACTTTAGGTCAGTATTTTTTTAGTTTGTACAACAAAGGAAAAATTAGAAATCAATATACTTCTCGTGAAGAACATTATTTGAATGAGTTTATTACAATTTGTAAAGTTCAAGGAATTGAAGAAATTAATGAGAATGAAAAATTACCAGAAAAGAAATTTACTGGATTAGCAAGAGAATTGTACAGGGCAATTTTCTTCCAAAGGCCATTGAAATCTCAAAAAGGATTGATTGGAAAATGTTCCTTTGAAACAAGTAAATCTCGTTGTGCAATTTCACACCCTGATTTTGAAGAATACAGAATGTGGACCTATTTGAATACTATAAAAATAGGAACTCAAAGCGAAAAAACGTTACGCTTTTTGACTATGGAAGAAAAGCTGAAATTAGTTCCAAAATTTTACAGAAAAAACGATATTAATTTTGAAGTTTTAGCCAAAGAATTAATTGAAAAAGGAGCGAGTTTCGGATTTTATAAATCTTCTAAAAAGGACGATTATTTTTATTGGTTCAATTACAAACCAACTGATACGGTTTCTGCTTGTCAAGTTTCAGCATCATTAAAAAATGTGATTGGAGACGATTGGAAAACAAAAACATTTACTTACAAAACAATAAATTCTAAAAGAGAAGAGGTAACAAAATCAGTTGATTACAAAGATTTGTGGCATTTACTGTCAGTAGCAACTTCGGATGTTTATTTATATGAATATGCAAAAGACAAACTAGTTTTTGATGATAAAAACGCAAAAGCTTTCAGCAAAATCAAATTGAAAAAAGATTTTGCAAGTTTAAGTTTGAACGCCATTAATAAAATACTTCCGTATTTAAAACAAGGCCTGTTGTACTCTCATGCTGTTTTTATGGCTAATATTGAGAATATTGTGGATGAGGATATTTGGAGAAATCCCACAGAACGCATGTTTATTCAAAATGAAATTGCGAAACTTATTGATAATAATACGGTCGAAAATAGTAAACTGGGAGTTGTAAATGAATTGATTAAAGGTTGCAAGGTTGATAACTGTTATTATTCTAAGGAAGCAGAACCGATTTATAGGGAAGATTTAAAAAAGAAAGTAGCTTCAACTTTTAAAAATAGCGATAGCCAGGAATTAATTGTAAACGAACTATTCCCCATTTTTATTGAGCAACTAAAGAAATATGAATACATTATAATTAAACGTTTAGACGAGAAAGTAATTGAGTTTTTAAAGGGTGAAAATGAAAATGGTGAAATCTATTGCAGTAATCAAAACAGGTTAAACAAGCTTTATCATCCCTCAGACATAGAGGTTTTTAAAAAAAAGATTATTAAGGATGAGTTTGGAAATGAAAAAGTGGTATTAGGAAGCCCCGCTAACTACCTCAATTAAGAACCCTATGGCAATGCGTGCCTTGCATCAGTTGCGAAAAGTATTGAATGCAATAATTTTAGAAGGACAAATTGATGAAAATACACGAGTTCATATTGAAATGGCGCGCGAATTAAATGATGCCAATAAAAGAAAGGGGATTCAGGATTATCAAAACGAAAACAATAAGTTTAGAGTAGATGCTATCAAAGAGATCAAAAAACTATATTTTGAAGAGTGCAAAAAAGAAGTAGAGCCAACGGAAGATGATATTTTGCGTTATCAACTTTGGATTGAACAAAATAAAAAGGAAATTTATGAGCCAACTATTAATGGAGGGGCAAGTCGAAACATAAAAATTTGCGATATCATCGGAAGTAATCCTGCTTACGATATCGAACATACAATCCCAAGAAGTCGTTCCCAGGATAATTCTCAAATGAATAAAACACTTTGTAGTCAAAAATTCAACAGGGATAATAAAGGAAATAAAATGCCAATTGAGCTTTCTAATTATGAAATGATTGAACCTTTCATTTTACATTGGAAACAAGAAGCTGACAATTTAACCAACATTATTGATGGGCTAACAAAATCAATTAAATCTGCTGCAACTAAAGAAGAAAAAGATAAAAAGATAAGAAGAAGACATTACTTAACTTTAAAACGAGACTATTTAAAGGGTAAGTATGAGCGTTTTATTTGGCCTGAACCAAGGGTAGGTTTCAAAAACAGCCAAATTCCCGATACCGGGATTATTACTAAATATTCGCAAGCCTATTTAAAATCGTATTTTAGTAGAGTAGAAAGCGTAAAAGGTGGAATGGTTGCCGAATTTAGGAAACAATGGGGAATTCAGTAAAGTTTTATTGACGAAAACGGATTCAAGCAATATAAAGTAAAGGATAGAAGCAAACACACACATCATACTATTGATGCCATTACAATTGCCTGTATGACCAAAGATAAATATGATGTTTTAGCCCACGCCTGGACTTTAGAAGACGAACAAAATAAAAAGGAAGCCAAAGCCATTATTAAACAAGCCAAGCCTTGGAAAACATTCACAGAAGATTTAAAAAAGTTAGAAGAAGAAATATTGGTATCGCACCACACACCAGATGTTGTTAAAAAACAGTCTAAAAAAATAATCAGGGTTAGGGGGAAAAAACAATATGTAGCCGAAACTGAGAAAGATTATGAAGGGAAAACTATTGCTAAAAAAGATGTTAACGGTAAAGTAATTTACAAATTAGATGAAAAAGGCAACCGTATTCCAAGATTGCAACAGGGCGATACTGTTAGGGGATCATTGCATCAGGACAGTATTTACGGAGCAATTAAAAACCCATTGAACCAAGAAGAAATTAAGTATGTTATTCGTAAAGATTTAGAAAGTATCAAGGCCTCTGATATTGAAAATATAGTTGATGAAGTGGTAAAGGAAAAAGTAAAAGAAGCAATAGAAAATAATGTGTTACTTATTTCTTCTAATGCCCAGCAAAAAAATAAATTTGCTGAAAACCAAAACGTTTGGATGAATAAAGAAAAAGGAATAGCCATTAATAAAGTGCGCCTATATGCTAATTCTGTTAAGAATCCATTAGAAATTAAAGAGCATAGTATATTGTCAAAATCTAAACATACATACAAGCAAAAGGTTTATGCCCAAAATGATGAAAACTACTGTATGGCTATCTATGAATTAGATGGTAAAAGAGATTTTGAACTAATAAATAATTTTAATTTGGCTAAATTACTTAAGGAAGAACAGGGATATTATCCTTTAAATAAGGATAAAGAAATTAAAGGTAAGAAAGTTCAAATTCCAATTGCTAAAAGCAATAATCGAGATGTTGTTTTAAAACGTGGTCAGCAAGTTATTTTTTATGATAATAAAGTGGAGAACCCAAAAGATATAACTGAAATATTAGATTTTAAAGGAAGAATTTATATTATTGAGGGGTTGTCAATACAAAGACAAAAAGACAAAAAAACCGGAAAAATCAATGAGTATGGAATAATCGAATTTCGATATTTTAAGGAAGCAAGAAAAGATGACGATATAAAAAAAGAAAAATTTAAACCTGATGGTGCATTCAAATTGGGAGAAGATAAGCCAACTAGGAAAATGAATCACAACCAGTTTTCTGCTTTTGTCGAAGGAATAGATTTCAAAGTTTTATCAACAGGGAAATTTCAAAAAATATGAATCTGTAAATATTTATACATATTGTCACTAAACACAGTTGTGGTTTGATTAAAGATTAGAAAACACGACATTATAATATTAGTAATGAGTATCTTACTCGAAGTTGTGGTTTGATTAAAGATTAGAAAACACGACATTAAGTATGAATATTGGCATCAATACTTTTGGGTTGTGGTTTGATTAAAGATTAGAAAACACGATATTAAAAGCGATGTGCGCTACACTTGCCGCTGTGTTGTGGTTTGATTAAAGATTAGAAAACACGATATTAAAGTATGCGCGTCTACACTACCTTCAAAGGTTGTGGTTTGATTAAAGATTAGAAAACACGATATTTATGCGGGAAATTCACAGATAACTTTGATGGTTGTGGTTTGATTAAAGATTAGAAAACACGATATTCCATCAGTAAGAAAGGTTTTAGTAACAGCAGTTGTGGTTTGATTAAAGATTAGAAAACACGATATTACCGGGGGGTTAGCCTGTGTAAGCCCGGTGGTTGTGGTTTGATTAAAGATTAGAAAACACGATATTACACTATTTTTGGAATATGCAAATTTTTAGTTGTGGTTTGATTAAAGATTAGAAAACACGATATTCCCGTAAAAACTGTAATCAGCATCAGAAGGTTGTGGTTTGATTAAAGATTAGAAAACACGATATTTTTTAATCTGAGTTGCCATCGCTGCAATAAGTTGTGGTTTGATTAAAGATTAGAAAACACGATATTCGTGCCAATGTAGAGCCGCTAACGTTAGCCGTTGTGGTTTGATTAAAGATTAGAAAACACGATATTCTAAACTCAATGCCTGAGATACTGGCAATGGTTGTGGTTTGATTAAAGATTAGAAAACACGATATTCAGCCCCTTTGCTATCCTGCCAGTTACTAAGTTGTGGTTTGATTAAAGATTAGAAAACACGATATTTCAATGTTTATAAAGTGTGTATCATGTATGTTGTGGTTTGATTAAAGATTAGAAAACACGATATTATCTGATTATCACTGGCAAGTCTACGGTTTGTTGTGGTTTGATTAAAGATTAGAAAACACGATATTGCTTTTCCCGCCTCGTATAGCGCCACCGTAGTTGTGGTTTGATTAAAGATTAGAAAACACGATATTTGCCCAGGCTTTAGACCGGATATTTCAATTGTTGTGGTTTGATTAAAGATTAGAAAACACGATATTAATATCTCATCATATAATTTATTTACGGATGTTGTGGTTTGATTAAAGATTAGAAAACACGATATTGAACCTCAGAAAGTACCTTATACCTTTGAGGTTGTGGTTTGATTAAAGATTAGAAAACACGATATTAAAGGCTATGATTTGATACCTGTGTACGATGTTGTGGTTTGATTAAAGATTAGAAAACACGATATTGTATAATCATGGGCTGTTCAGTTTAGAATGTTGTGGTTTGATTAAAGATTAGAAAACACGATATTACAATGGAACGTTTACGTTCAACCCGGAAGTTGTGGTTTGATTAAAGATTAGAAAACACGATATTGCTGGCAGCAACCGGCGTTACATTTCGCTAGTTGTGGTTTGATTAAAGATTAGAAAACACGATATTAACAACCCAAATTCAAAGAACAAGACTAAGTTGTGGTTTGATTAAAGATTAGAAAACACGATATTGCGCGTATTTTTGATTTCCCCATAGTACAAGTTGTGGTTTGATTAAAGATTAGAAAACACGATATTACTAAAACGGATATTGTGAAAATAATCGTTGTTGTGGTTTGATTAAAGATTAGAAAACACGATATTGTAAAGTTAATGACAACCGAAGAGGTGTCTGTTGTGGTTTGATTAAAGATTAGAAAACACGATATTCAGACCGGTTAAAGGAACTTAAACTTATTGTTGTGGTTTGATTAAAGATTAGAAAACACGATATTGAGCGTAACAGTAAAGGTGTGCTGTTTGCGGTTGTGGTTTGATTAAAGATTAGAAAACACGATATTTTTTGTCCCGTCGGTTAACGGGGTCAATTAGTTGTGGTTTGATTAAAGATTAGAAAACACGATATTCCTGGAGGTAAACGATGGCGTTCTGAATGTGTTGTGGTTTGATTAAAGATTAGAAAACACGATATTGCAATACAGGATATAAACACCCGTGTACAGTTGTGGTTTGATTAAAGATTAGAAAACACGATATTCCAAAAGTTTCGGCAGTGGCCGCGCAGGAGTTGTGGTTTGATTAAAGATTAGAAAATACGATATTCTTGTGGGTTTACATTAAAAATTTTGCACGTTGTGGTTTGATTAAAGATTAGAAAACACGATATTGACGGCTCTATGCAAGGCTATAGTGCCTACGTTGTGGTTTGATTAAAGATTAGAAAACACGACATTTCAGGTCGCTTGCGCCCATGCCGTGGCTGTTGTGGTTTGATTAAAGATTAGAAAACACGACATTTATGGTTACGACCTATGATTGACATCCTCTGTTGTGGTTTGATTAAAGATTAGAAAACACGACATTAGCGGATCAGGTAGTAAAAGAGGACAACCCGTTGTGGTTTGATTAAAGATTAGAAAACACGACATTAGGGGGCTTTAGCGGTTACCTGGCGCAGAGGTTGTGGTTTGATTAAAGATTAGAAAACACGACATTTACATAACCTTTGATAGTAGCAAAACGATAGTTGTGGTTTGATTAAAGATTAGAAAACACGACATTAACGGCATACGTTACGGGGAGTCCTGGCTTGTTGTGGTTTGATTAAAGATTAGAAAACACGACATTTATGGTTACGACCTATGATTGACATCCTATGTTGTGGTTTGATTAAAGATTAGAAAACACGACATTCAAGTGTGTGGCCCGCGTTAGGCCCTCCCTGTTGTGGTTTGATTAAAGATTAGAAAACACGACATTGATGCTACCGAAAAGCCATTATAATTGGCAGTTGTGGTTTGATTAAAGATTAGAAAACACGACATTTAAACCACCCCTCCATCGAAGTGGTTGCCGTTGTGGTTTGATTAAAGATTAGAAAACACGACATTGCCAAAAGAACTTTACAGCCGACGAATACAGTTGTGGTTTGATTAAAGATTAGAAAACACGACATTCAAGGCCCCGACTGCCTTCGCCTGTTTCTGTTGTGGTTTGATTAAAGATTAGAAAACACGACATTACCCCAGCCGCTTCTAACGGGGCGGCTTTGTTGTGGTTTGATTAAAGATTAGAAAACACGACATTCATAAAAAAAGTGCTAACGGGCGAGCTTGAGTTGTGGTTTGATTAAAGATTAGAAAACACGACATTCTTTCTAAAATACTGCGCCGCAAGCGTATGGTTGTGGTTTGATTAAAGATTAGAAAACACGACATTTGTTAGCTTTATCCGGTTTATTGAAGACTGGTTGTGGTTTGATTAAAGATTAGAAAACACGACATTAGGTCAAACAATAGCACCAGTTCATCAAGCGTTGTGGTTTGATTAAAGATTAGAAAACACGACATTATTTTTCGGCGAGTTATGGTATTGAATTATGTTGTGGTTTGATTAAAGATTAGAAAACACGACATTACGACGACAATACTTTAAATCAACAACCTGTTGTGGTTTGATTAAAGATTAGAAAACACGACATTCTGTGTGATTCAACATCCTGTATACTACCCGTTGTGGTTTGATTAAAGATTAGAAAACACGACATTTTGTTAGCTAGGTTACTCTGATTTGCTATGTTGTGGTTTGATTAAAGATTAGAAAACACGACATTAGCCGGATTGTTACGCCTTAGTATTCAATAGAATACAGCATTTTGTCGTGATAAAAAATGTTCCTTTTCTGGTATGATAAACCATGATTGGAGCATTTTTTTGTTTTAAGCATGTTGCAGTTACTGCTTAATATGTTCAGTATGATAAAATATATCTAAAAAAGTTCGAGTTGTGTTGGTTGTGGCTCTTTAGGCACTTCTGCCTTACCCCAAAAATTGAGAATATTTCCAAATTGTTTATCGGTTATCCTAAGTACACTTACTTTCCCTAAGGGCGGTAATAGTTTGTGAATTCGCTTTTCGTGTACATCAGCACTTTCACTACTGGCACAATGACGAACATAGACAGAATACTGCATCATGGCAAAGCCATCTTTCAATAAGTTGTTTCTAAAGCCTGACGCATTTTTTTTGTCCTTTTTAGTGTCGGTTGGTAAATCAAAAAATACAAATAGCCACATAATTCTGTATCCGTTTAGCTCCATAACTTTGGATATTTTATTTTTTTCCTGTCACCGGTATAGCATTGTTGTAATGAACTGGCTGTTTTTTGTAACGCTACCATTAGAGGGCTCTTCTCCTCCTTAAAGTAAACCGTGCGGGTAAGTATTTGTAATAACTCGGCTTTTATAGCGGTATTCAATTCTAGCTCTTCAAAATTTTCCATAATCTCAAACACTTTCTCATCAACAATAGGGCGGAAAGGTTCCATAATATCATCAGCTAAAGCAAAAGCGTTGTACTTGCTTTTATGATGAATACCCAGTGTATTCAATAAACCACTACCCGACAATGACCTGGCAGTTGCCGCTCTAAGTATTGCATAACCATAATTTAAAAAGTTGTTTGGATAATCGCCAAATCTCTCTCGTTTAAACTTTATTTCAAAAAAAGATTTCCAATACTGACTGGCAGCTACACCCTCCATATTACTGCTATCACCACTTAATACTTTAGAGGCTAGGAACGGAAATGAATTCCTTGCACCGGTAATTTTCTCTAATAAGATTCCTTGATTAATAATTTTTTCAACAATAGTTTGTTGCCACAGTTGCTTTTTAAGCGGAACACTTGCATCAATTTGATTTTTAAAAATTTCCTGTTGAATATGGTGACTATTAAGATTGAGAAACATTCCATTTGGTAAATGATTAGTACCGCAAATAATAACTGAAGTATTATTTTCTATCAATAAATTCATCGCCGGAATACTCAAAAAAGTTTCAGGATTGTCAATGACAAGAAAACCAATATCTTCAATAGGAACCGTACTTTCTCTCACTTCTGATTTTAAAACAAGTTGTAAATTTTTTGTAGTTATAATTGTTTTGTTCTCTACTAATAATGTCCTTTTTATCATAAGCCTATTTGTTTAATATACAGTTGTTTGTAAAAGGAGAAAGTTTGTTGGTTTAATAAAAGTAAGTTTTTTTTGGTAAAAATTATTATTATTTTTATATTGATTTAACTTGAATTTTATAGACATATTTTTCAAATATTATTAGTTGGTGATTCACTATCAATAGGTATTTCGCTATTTATTTAAGTTTTTAAGGCCCTATGTTTTCTTGAAATTTTTAAGGATTGCATATAGAAGCATCCTACTATAAAAAAAATTTAGAACAGGCAGTTATATTGCATTATTTCATGCCTGCATTTAGTAGCAGCTTCAAAAAAACTTAATTTGATGCGTTTGCCATGTAACATCTACCGGAATGCCACTTTATTCACAGTTATTTAACCTAATTTTTACAGCTAAAATTTTCTTAAGGTATATGGTTATTATAGGTTTGCGTATTTACTTTGTGGTAACGTTA
>Ga0247803_1001978_pt1 | contig 10540 bp, 5 predicted proteins | sample UWRJL014104B1_FD_180928 | JGI IMG/M metagenome (GOLD analysis project Ga0247803, IMG submission 180928) | Plant litter microbial communities from Arlington Agricultural Research Station in Wisconsin, United States - UWRJ-L014-104B-1 | ecosystem: Environmental > Terrestrial > Plant litter >...
ATCCTTTCGTACCAATGAAAGGTCATATGCAGTTTTGATACCAACTGCCATAAGCTTTGCTTGATATTGTCTTCCCACGCCCCATATATCATCAACACCAATAATTTTAAGGGTGGCTATCCGTTTTTCGGGGGAATCAATAACAAATACGCCTTTGTGTTCTGGACACTTCTTCGCTATTCCATTTGCGATCTTGGCAAGTGTTTTGGTCACTCCCATGCCGACTCCGCATGGAATTCCAACATTTTGTTTGACGGTATTTTTAATTAATTGTCCGTAGTCATAAAGGTTGAAGCCATCAAAACCCATGAGCCCTAAAAAACATTCGTCGACAGAATATATCTCCATTCCAGGAGAAAATTCACCTAGTGTTTGCATCATTCTGGCAGACATATCTCCATACAGCGTGTAATTGCTCGAAAATACTTTTACATCGTTTTTTGAAATAATTGACTTCACCTCATGCACTGGTACACCCATAGGAATACCGAGTGCCTTGGCTTCACTGCTCCTCGCGACTACACATCCATCGTTATTTGAAAGTACTACAATAGGTTTTCCTTCAAGCTTAGGATTAAACACCCTCTCACAAGATGCATAAAAGTTATTTCCATCAATCAGAGCGAACACGACCGTTATCCCAATGTTTACGAACAACGCCTACAACAACTCCCCAGATAGCGAAGTCCAAGTGCTCTCCGATGTGGATTGGTGGATAATGACTATGTGCTGCTTCAAGCCACATAGCAGTCGGATCAATTCGCAGTCGCTTAACAAGACACTCCCCGTCGATGCAAGCAATAATAATGCTGTGGTCGATCGCTTTTTCCGATCGATCGACAACCAGAACATCTCCATCATATATGCCGACACCGCTCATCGAATTACCAGTTGCCCGTACCAAGAATGTTGCAGCAGGTTTTTTTACAAGAAAATCATGTAGATCTAAATCACTGTCCAAATAGTCATCTGCGGGCGATGGAAAGCCAGCAGACACCTTTGTGTTCATCAAAGGAATGAATAGTTGGTTAGGGTTTGTTATGCGAATCATAACCAATAGAATTATGATTTTTTCCCTAAAATGCAAGAACAAAATAAGAACACATTGCTAAGTATAGGAATTTAAACTGAATTTTCTATCTTATTTGAACTTATAACACTCTGGATTTTTAATGTATATTTGAATGCAAGCAATAACAATTTTGGCAACCAAGTTTAGTATCGAATATTATTGAGATGTAAAAGGGACAAAATATGGCATTAATTAGAGCAATCTCAATTAAAAACTTTCGATGTATTCAAAAGCTTGAATGGCTCCCGAATCCTGAAATAAATTGTCTAGTCGGACCCGGCGATACAGGCAAATCCAGCGTCATTGATGCAATCGATTTTTGTATTGGTGCTCGGCGCGCGTTGCAAATTTCTGATAAGGATTTCTACAGAATGGACGTTAGTAAATCCATTGAAATCTCAATCGTAATAGGTGCACTGGAGGACAATCTTAAAAATTTTGATTCCTATGGTCTTTATCTTCGTGGCTTTAATTTAAAAACTGGGGAATTGGTAGAAGAACCGGAAAAAGGTTTAGATACAACCCTTGTTGTGAAACTTAAAATTGAAGATGATCTTGAGCCTCAATGGTCGTTGGTTTCACCTCGAGCGGAAGCTCAAGGTCAGTCGCGATCTTTAAGCTGGAAAGATCGACTTGCTCTCTCCCCTACTCGCTTAGGAGCGGCGACCGACCAGCACCTTGGATGGAGAAAAGGATCATTGTTACACAAGTTATCCGAGGAAAGAGCAGATGCTTCAGGGGCTCTTACACAAGCTGCTCGCAATGTCAGGATATCTTTCGGAGATCAAGCTAGTCAACAACTTACTAAAACACTCGGCATCGTACTTGCGACCGCGACTAATTTAGGTGTCGAAATTGGCGATAAAGCGCAAGCATTAATTGATTCCGCAGCAATTTCGTTTAATGGTGGAACTGTGTCACTGCACGATCAACATAACGTACCGCTTAGCCAATTAGGCCTTGGGTCGACACGTCTCTTGATCGCAGGACTACAACGTGAGGCCGCTCAGAATGTCTCTATGATTTTGATAGATGAATTAGAGCATGGCCTTGAACCACATCGCCTAATTCGACTTCTTGATGCATTGGGGGCAAAGACGTCACCATCAAAGTTACAGGTATTCATGACCACTCATTCTCCTGTTGTTGTGCGTGAACTTTCTGGTGATCAGTTAATGATATTGCGCTGTGTAAATGAGGAGCACGTCGTGAAACCTGCAGGCCTAAATGATGCCGTCCAAGGTGCCATACGTACATTTCCAGAGGCATTGTTAGCGCCTAAAATCTTAGTTTGCGAAGGCGCCAGCGAGGTCGGACTGGTACGCGGACTTAATCAGCATCGCGCAGATATCGGCGAAAGATCCCTCCTCGCGAATGGAGTTGCGCTTGTTGATGGAGGCGGAGATACCGCAATTGGAAGGGCACTTGCTTTTCAAATACTGGGTTATCGTGTGGCGCTATTTCTTGACAACGATCTAGATGGCAAAGCTGACATGAGAATAAAAAATGCTCAGATGCTAAAATTCAAAGATGCAGGCGGGAAAATATTTATTTGGCGTGATGGCCTAGCATTGGAGGATGAGTTATTTACAAGCCTTCCCGATAGTGCTGTTGAACATTTGTTAGATTTTGCGTTAGAAAGACGTGAAGAGTCGGTAATGAATGATCAAATAAAAACAAAAAGTGGTAATGCGAAGACTTGGAATTCGGTATACTCAGAACTATTAATAGAAGGAAAATTTTCTCCCGATACACGAGTTATTTTGGGTCGAGCTTCGAGACACAAAGAGTCGAAAAAAAGTTGGTACAAGTCTCTCGGTGCCATGGAAAAGGTTGGAAAAGAAATTGTTGGCCCGGATCTTGATAATGCTGAACAAGCTTTCAAAGATGTGATCTCTGCTATCTTTAAATGGACTAGCAATGCCACCTCCTGAAATTAATTTATTAACTGCACCACGTGGACTGGTAATCGCTCCTGCAGGTTGTGGCAAGACACAATTAATAGCTGATGCATTATTGCGCTATGAAGGAGATAAGCCTATTTTAATTTTGACTCATACAAACGCGGGCGTGGTTGCTTTACGAAATCGTATGGATCGAGCAGGTATCAGACGGTCAAAATACTATTTAACAACTATAGACGGTTGGGCGATACGTTTAATCAATACATTCCCACTTCGATCAGGACATGATCCGACGATTGTTACTGGACAAAGACCAAATTACGATACTATCCGTATTGCAGCATTCAATTTGTTAAAAGCAAAACACATCAATGATGTATTGTCAGCGACATATGCACGGATTTTTGTAGATGAGTGTCAGGATTGTTCAAAAAATCAATTTGCAATTATTTACTACGCAGCAGTAAGTCTGCCAACAATTTTGATGGGAGATGAGATGCAGGCGATCTTCGGCTTCGGAAACGACGGATTGGCTGACTGGAAAGATCATGTTTGCAAATATTTCCCGTTGCTTGGCGAGCTCACAACACCCTGGCGCTGGATAAATGCGGATTCAGAACAGCTCGGAAGGTGGCTTTTACAGGTTCGCACAGATCTACAGGATGGTAAGGGAATTGATTTGCGACTCTCACCCGAGGCCGTAAGTTGGGTTCAAATTGACGGTGGAGCTAATGACCGAACAAAGTTATTAGAATCCTGTCGAATTTTAGCAGCAAACAATGGAGGAGTTTTGATTATTGGTGATAGTACAAACCCTACCTCTCAACGACAGTTTGCGAGTCAAACACCTGGGGCTATAACAGTCGAAGCGGTCGATCTGCGCGACCTAGTAGCCTTTGCTAACGATTTTGATCTTAATTCTGATGACGCTCTTGTGCGCATAGTCAGGTTTGCACAAAGCTTAATGACCAATGTAGGCCCGACCGAATTGATCAATCGGATAAATAGTCTTCAAAAAGGAACGGCCAAGAAACCCGCAAATGACATCGAAACGGCCGCCATTTCATTTTTAGGAGAGCGTAAGCATTCAAATGTAAGAACCTTGTTAGCCGAAATTAATAAGGCCGCTGGCGTGAGGGTTTATAGACCGGATGTGCTACACTGTTGTATACGAGCATTACGGGTATGTGATGCAGGGGCAATAAATTTTCACGATGCCGCTATTCAGATGCGAGAACAAAATCGACTACTAGGAAGACCACTTCCAAAACGAGCAGTTGGTAGTACGTTGTTATTAAAAGGGTTGGAAGCCGAAGTAGTTGTGATTCTTAATGGTGATACCTTAAATGCCAAAAATTTATATGTAGCACTTACACGCGGGGCCAAGCGCATTGTTGTTTGTTCTAAATCGCCAATATTAGGCAAAGCACAATAATTGACGGCATATTATAAGAAATAATTAACACTAAAGTGCATTTTACTATTCCAGTTTATGACATTTCTCGCTTACTACTTGGTCTATATACACTACTGACTTCAGATTAAAATACTTATATGATCGGTGCACCAGCAATAACATCTGTCACTTTGCATAACAACACCAATCTTCCTACTTTTAATTTTTCAACTAGGTATTACAGATAATGTACAAGAAGCTTTACGAAGAATTATTATCCAAAAAAGCAAGGTGGCAGAATGAAGAGGAAGTACGATTAGACTGGATATCAGCACTTTCAAAATACCTTGAAATAACTTTCGATGCAGAAAGAGGAAGAAAAGACTCAAGTTACAACAATGTAATAATCGAATTCAAGGATAGAGGGTTATTCAACGGCAGCGATAAAAGTCCTAAATTTTTAGAAGCACGAGACCTGCGGCTCAAAAAATACATAATTAGGACGGCAAAAAAAGAAGGTATTCCTGAGAGTAATTATATTGGAATTGGAATTGACGGTGAGCATATATTTTTTGCGCAAGTTGTCGACGGTAAAATCTTAAGTGGTCCGTTACTTCCCTTCTCCGAAATCTCCGTTGGAATGGTGGCGACAGCTTGTAAGGACGCTTATAGACGGGCTGTCACAGCAGGAAATCTTATCGAAGACTTTGGACTCGGTTCAATCATAGGCACTAGTGTGATGAAAGAACTAGCTTCTCGTATTTCTGAGCGAATTCAGAGTCAAGATCATTCTAAGGAAAAAATGCTTTTTGAAGAATGGCAAACACTTTATGGTCAGATAGCAGATCTTGCTACCGAACAAGAAAGCAAGATTGAGCAAGCTCTAGGATTTAAAACTAATGTTAATAAAAGGCTTAAAATCCCAGCCTCATTATTTGTAATCCACACTTACAATTCATTTTTAATTAAGGTACTAGCTGCGGAAATTGTGTCGAGTCATGGACTTACGTCGTATCCATATTTCAGTCAATTTTCGTTAGCCCAAGATGATGATACCCTTTTAGAAAGCATAAAAATAAATATTGAAGACGGAAAGTTATTTAGCAGAGCTAACATAAATGGATTTGTTGAGGAGGCTATTTTTTCATGGTATTTAGATGCATGCCAAGATCCATCCTTCAAAAGCATTTTTGTAAATAGCCTAAGAAATGTGTTCACAAAAATTGCACTTTATAGGACAGATAACCTGGATGTCGCGAGATCAAAAGATGTATTAAAACAGCTATATCAGAACCTGGTTCCAGAGCTACTGAGAAAGAGTTTAGGAGAGTTTTATACCCCTGATTGGTTAGTTGATGTAACGTTAGATAAAGTAGAACCTAGCAATTGGGTTGGTATACGAACATTAGACCCAACCTGCGGATCTGGCTCTTTCCTTTTAGAAATCATCAGACGAAAAAGGGAGGCTGCAAAGTCTCAAAAAATATCGGATATAGATACATTACAAGATCTTACAAAAAACGTATGGGGATTTGATTTGAATCCATTAGCTGTTCAAACAGCACGTGTAAACTTTTTGATCGCCATATCAGATCTACTCAAATCGCTACCAGGACACGAGATCGAATTGCCGATACTCTTAGCTGATGCAATTTATTCACCAGCTCGAAATCCAGATAGTAATGAAGAAGTAGTAAGATATAGAATTGGCTCCCAAATTGCGGATCTTGAAATTATTATTCCCTTTGAACTTGCATTTGACCGTAATCGTCTGGACCAAGTTTTCTCGTTCATGGAAATAAATGTCGAGCAAAATAATAATTTTTCTGCTGTTGAGAAAGATCTGTTATCAAGCTCAGCAGTCAGTGCAGAGGAGTTTGAGCGTTGGAAAGGCCATTTGGGAGAAACTTATAATCGTGTGCTGGCTCTCCATAAAAAAAATTGGAATGGCATCTGGTTCCGAATTGTCAGAAACTTTTTCTGGTCGGCAACAGCCGGTCGGTTTGATATTGTGGCCGGAAATCCTCCGTGGGTTCGTTGGTCAAAACTGCCTGCTTTGTATAGGGAACGAGCCAAGCCAACCTGTATGCAATACGATATATTCTCCTCAACACCGCATCACGGCGGAAATGAGCTAGATATCTCAGCTATGATTACATACACAGTTGCAGATAAGTGGCTTAAATCAGAAGGTGATCTAGCTTTTGTTATTACCCAAACGCTTTTTCAGACACCCTCTTCCGAAGGATTTAGAAGGTTTAATTTGAATGCCGATTATAGCTTAATCCCAATACAGGTTGATGACTTAAAAGATTTGAAACCGTTCAAAGGAATAGCTAATAGAACCTCGATAGCTGTTTTTAAAAAAACAGCTAAAAGAGAAGTGCCATACCCCATTCCTTATAAGATATGGAGCAATGCAGCATCATTCACGAAAATCATTCCGGAAAATTTATCAAAATCTGAGGTATTGCATCGTACTACATCGACCGAATATGAAGCAAACCCCGCAGGTGGCAATGGATCACCTTGGGCAATATTGAAACCTGGCAGATTTGAAAAGCTAAACATCCTCCAAGGTAGATGTAATTGGGTACAAGGGCGCAAAGGTATCACAGCCGATCTTAATGGAATCTATTTTGTGGAGATATTGGAGACTAACAAAACCAATAATCGAGTAAAGATAGCAACTCGTCCTGAAGCCGGAAAAATAGATCTCGGGCCAAGACAGAACTTTTGGATAGAACCAGATTTATTGTATCCTTTACTTAAAGGCTCTTCAGATTTTGGAGCCTGTCGCCTTACGCGAAATCACAATTTATTTGCAATTGTGCCCAACTTAGGTATTTCCCAAGAACAATATAAAACTGCTGCTGATAAATTACGTTATCAATATCCGCAAACAGCAAAATATTTTGAGGCGTATAAGCCTCAATTAAATAATAGGTCTACTTTTAGGCTAAGAATGAAAGGAGCTCCTTTTTTTGCAGTTTACAATGTTGGAGACTATACATTTTCTCCATGGAAAGTCATCTGGGCAGAACAAGGTTCCTTTAGGGCTGCAGTAATTAGTTCGAGCGATGTTCCACTCGTAGGACCTCGTGTCTTTGTCCCAGATCATAAAATCTTCTTTGCTGACTTTCAGGAGCCAGACGAAGCCTATTTCTTGTGCGGACTATTAAATGCAACTGCAGTCAAGGAATATATCGAAAGCCATAACATATCGATACAAATAGGCGACATCTTTAAACATATGTCACTACCTACTTTTGACAAAAAAAATAAACAACATCTGAAACTTAGCCTGTTAACAAAAAATACTCACGAATGTGCAGAAGCCCAGTATAGTGAAAGCATTGAATCTGTAAGAGATTTGGCCGAAAAGATATTAGGCACACATCAGTAACTATTTTGAGGGTAGTAATTCACCATTCATGGTTTTCATTGCTACCCTCAATAGATTTTAAAGATTGATTACAGAATCTAACGCGTCATCTGTAGTTCTATTGATAAAATTACTCTGATACCCCATAGTTGTTTTAATATCGGAATGTCGATAAAGTCTTTGAAGAACGTTAGCCGGGATACGATCGGCCGATATTTGCGCGAACGTGTGTCGCGCAATATGCATGGATAGTGGCTTTGTCAACTCCATCTTCCCAGCAACATTCTTTAAGTAATCATTACAACTACGAACTCGAGATTTTATATAGCTCTGTACCTCATATAACTTGGATAAATCTGGCATTTTAGCCAAATCGTAAAAGACTAGATCATGAGCATTCACCCCTTGTGGATATTGCTTCAGTATTTCAAGAACCTTATCGGGCACCTTCAACGATCCAGCTTTCAAATTCTTACCCATAGCGTAATAAAGACGACCATTTTGAAAGTCAGACCATTTCAGCCTCAATACATCTGAAACGCGCATACCAGCAAAATAGAAAGAAACTAGCCACAGGTTTCTTGCATGGTTTTCCCCAGATGGCAAATCCAACTCCTCTAGAAGTTTTACCTCTTCTGCAGTCAACCCGATTTTTAGACTATCTGGGAATTTAATAACTGTTTTCCCTTTACCGAACGGATAGTTTTTTCTGTCCGTAATTCCGTCAGCAACAGCCCTATTGTATATAGTTCTGATTACTACCAAATGATTTACCGCTGTTCTCTCAGTAACACCAAAAGTACCTATCAAATATGCTTTGAATTTTTTCAATAACCCAGGACTGATTTCAGAAAAATTGATATCTTCATTTTTAAGAAAAGCCTTGAATCTGTTTACCCTCGGCTCATCAGCTGATCTCTGATTAAACCTGCCTGTCGCTTTTAATTGATCAAGATAAATTTTCGATTGTTTAAAAAAAGTGCCATCCTTAGATGCTGTCACAGCCTTCTTGATAGCCTTGGCGGACGTGTCAGTTTTGTTAGTTTCCATCTCCACTAGCTTATCAGTCGCCTCAGAAACTTTTTTTGCAATTAGGTTATTGAGCCTGGCGGAGTTGGGGTGCGACCTCTTTATAATTTGCCTAGCATCGTCCCAATCAGCAAGTAAAATGCTATGCCCAATACTCGTCTGTGAGATTTTTCTATCCTTTATTATCCGTAAATAAAGGTTATGTTTCCCTTCTTTATTTGGAGTTTTTCGAAGAACTATACTTACTGATGCCATATCCGATCTGTTTGATAAACAAATGTAATGGATTAATGCCAAACATTTGCCAAACAAATCACGTTTTAATAAAATATTTTATGACTTTATATATCATTAACTATCTCTTTTACAGTATCTATTGAACCATATAACACCACATGAAACCACAAATAACAGGACTTAAAATCCTGTGAGCTGTAAGGCTCGTACGGGTTCGATTCCCGTCCCCGGTACATCACTTAGAAAGACTTCCAACTTGGAAGTCTTTTTTTTTGCCCCTCTTTATCCTATATTTGATATTTTTCAAATCCCAACGAAGCGAACTATCTCACGTTTGGATAGCTTTCGAACGCTGCGTCATCGTTTTGTGAACTGAAAGTTATGAAAGTATCTACCTCTGAGCCATTTAAAATAATATACTCTATTCTGGATCACGAATATCTGGGCTACATCTTCGAGTCGTTTGTAGTTCAGTTAAACAGCCAGGGTGACTTCTCGTACCAGATACAAAACATTTCTTCAAAAAATATAGAGGAATTTAGTTCAGGACTCAATGAAACGGATTTCGAGCTGGTAAGTCTTATTGACGATATTCAGCAAGACACGATTCTAAAAAAATTCAATACAAAAAGACTTTCCCCTGTAGACTTTTTCCTAAAAATCTACGATGCTCAAAAGGGTGATAAAATTATCCAGGAAGCAATTACCGCCTATCTTGAAAACAGCAAAGCCCGAATTCTTGCCAAACTTGCAGGGAAAGATCTATTTATTATGGGTAGCGACGGGAATCCGCTCTGGAAGCCAGTCGAGTGGGAAAATGAAAAAGCGACGATCCGCTTTCATTTTATGCGGAATGAAGACAATACGCATTATTTTCCGGCAATAAGGCACAAAGGACAAAAACTCGATTTTCAATATAAAAATGCAATTATCCTTTGCGAAGAACCTGCCTGGCTTGTCGTTGATGGCTATTTGTATCATTTCGAAGGCAATGTAGACGGGAAAAAGATTAAGCCTTTCTTAGCGAAGAAATTTATTGCGATACCACGAAAAGTTGAGGAAACCTATTACGAGCGTTTTGTCGCGCCGCTTATTGCTTCCTACGACGTTGTATCACGAGGGTTCGATATCCGTAATATTTCAACGCCTCCAAAACCTGTTCTTACAATAACCGACGTTGCCGTAAAAAGTAAAACAACCCCTGCCCTTCTTTTCGCAGAAGTTGATGGCGAAGAAACGCCTGCAATGGAATACGAAGACGGGGAAGTTTCTTTTGGAATGGCTTTTCAGTACGGAAATTATACTTTTCCGTTTGATAGTTTCGCGACGGCCTCTAGCGTCTTTATGGATAAGAGAGGCGAAGACTACACCTTCTATAAGGTAAAACGGGATAGTGTAACTGAACGACATAATTTTAATCAACTTAAAGATTGGGGGCTGGCTATCAAAAGCGGACAGCTCGTACTACCAAAATCTGAGGCCTTTGGATGGCTCCAAAGTCACGCAAAAACGTTGAC
>Ga0247803_1001979_pt1 | contig 10538 bp, 13 predicted proteins | sample UWRJL014104B1_FD_180928 | JGI IMG/M metagenome (GOLD analysis project Ga0247803, IMG submission 180928) | Plant litter microbial communities from Arlington Agricultural Research Station in Wisconsin, United States - UWRJ-L014-104B-1 | ecosystem: Environmental > Terrestrial > Plant litter >...
TTAGTCTCCATCAGGCGTTATCCTTTTAAGTTCTTTAAGTTATCAATGTCAATACTACCGCCCAGGTTGCGGTACACCGCTACCAGTATGGCAAGGCCCACGGCTACTTCGGCGGCAGCCACGGCCATAGAGAAAAATACAAATACCTGCCCGGCAGGGTCCTGGTGCAATGTAGAAAATGCTACCAGCAGCAGGTTTACGGCATTAAGCATTATTTCGATAGACATGAACATTACGATGGCATTCCTCCTGAAAAGTACCCCGAAAGCACCCACGCAAAAAAGCAGGGTAGCCAGGTAAATGTAGTTGTCTATGCCAACTTGCTGTAATATATTTTCCATATTAGCTGTTAATGTGTTCTTTTTTAGATAGTAATACCGCGCCTATCATTGATACTAAAAGCAGTATCGATGCAAATTCAAACGGTACCATATAGTGGTTTAGCAATACCTGGCCCAGCACCTTAATGCTTTGGTAATCCTGCCCTGAATTTTCATACTGGGTAATAACCGGCCTTGATTTTATAAAAGCGGCGAGCAGCACAAGCGCGAGCAGCCCAAAAGCTCCCACGGCGGCAAGGCGCGACAGCAGGTTCTTGTTTTTTTCGTCTTCTTTGTTAAGGTTCATGAGCATGATGGTAAAGAGCATCAATATCATGATGGCACCCGAGTATACAATAATATGCACTATGGCAAGGAATTCCGCGTTAAACATAAGGTAATGCCCCGCGATAGAAAAAAAGCACAGTACCAGGTAAATGGCGCTGTGTATGGGGTTTTTGCTCAGTATGGTTAAAAAAGCAGTACCCAGTGTTATGGCCGATAGTATATAAAATAACGTAATCATCTTAGTTCGCCTGGTTTTGAGTGTTCCTGATAGCCATATCCAGCGGCATTACGAGCTTGTCTTTCCCAAAGATAAAATCTTCCCTGTTGCTTTGCGCAGGCACCATAACACGGCTTTTAGTAAGGTAAATGGCCTGTTTAGGGCAGGCTTCTTCACACAGGCCGCAAAAAATGCAGCGCAGCATGTTTATCTCGTATATAGAAGCATACTTTTCTTCGCGGTACAGGTGCTTTTCATCGGGCTTGCGCTCCTCGGCCTTCATGGTAATGGCTTCGGCAGGGCAGCTCAGGGCGCAGAGGCCACAGGCGGTACAGCGCTCACGGCCCTCGTCATCGCGCATCAGCATGTGCTGGCCGCGGTATACGGGGCTTAGTTCGCGGGTTTCCTCGGGGTATTTTATGGTAACGTTGCGTTTAAAAAGGTGGCGCAGCGTAATCACAAGCCCCTTAGCTATCGCTACAAGGTACAGGCTTTCCATAAAAGTCATCTTTTTATTGGAAACCTCCTTTTTACGTCCCGATAATGATATTGTTTCTATCGACATGATATTATTCTTTAGCCCGAAGGCGTTTTTTCTAACTTCTTAAATTAAAGCTTACCGTCAGCAATCAGTATGATAAGGCCGGTTACAACAATGTTGGCAATGGCCAATGGTATCAGCATTTTCCAGCCCAGTTTCATCAGCTGGTCATAACGGAAGCGCGGTATCGTCCAGCGTATCCACATATAAAAGAATATGAAGAAGCATATCTTGGCAAACAGCACGCCTATGCCTATAAAGCTCGCCGCGTTAGCACCCCAGCTTTCGGCTACCCAGTCCATACCCGGGTAGTTGTAAGCTCCAAAGTAGAGCACTGCTAATATTGTAGACGAAATGAACATAGAGGCATATTCTGCAAAAAGGTAAAATCCCATTTTCATTGACGAATACTCGGTGTGGTAACCGCCTATCAGCTCGGCCTCACATTCGGCGAGGTCAAACGGCGTGCGGTTAGTCTCGGCAAATGAGCACACTAAAAATATAAGAAAACCCACCGGCTGGTAGAGTACATTCCATTTCCATCCGTGCTGCCCTTCGGCAATGTGGCGCAGGCTTAGGGAGCCGTCCATCATAATTAGTGCGATAAGCGCAAGGCCCATTGCCACTTCATAGGATATCATTTGCGATGAGGCGCGCATGGCACCCATCAGCGAAAATTTGTTGTTGGAAGCCCATCCGCCTATCATAATGCCGTACACGCCTATAGAGAGTACGCCAAACACATACAGCATACCGATGTTAATGTCGGTAGCCTGCAGGATAACGTCGCGGCCAAAAATATGCAGTTTGTCGCCCCACGGGATAACGGCGCTGGTAATAAGCGCTGTACTCATAGATATGGCCGGGCCACAAATAAACAGGAACCTGTTAGGCGTATTGGGGAAAAACTCCTCTTTAGCAAACAGCTTTAAACCGTCGGCAAGGGGCTGCATAATACCGCCCGGGCCGGCGCGGTTAGGGCCTACGCGGTCCTGGAACCAGGCCGCAAGCTTACGCTCGGCTAATGTTTCATACATGGCAAAAAGCATGGTAATGGCGAAAATCACCAGTATAAAAATGCTCTTTTCTATTATAATAGCTTGATCCATCTTTTTTAGTTTAAAGTTTCAGGTTTGAAAGTTTAAAGTTGTGGAGCTTCCAGCAACTAACAACCATCAACCGTCAACCAACTTTATACGTTTCCTTTTTTATATACTTCCTGTTCTTCGCCCTTTAGGGGGAAAGCAGGCATACTTATCTTTTTACGGTCTTTTTCGCGACCCAGCAATATATGGCTTTCCGTTTCTATGTGCACGGGCTCCAGCTTGCGGGTATAATTATTTTGGTTGATAACCGAATCTTTCTCAAACTTGCGTGGGCCTTCAATTACCCAGTCAGCCACCTCTTTATGGTCAAAGCGGCATTCGTTGCAAATGAATTCCTCTACTTCGTGGTACTCATCCTTACGGGCGGTAACACGCTGAATTTCATTACCAAACATCCATAGCGTGGTCTTGCCGCAGCATTTGGTACAGTTACGGTGGGCGTTATACGGCTTGTTAAACCAAACCCTTTGCTTAAAGCGGAAGGTCTTATCCGTAAGTGCTCCCACAGGGCACACATCAATCATATTACCACTAAACTCGTTATCAATAGCTTTAGAAATAGCTGTTGATATTTGCGAATGGTCGCCACGGTTCAGCATACCATGCACACGGTTATCGGTAAGCTGGTCGGCAGTTAGCACACAGCGGTAGCATACAATGCAGCGGTTCATGTGCAGCTGTATGTTAGGGCCAATGTTTTCGGGCTCAAAGGTACGTTTCTCTTCTATAAAGCGCGTTTTTGCGGCACCGTGCTTAAAGCTAAGGTTTTGCAGGTCGCACTCACCGGCCTGGTCGCACACGGGGCAGTCAAGCGGGTGGTTTATCAGAAGGAATTCAGTTACACTTTTACGTGCATCCACAACTCTTTCAGATGAAATACTCTTTACCTCCATACCGTCCATACAGCCGGTAACGCATGATGCCATAAGCTTAGGCATTGGGCGGGGGTCGGCCTCGCTGCCTTTGCTCACTTCTACCAGGCAGCAACGGCATTTACCGCCACTTCCCTTAAGTTTACTATAATAGCACATGGCTGGCGGAACGCTTTCGCCGCCTATTTTGCGCGCAGCCTGCAGGATGGTGGTCCCCGGTTCTACGTCTATTTCCTGGCCGTCTATTGTTACTTTCATTATTCTTTTTTGTTTGAAAGTTTAAAGTTTCAGGTTTCAGGTTGCCATCCGGCGCGCTGATCAAAACTTTACAAACTATATTTTTAGAAAAGCGTATCGCCAATGGTTTTACGACTTTCGACTTTTCAACGTTATGACTAAATTACGGGTTGCCTTTCTACCAAATGCTTTACCTGTTCAAAAGGTTCGGCTACAAAGTGGTCACGGCTTTTTATTTTTTCAGGGAAACGCACGTGGTATTCAAACTCGTCCCTAAAGTGGCGTATTGCCGCTGCTACCGGCCATGCTGCCGCGTCGCCAAGCGGGCAAATGGTGTTGCCCTCTATCTTGCGCTGTATGTCCCACAGCAGGTCGATGTCTTCTTCGCGTCCGTGGCCATTTTCTATGCGGTGCAGCACTTTTTCCATCCAGCCGGTACCCTCGCGGCACGGTGAGCACTGCCCACAGCTCTCGTGGTGGTAAAAACGGCTGAAGTTCCAGGTATTGCGCACCACGCAGGTAGTATCGTTATACACGATAAAACCACCCGAGCCCAGCATTGACCCTGAAGCAAATCCACCTTCGGATAGCGACTCATAACTCATGAGCCTGTCGCCGCCCTCGGCATTTTTAAAGATAAGGTGTGCGGGTAAAATGGGCACCGAAGAACCTCCGGGCACCAATGCTTTAAGCGGACGGTCATCCATCATGCCGCCCAGGTACTGGTCAGAATTCATGAACTCGTCTACACTCAACCCTAATTCTATTTCGTACACACCCGGTTTTTTACAATGCCCTGATGCTGATATTAATTTTGTTCCGGTACTGCGGCCAATGCCTATCTTGGCATATTCTGCGCCTGTGTTGTTTACAATCCAAGGCACTACAGCTATAGATTCTACGTTGTTTACCACGGTAGGGTTAGCCCAAAGGCCACTAACTGCCGGGAACGGCGGCTTGATGCGGGGGTTGCCCCTCTTGCCTTCAAGCGACTCGATAAGGGCGGTTTCTTCGCCACATATGTAAGCCCCTGCGCCACAGTGCACGTGCAGGTCTAAGTCCCAGCCGGTGCCTAATATATTTTTACCCAGCCAACCTGCGGCATAGGCTTCTTTAATGGCGGTTTCAAGAATGCGGTATACCCACATATATTCGCCACGGATGTAAATGTAACTAAGGTTACAGCCCAGCGCGTAGCTTGAAGTAATCATTCCCTCAATCAACAGGTGGGGAATGTACTCCATAAGGTAACGGTCTTTAAACGTGCCCGGTTCAGACTCGTCTGCATTACACACAAGGTGCCTCGGCTTGCCCGATTTCTTGTCGATAAAGCTCCATTTCATCCCGGTAGGGAAACCCGCGCCACCACGGCCGCGAAGGCCGCTGGTTTTTACTTCTTCCACCACTTCGTCCGGCGTCATGCTTTTAAGCGCTTTTTCTACAGAGCGGTAACCCCCTTCACGGCGGTATACTTCGTAGGTTTTTATACCCGGTACGTTAGCGTGCTCTAATAATATCTTTTGTCCCATTGTTATTCCGTAATGGTCAGTTTATGTAAATCTACTTTTCCCGCGCGGCAGTCGGCAATAAGCTGGTCTACCTTTTCGTGGTTAAGGTGCTCTTTATAATAGTCGCCAAGTTGCAGCATTGGCGCGTAGCCACAAGCCCCAAGGCACTCAACGCCCACCACCTGAAACAGTCCGTCCGGCGTTATCTCGCCTTCCTGTACGCCCAGCTTGTTGCAGGTATAGTCCATCAGGTTTTCAGATCCGCGCACCGCGCAGCAGGAAGTGCGGCAAAACTCAAACATATATTTAGCCACCGGCTTTTGGTTGAACATGGTGTAAAAAGACACCACCTCATATACCTCTATAGGCTTAATATCAAGCATCCCGGCTACAACATCCTGCAAGGGAATGCTCAGCCAGTTGTCGTGCGCGTCCTGAACCTCGTGCAATACAGGCAGCAGGGCGCTCTTTTTCTTATCCGGCGGATAATGGCTTATCAGTTCAAACAGGCGCTCGGCCAGTTGGTCGGTTATGTTTATTTCCTGATGTGCGTGACTAATCTCCATCTCTTTTTATTCTATTTTGAATTTTGAATTATAAATTTTAAATGCCACTCAGCACCAAAACGCACTCTTCAACTTTCTTTATCTATTTTGAATTCTGGATTTTAAATGATGAGATGTACGTTCCACCTAATTTAAAATTCAAAATTTATAATTTAAAACAACTTTTACGCGTCCAGTTCTCCCGCAATAACGTTCAGGCTTGACAATGTAGCAATGGCATCAGAAAGCATTTGCCCCCTAACCATTTCATTAAATGCCTGGTAATATATAAAGCACGGCCTGCGGAAGTGCAGCCTGAAAGGCGTGCGGCTACCGTCGGTTATCAGGTAAAAGCCCAGCTCGCCGTTACCGCCTTCTACCGGATGGTATACTTCGGTTTTTGGTACTGGTATTTCGCCCATTACAATTTTAAAGTGGTAAATAAGCGCCTCCATATTGTGGTACACTTCCTCCTTAGGCGGAAGGTAATAATCGGGCACATTAGCGTGGAACGGGCCTTCGGGCAGTTTTGCCAATGCCTGTTTGATAATCTTGATACTCTCCCAAACCTCGGCATTACGCACGCAAAAACGGTCATACGTATCGCCTGATTTGCCTACGGGTACATCAAACTCAAAATCTTCATAAGAGCTGTACGGCTGCATTACGCGGATGTCATAATCTACACCGGCGGCACGCAGGTTAGGGCCGGTAAAGCCATAGCTCATAGCCCTTTCGGCAGATATAGGGCCTACATCAATGGTACGGTCCATAAAGATGCGGTTACGCATCAGCAGGTTTTCAAACTCCGTCCATATCGGTGGGAACTCCTCTAAAAATTCGTTTATCTTGCGGAAAGCGGCCGGGCTCCAGTCCCTTTCAAAACCGCCTATACGGCCCATGTTTGTAGTAAGGCGGGCGCCGCATATCTCTTCGTAAATTTCGTATATCTTTTCGCGGTACTGGAATACATAAAGAAAGCCTGTAAGTGCTCCTGTATCTACACCCAGTACTGAGTTGCAGATGATATGGTCTGCAATACGTGCCAGCTCCATGATAATTACCCTAAGGTACTGCACACGCTTGGGTACTTCTATATCAAGGGCTTTTTCTAATGTCATCCACCAGCCCATATTGTTTATGGGAGAGGAACAGTAGTTCATCCTGTCGGTTAGGGGAGTTATCTGGTAAAATGGCCTGTTTTCGGCAATTTTTTCAAACGCGCGGTGAATGTAGCCTACGGTTGCTTCACCATCGAGTATGCGCTCACCATCCATTAAAAGTATGTTCTGGAAGATACCGTGGGTAGCGGGGTGGGTAGGCCCCAGGTTAAGTACAGATAGCTCGCTGCCGTCTTCATTCTGCCTTTCGGCAATTAGCTTGGCATAGCGGTCTTCTGGTGGTAATAACAGGTCTGACATAGGGTGTGTATAATGTATAGCCGGTTAAAAATTTAATGCATTATCAGTACTGCGCCCAAAGAAACGGTCGTCTTTATCGGTACGTCCGCCATCTTCAAGCGGAAACTCTTTGCGCATGGGGAACGATTCCATCTCGTCCATGTTCAATATGCGTTTCAGTTGCGGGTGGCCTTTAAAGATGATGCCGTAAAAATCATACGTTTCGCGCTCCTGCCAGTTGGCCCCCAAAAACAGGTTGGTTACCGTGTCTATTTCAGGGTTGTCCCCATCGAGGAAGCATTTTATGCGCACGCGTACATTGTCCATCCAGTTGTGCATGTGGTATACCACGGCAAACTGACGTTCTTTATCATTATCGGGGTAATGCACGCCGCACACATCCGTAAGGAAGTTAAAGCGCAGCAAGGCATCTTCTTTTAAAAAGCGTATGGCATCGTTTGCCACATCTGCCGCTACCTCAAAGGACAATATGTCTTTTATCTGAACAAATCCGGTAACGTTGTCGCCAAAGGCACCGGTTAGTTTATCTTGTATTACAGCTGATTCTAAAGCCATGAACTTATGTTATATTATAAGAAGCCATTAATTCCTGATATTCCGGCGAACTCCTGCGGCGCACCGATTCGCTCTTAACAATGTCCTGAAGCCTCAGGATACCGTCCAGTATCTGCTCGGGCCTTGGCGGGCAGCCGGGTACGTAAACATCTACCGGGATTACTTTGTCTATGCCCTGAAGTACCGAATAGGTGTCAAACACCCCACCGGATGATGCACACGCGCCTACGGCGATAACCCAGCGGGGCTCGCTCATCTGCTCGTATACCTGCCGTAATATAGGGGCCATTTTTTTAGCAATGGTGCCCATAACAAGCAGCATATCGGCCTGGCGTGGTGAAAAACTCATACGCTCTGACCCAAAACGTGCCAAATCGTAGGTTGAGGCCATAGTAGCCATAAACTCTATACCGCAGCATGAAGTGGCAAAAGGCAGCGGCCAAAGCGAATTAGCACGGGCAAGGCCCACAACGCTATCCAGCTTTGTGGCAAAAAACCCGGTACCTTCTACGCCCTGCGGCGTTTCAACTATTTTTATATCTGATGAATTGCTCATAGTAATTAATTTTTGATATTCAGGCTATTACTTCAATAAGCATGCCCAAACTATTCCCACTCCAGGCCTTTTTTCTTCATTACATAAAAGAAGCCTACCACAAGCAGAAACATAAAGATGCCCATTTTAGTAAAGCCCGCTACGCCCATTTCGCGGAAGTTAACCGCCCACGGGTACATGAAAATAACCTCTACGTCAAACAACACGAAGAGTATGGCCACAAGAAAATATTTAACTGAAAAAGGTATGCGGGCATTGCCTATCGACTCGATACCGCACTCAAAGTTTTTGTCTTTATTAAGTGAGTGGCGCTTAGGCCCCAGCATGTTAGATATGGCTATAGTACCGGCCACAAAGCCTATGGCGAGTGCCATTTGCATAAAAATGGGAAAGTAATCTACCTGGCTTGATTGCATAATTGTGTGTATATACTTAAACAATCACAAATATACACGACGTATGGCAACTTATTCAAGGTTTTGTTAAGAGATAAGGCGCGGAAGCTTAATTTTTAACCGTTCTAAATAATAGGTGCTGCACTTAGAAACATTAAAATATACAAAGTTAGCAAAGGCAGGATTTGATGGCTAATAAATTCTTAAAAAAGGCTGGTTTATGTGGTAAAATGTATCGCTATTTAATAAAAAAAGCCATCCGGGTGAAGGATGGCTCAAATGTCTTAATTCAGGTATGCTTAACTATTTAATTGAGCGCGGCAACCTGGGCTGCTACTTTACCTTTTTTTCCGTCTTCTTCAACATAGCTAACTTTATCCCCTTCACGAAGGCCTTCTACACGAAGCCCTGTAGCGTGTACAAAGATGTCTTTGCCTGTTTCATCGTCTGTAATGAATCCAAAACCTTTAGATTCAATAAAAAATTTTACTTTGCCTGTTCGCATTGTTGCAATAAAAATAATTAATAATGTGGTAAAGATAGGGTAATTTCTTAAATAGCAAAGACAAATGTTAAAAAAATTAAGTAAGTGTTATTTTAAGCCGTGTTTATTGAAATGTTTCAAATAAAGTTACAGTTACAATGCTTGTTTTTCAAGCATCAACAATGTAGCTGTTTATTTGTTAAATCAACCTATGCAAATATTTTGATATACCCTGCCAAATATGAGGTTTTTTAGTAAACTTATTAAAAATACTCTTTATATTTTAGCCACTGTTAAACACCGGACAAAATAGATATTTAACATATATTTTGGAAGGTCGATTCGATTAGTTTTTGAGTAGTTAATGTGTTTAGAGTAGTTTTAGTATTTTCATCTTTGTTGGGATGTTTGTATAAACTAATCAGTCAACCAATGTTAACAAGGGCGTACTGTAAAAAGTGCGCCCTTGTTTTTTTTATGATGTTACTGCATTAAAGCGCAAACTGCCAGTTTACCATCAGGCTTATGGCATTAATTTTATAGCCATCGCCACCTTTGCGCGTGCCGGTTAATCCCAGGTTGTCCTTTAGCTCAAAGTTTATTTCGTTATCCTCATCAAGGCCCAGGCGGTAGCCTATACCCAGCGTGGCGCCAAAATCTGTTTTCTTAACATACTTTGTAATTTTATTGTTCTCATCATCATCTAAAGCAACCCTGCTGCCCAGCTGGTAGGCCCCATACCCGCCGCCCAGTATATATAAGGTATTGCTTTTAGCGCTTATAAAATATTTTAAGCTTAGCGGCAGTACAAGGTAATGGTAGGTGGTTGTTGCCGTTAACTCGTCGCCCACAACCACAGGGTCAAAATCATAACCGGTATACTTTACACGGAACCTCTTGGCTTCATAGTTAAGGTTAGCGTTAAGGGCAAAATGTTCAGACAGCGGCACCTCGCCAGATACCCCGGCCACGTAGCCAAACCAGTATTTATAATCAAGACCGCCGGTATCTCTCAGGTCCGAAAAGTTGCGGCCCGTGTTGATGCCAAATTTAAAGTTGCTTTGCGCTGTGGCAAGTAACGGCAGGGCAAGCGCTGCCAGTAGGATAAATTTTTTCATTATTTGATTGGTTTTTTTTGAAAGTGCAAATATATAAAAGGCCGGCAAATTTTGACGGCCTTACTGTTCTATAACTATCTTTTCTTACAACTGCTTGACGCTGATATAAAGCTCGTCAAGCTGCTTATTGTCAATAACACTTGGGGCATCAATCATTACATCGCGGCCGCTGTTGTTTTTAGGGAAGGCAATAAAGTCACGTATGGTTTCCTGCCCGCCCAGTATGGCCGTAAGCCTGTCGAAACCAAACGCAAGCCCGCCGTGTGGCGGTGCGCCATATTGAAAGGCATCCATAAGGAAGCCAAACTGCGCCTTAGCCTGCTCTTCGCTAAAGCCAAGGTATTTAAACATAAGCGCCTGTGTGGCCTTATCATG
>Ga0247803_1001980_pt1 | contig 10538 bp, 12 predicted proteins | sample UWRJL014104B1_FD_180928 | JGI IMG/M metagenome (GOLD analysis project Ga0247803, IMG submission 180928) | Plant litter microbial communities from Arlington Agricultural Research Station in Wisconsin, United States - UWRJ-L014-104B-1 | ecosystem: Environmental > Terrestrial > Plant litter >...
ACAATCCGCGGGGTGTCATTGCCGGCTGATGACCCGCGTGAGAATCGTTTTAGAGCTTTGTCAATGGCTGTTCGACCGCCCAACGGCTTCCACGTTTGCGCATAAAGGACGCGTGAGGCTATTTTTGCATCTAGTGTCATGTTGTGTGGTGTTGGGTGGTAGGGTAGCGGTTCAAGAGCATTGATTGGAGGTTTGAATGCGTCCCTCTTTAGTTGAGCTTGGAGCAAGTACGAAACCATAGCGTGCCCCCCAGAAACGTGCGTTTGCGTCTGGAAACTGGGCGGCAATGGGTGAGGCTCTCTGTGATACCTCGGTCCATGGTACCAGCGGGCGAATTTAGGTTCCGTCAATTCGGGGAATTTAAATTCGAACGTCCAGCAGTACTTTCTGGGTGCAAGCGTGCGTCGTGGAAGCAATTCTTGATCGAAGTTGAAGAGGCGGATGTGCTCCTCGAAGTCTTTTCTCGCTTGTGTTGAGTCGATATCGTTCTCGTCAAAGGAGGGTGGCCTTGGTGTCCTCGTCGTACATGTGCCGTTGAAGTTGACCGTCAAGGACCTGAAATCCTCCTCTTCCGTCGTTACCAATATTACTCTTCCCGTAACCCTATCCCCTCGACGGTATACCCGCAGATGATCGCCGTCGAGGATGATCCGCAGATTCGGTATTGCGGACATATTGTGTCGTCCAGAAACTGAGAGGGAAGATGCAGGGTCCAAGCTAAGATATGAGAACCCCAGCAGATAGTCTCTAACCGGAAATGCCTACGCTTATCGGTGCAGTCGATTGCGGGAGAACGTTTGCCGGGGTGTCTAGACTGCCAAGATGTGGGCTCTCCTGGCGTGCAGCAAAAGGAACAGAAAGAGAAGGCAAGAAGACGGCTGAGCCTTGGGACATTGGCTAGATGCGAGATATATGCTCACGAGTAACAAATCGCCTTGTGCCCGCAGGCTAACCCAAGGTGCGTTCTGAGGCATCCCAGAGCTGGCATAACGAGCTTTCCCTGCTTGTTGCGTAACGCATCCATGCTGGCTGCCTTTGGCAACCGATTTCGAGTAACGGGCCCTAACCCAAGGACGCTGGGCGGTGTTCCACGTTTATTTTTGGTGGCTACGTTGGCGGGTGGGACAAGGTGCACCTAGCAGCTGAAGTGCCCCGGTGACACATAACCGTAGGTACACACAGCGCAGCGTTCTTCCGCGGTCCGCATCGCCTTCGCGTAAGGTGTTGGTGAGTGAGATATGTAGATGCAGCCAAGCGAAAATTGGTTCTTGGCTGGTGGTCTGGAACCACCACAGCTGACGCCCAAAGCCAGGCCGCCGGCCCTAGGTACATCTCACCAGGACAGACACAGATGCGCTTGAACTCCACACTTTGTTGTGCACGGGGATACACTTCGTTCCCGGGGCGCCGGAATCTGGGGTAGGGCAAGGTACCAGAAACCCAGGTAGCGTTTGATGATTTCCTGCACCAAGGTGGAGTCTGGCCGATTGAGCTGGGGACATGCTTGGTGTGCGATAATTTCTCGGAGGACGGCTCATCTACGGGCACAGCGCGAGCCTGGGCGTGGAGATAGGTCGGCCTATGTCGCCAGAACTTTGCTGTGCCGCCAACGGGTCGCCAACGCTTCGGTGGCGGCGAGGTGAAGCGAGATGCTCTATGGCACAGTGTCCATTTCTGATTCGAAGAGAAGGAGGCAGAGAGATGTTGTGATTTCAACACCATACACCGTGATCAACGGTGACTAAACCAGTTGACTGCGAGGGCTGCTATTGCCCGGGCTCCATACGCCAGGAGAGCGGCCCACCGTGAATCAAGAGGCCGCTCCGCACCAAGTTCAGTGCACATTGAGTTGCACGTTTGTTGCGCGGGATGCCATGGTATTCCTAAAGTGCGAAATGCTCGAGTTGTGGCTGGGACGCGAGCCTGACGCCAAGCCTGAGTTGACGACGCGCTGGCACGCGTTGATGATCGAAGTGGAGCACCACCTTATTCAGAGTTGAAGCTCAACTCAATCACCCCCAGTCACGTCCAGACCCGCGCATACGAGTGCTCACGGCAATCCATCACCATGGCCCCAAGAAAAAGCAACGTCTCGACGGTGTCGAACGACGACACCAGCACCAAAGCCGCCGCGAAAGAAGCGAAAGAAGCGAGAGAAGACAGCCTGAGTGTCGAAGTATGCGCCTACAGCTCCATTGCGACACCTTCCAGGACTAATAGCAGCAGGATCTCAATCTCCCTAAATCGATAGTCCAGCGCCTCGCAAAGGGCGTGCTACCCCCGAACACGCAGATACAAAAAGATGCGCTCCTCGCCATGTCGAAAAGCGCAACCGTCTTCGTCAACTACCTCACATCATGGTGCGCACCCTCCATAATCATCCTCCGATACCTTGGAACCTAATCGTAGAGAACAGCGCCGCCGAGCACGCTGCCCGCAGCGGCAAAAAGACGGTCATGCCCAAAGACGTCTTCGACGCCATGCACGAGCTAGAATTCGAGTTTATGCTCCCCCGCCTCGAAGCCGAAGTCAACAAGTTCACCTCTATACAAGCCGACAAGCGCAATACGTATCGTAAGAAGGTGCGCGAGGAAAAGAAGTCGGTGGTGGCGCCCAAGGATAAAGCGGCGAATGGGAATGCGGATGAGGACGAGTCTCCGCCAACGAAGAGGATGCGGAGGGAGAGCGGGGATGTCGGCGAAGCGAGCGAGGAGGAGGATGGTGTGGATGAGACGATTGATGATGTGGTGGAGGATGACGAAGTTGAAGATGACGAGGTCGAGGACGAGGTGCAGGACGAGGGGCTGACAGAGGACCCGTTGGAGGTACGGGAGAACGAAGCTTCGGACGATGAAATGGCGGATGGGGACGAGAGTGATTAGAGAGGATGTGGCGCATATTGGTATGATGTACGATTTGCATGGTCCGGCGTTTGGTGTAGGTCACAATATCCACGGGCTGAGAGGTAGCTCAAGTTTTGGCTTAAGATTCATCCATGGGTATTTCATATTTGACAAAGTCACCCGCGTGTCGCTTTATCACAGCAGTTTCGGCAGCAACATCCGCCTCGCATTGGGCTGATTCATCCCCATCCCACCCTAAGACGTGCCACTACCTTAGCGATCTCCGACCTGGGTTCGTGCTAATCTTCCGTATCCCAGATGGCCGCGGCCTCTGTGTATAAAAGGTCTCTGCGTCCCGAACATGTCAGCGGCGCAGCGTCATGGGCACATCTGCCTTGAGCGGATCGCCGTATCGAGCTATGCACGTTAGTGTCTGTATGTGCTAATTGACGCCCTCTGCTCACTCTTGATCTGCACGCCCCTGTCCACAATCTGGTCCAAAGCGCGCATCTCGTCTTCCCTAGCCCTGCTGTTCTTCCACTCATGACCCGGCTGATCCTCCGACTTGGTCCACTGATAGCCTGTCGCGCTGTCCGTATGGGCAGCCGCCGCTTCGGCTCCAGCAGTGCCCGAGCCAGACGCAGTTGGGACTGGCGGACGCAACCGCTTGCCGTTGGCGTTCAGCATCGAGGGGCTGTTCGAGAAGGCCGTAGACTCTTCGCGTGACAGGGTGGAGGGCCCGCCCTGGGAGTTCGGCGGGGAGAGCTCGGAGGCGGGGTCGAGCACGAAGGAGGCGGCATTGCGGGGCGTGGAGGGGCCTTCGTCGGGGAACATGTCGTCCTCGGCCTCTAGCTCGGGCGACGAGTTCATGGTAGAGTCGCCGTCTACATCTGCGCGAAAGGCGCGTGCTGTTAGAAGCGGGTTGGGTTTGGCGTCGCGGGGCATGTTGCGGTGGTGGTGGCGGTTGCGGCGGCAGTGGAGGTGCTCTGGGCTAGGGTGGGTGTTTACCTGACATGGTTGAGACTGACGGGCAATTGTCTCTCTGGCCGCAAGCTAGTTGGTCTGGTGGTGAAAGATTTGCGAGGTCTTGTCGCTGGTGAGAGTGACGCCGAGGCAGCAGCACGCAGTGATGGTCGCTGCACGCGGTAGCTTCGGGCCTAGCTCGCGGGTAGAAGCGAAGACCCTGGTCGGGCGGTCGGCTCTGTGCCCGCGACGTCAGCCCCTCCAACGCCTCGCAGCTGGCCACAAAAGGGCACATCAAATTACTACCATCTATCCACGACGCAGACCCGATGCCGCCAAAGAAGAGCACGCCGGCCAATCCGTGGGAGGACGACTGGGAGTCGCTTGCCGATGTACCGCCTCCTCTCACGCCCACGCGCACCCCACTGACCCCTCACAGAAGCAAGATGATACCGACACAATCGACGACGTAGCGCCGCCAGCGAAGCTCTCCAAGGCTGAGCGCAGAGCAAAGCATGCCGAATTCAATCGCCAGATCTGGGAGTCGGCGTGCGTTCCCTACTACGCCCCCGATGGTTGCACCCAGCTGACCAACATGCTACAAGGGAGAATCCAGAGCCCATGCTATTTCTCGAGGCGAAAGACAACCTACCTGTCCCGGCCCCCTTCAAGCCTTCCGTCACGCTGCTCGCCCGCAAGCCGCCACCGCAGCTCCTCTCGCGGAAAGGCCCCACTGCTGGTATGGCAGGACTAAGCCTGGGCGACGACGACGACGACGACGACAGCGAAGAGGAGACACGGAAGAAGAACGAGGCCGATTTCGAAGAGCGCAAAGCCCGCGCGCAGAAGGAACGCGCCGAGAAGGAACGCAAATATGCAGAGGCCCGCGAGAAGATCTTCGGCTTGCCCGTGGCTTCAGACGAGTCTCGGGGCGCGTCGCCCAACAAGTCGAATAGAGGCAAGGGCAGGGCACGAGGTGGTCGCGACACTCAGCCTCGTTCAAGTAACGAGCAGTCGCCAGCTCGCCTTCCTGCAGCTCGGCAGCTGTACGAGCCTTCATACTCGCCCAAGCCAGGGTACGGCCTGCTTAAGGATGCCGGCAGACCTGCCACCCCCAACGGCCAGGAAAAACCGATCCGCGAGCCGCGTGGCCCCCAGTCTTCAGTTAGAGGTGGAAGAGGCTTCGCTCCGAGAGGATATCATGGCTTGTCCGATTCGTGATCTCCCTAGCGAGTCATCCCATTTTGATGCTTGCTCGTAGACCCCGCACCATTGTCGGACCGCATTCCGCAAACTGGAATCTGCCCCGGGTGCCAATGTACTGACTAATGGGAATCAGTGCAGCCGCAATCCTCGGTCTGGGGCAGAGCTTGTCACCAGTACCACGCATTCATGGCCAATCCGCTTCAATACAGGGCTCATTCCAATGGGTCCCATGGCATGCAACACCGCCGTTCATTGGCCATCTTGGCGAAAGTTGCTCAACACTCAACCAACGCAAGGGAACTGTGCAACGGCCCGTAATGGGCCAGCGGCATGCATTGCGGGGGTTTACCATTTGATACATACCACGCGCCATGTCTCAGCATGGATATCGTTGCCCAAGTTTTCACCGGTCTTGCCACAACAGGGTGTAAGAGGAATAATGTCTACAGTTAGGCAGTCTCGCCATCTTACTCCATGTTATGGATATTTCACTGTCATGGGCAAGCTCGAGCTTTTCGGGACCCTCAATCGCAAACCCGATCATACTTTCTCCGCCATTGTCCTCGGTATAACAACTTCAGAATCTTTACACTGAGCGGAGGCGGAATGCTCAGGCCCTTACGTCTAGGAACCCCTTAGACAGAAATGCTCCGCGCTCTGGTGCGACGCGCTTTTACATCGATTGCGATGTTACATGGCAACGTCCGTGAGCACGATACGCGTCTTTATAGACTCAAGCCTCTGCCTAGTGTCTGCTCTCTAGCAGCCTCTCCTTAAAGTCACTCCTTAAAGGCACTCCTTCTCAATTTCGTTACAACCCGGTCGCTACTTGGTGTTATCGACGTCCACGTCCGCCATGGACTCATTCAAGGCTTTGGCCATATTGGCCTTTTGTGCTGGTACTCATGCTGCCGCGCTACCACAATTCCCTGGTCTGTTTCCTGCCGGGCTTTTTGGTCCGCTTTCTGGGCTTCCTGGGCTTCCCCCCGGTCTTCTCCCTCGCCCAAGTAGTAGCCCAAGGCCTAGACTCCCTCCCATTGGCGGTCTTCCCTTTGGACTCCCCTTTCCTAACATACCCCTACCGTTCCCTCTACCAATTCCAGGCCTTGCCACTGCTATCGTCGTGAGCCCCAACTCTACTGCCACGAGTTCTCCCCCCAGCGCTACCGACGCGCTGAACAAGGCGGTCGATCTCGGCACCGAAGTTCTCGAATCGGTCCTTGATGTCATTGCCCCGGGCCTTCCGCTGCTACCTCCACCGCTGCTACCTCAACCGGCTGTTGTAGAAGTCCCCGAATCTGTCCCTGTCGTGGTAGCTACAACTGTCCCCGTCGAGGTCCATGAAACTGTCCCTGTCGTGGTCCCTACAACTATTTCCGTCGACGTGCCTGAAACTGTCCCTGTCGTGGTACCTACAACTATTTCCGTCGACGTGCCTGAAAGTGTTGCCGTCGTGGTACCTACAACTGCCCCCGTCGCTGTGTCTCCAAATGGCACCCTTCCTCTCAGCAAGCGGCAGCTGTTTCCGCCTGCGTCTAGCCCAGCTCCAGGTCTCGGGGGTCTTCTCGGGGGTCTCTCTGGCGGCACTGGTGTGAATCCACTCAACACGCTCGGTAGCACGCTCGGTAATGCGGTCGGTGGACTGCTTACTCCTGTGAACAATGTTCTTGCTCCTGTCGCTAGTGCTCTTGCTCCTGTTACTGGCGCTGTTACTGGCGCTCTTGCTCCTCTTACTAGCGCTCTTGCTCCTGTTTCTGGCCTTGTTGGTTCGGTTGCCAACGCGGTCGGAAGTGGTAAGTGATGCAATAGCCGGTTGCTCACCCTTTACAAACGACGAAAACAAGGCTGACTTGTCTGTCTACTATAGTCCCCGGTCTCGGACCCGCTGTTGCTCCAATTCTTAATTCCGTTGGAGGGATTGTCGGCGGCGTGAACCCTTTGGGTGCTGTTTCTAGTCTCACGAGCAGTGTTCCCCTCGTTGGACCTCTCGTCGGTTCAATCGTCAACGGCCTTCCAGTGCTCGGTGGTGCTGACCCCACCCCTACTGGCTCGGTTGCTATCGCCACCGCTACCAGCTCCAGTGCCATACAACCCAACATCAACCCACTGCCATTTCAAGGTGTACGTGAACCCCCATCGCAATACCTCTAGAAGCTAATTCTGGACAGATCCCTGGAACGGACCCTGTCGGTGCTTTCTCCATCGCCGTCATCGCCACCCTCCTCAGCCTCCTGAAGAAGGACCCGCTCTCTCTTTTCGCTCCCTCACTTCCCATTCCCGGCCTCGTCAAGCGTGACTTGCCCGAGCTCCACAGGCGTGACATCCCTGAGCTCGCCAGACGCCAGCTCAGTGGTCTGCCATCCCTTTCCGCTAATACCCCTGGCGTTGGCGTCGGCAGTCTGCCTCTTAGCGGCGTTCCCGGTATGTCGTCGAAGCGTTCACGAAGACCGCACATAGGCTGATAAGAACACAGGTGTTCCCCCGGATCTAGCCTATCTCGTCGGCTCCATCGCGAAGAATATTGCTCTTCCCAGCGGCGGTGGCCTCGGTAGCGTCACCAACAGCATTCTCGGCATCCTTAACGGCGTCGTGCCCAACTTTCTCTTCCAACTGCCTGTTGTCCAAGATGCCGTCCCGGCTTTTGGTGTTTTGCAGCTTCTGTCCTCGATCAACCCAACCAAGTTCGGATCTCTTGCGAGTCTGTCGAGCTTGGGTGCGCTACAGCAGGCTGCTACATCAATTACTGGTTCTGATTTGGCTGTTGTTAGAAACCTGCCAACTAGCTCGGATCCTAGCAACCTCATTACGACTATTATGACCCTTTCGGATAACATTCTGTCTCTTGTGGGCCGTGTTGTGAATCTAAAGGCTTCTGTTGCAGTACTATGCATGAAGATTTTGGGGCTTTCTGTGCCGGGGCTGTAAGCACGCGGTGATGGAAAAGGTGGGATCGATGACTGCCTGTTGACGGCGGAAAAAAACATGAGAAGCGAGAAGGTGTGGATGCTAGCCAAAGCGAAGTTTAGGTACTACGATTTTTATCTTCTTGGGGATGAGTGGATTGCAGACTTGAGCACAAGATTGGGACGAATTGTTTCTTGATGCGGATGACGGATATCTAATTCTACGCTGTTGAAGCCGTCTTTGGGCGAACTTGCTTGCCGTAGCGCTTGACGTCACCTCCTTGCAACGGAGCTTTCGGCTGCCTCACCGCACAATGGCTCGCCTCGTTCCCACACTCTCGCACAACTGAGTCTCATGAGACTTTCGTGATTGCTTTGTGTCGAATCATCTGACTCAAAATATAGACATCTACGTTCGGCCCCCACATGCTCTTAGCGGTCGCATGCGATCCGTCGCATCCGCATGATACATGTTCGACACTGTCATGTTCGCTCCCTGTGGTTGTTGTGATTGCGAATCAGAGGCTTGTGCTTGGTCATTGATACTGTCTGTGGCCGCCTGTCGCCCTCGCACCAAGCGCGAGACTGGAGATTGGCCCCCAATCTTTCTTCAGACCGTAGACGTCGTGCTGATGTACTGCCCACCAGATATGCTACTGGTAGTGATTGTGCTTTGTATGCTTCTACCTTTAGACTTCGTTCAACTCATAATACATGTGCTAGATTCGTAATCCGAACGAGCCAATTGTTAGAGCCCATATCCCGCTGGCGCCCTCCTGCGCATTGCTCGCCGAGCGATAACAAATACCCTTCGCAGTAGGTGGGCTCAGGCTTTTTGCCGACGAGAGGGAGTATTGACACCTTAGGATTATGGCCAACGTGTTGCTGTGTCCCTGAATATTCCCTGGAATAGATTGATGAGGAAAGCTGGGGCGGGCTTGGAAGGCGCGGGCACTGGGAGGCACAATCCCAATTTGGGTCCCAAAATACCGGTTTAGCTGTGAAGTTAATCCCCATCTGCTTCTTTCACTGCATTGTAACTTACGAAAACTGAACTCTGTCGATGCACATCGCACAAAAAGACGCGCTCTAACTGGCTCCGCTAAGCAACCGTTTGACCACCGTGAGCACCGAAGCTTGCCGCTCTTGCCTTATTAGACAAACCACATACCGCTGTGTCACCTGATTCTCTCGCGAGGACCGTCTTTCACCTGTCTTCTGGTATGGAGGAAGAGCAAACTACGCAAGCACGTCAGATTCTAGTCAAGCTCCTGCCTGGCAACATGTGAGGTGGAAAGCAGCACGCATTATCGCCAGAATCACTTCCCCGCAACACCTCTACGTCTACCGCACTGTCCAGGACCACACCACCTCGCTCACAACCTCTCTTCGGCCTAACTAGGCCGTACCTCTGTCAAGATGCCTCCGTCTCGCGCTGAGAACATCTCCTCGGATGGTCGTCACGCCATCGAGGTCTTCACCCTCGCCGCCACCAAGCTGATCATGGAGGAGCTCAGTCAGGTGAAGCTTCTATGTGCGCAGAACATGGAGAACATGATCTACCCATCTCACGAGGAGCAGCAACTCTCCTTGAACGCGGTGCTCGGCCAGTTCTTTGGTAGCGAGCCCATGCAGGTGCTCAATATGAAGAAGAAGATAACTCTCAACATCGCCGACCTCATCGGTGCGCCGCTCCTTCACAGCATCCTCCCTCACCACATGTTCCCAGCTAATCACCCCCATAGATAAGTCTCGCGAGACCAAGCACTTCTTCCGCTACGACAACACCGAGCTCGTTCCGCACCGCCTGCACCAGCACTTGCACGAGCCAGCCCTGAAAGAAGCGAACCCGGATTTTGCGCTTGAATTCTGCACCGCGCTGCACAAGAGCGTCAAAAACGCTATTGAGCTTCAGGGCGAAAATTTCGAGCATATCTTTGAGCGACAGTGGAAACTCCATGCAGAGAGGACTGGGTTCAGAAAGGGCTTCGAGTGCTGCATCTTCCGGCTGCTTGAGGACGACTATCACACTCCACACTTCAAGAACGATGAAAATAACTTGGTCGTATACTTCGGGTTCGACTGCCCTACCTGTGGTGGTCGGCATGAGGTTAGGGTATACCGTTAGGGCGGGATGACATGGGCATGGGATTTACAGGTAAGGCGGGAGGACGTGAGATTAGGGTCTGATATAAAGGCGGACCGTCTCAAACTCGCAACTACCGCGGATGTGCATTCCAGGATGGGCGGGTCCTGAAGCATAGGAGTGACCCCGTAGCGAAGTGTAGCACAATGAACAAGGCTGTTCTCTACTCTGTCGAATCTGCCCAAATGTGCAGGTTATGTGAAATTATCAAGTTCATCGGTACACATTTCAATGACTTCTGCGCACAACAGATGGATAGCGACGTCTGTCTTGTCTCGTCCGGTCTCACCTAACCGAGTCCTTCAGTAGCTCAACTCGTCATGAACCAATGTTCAAAAGCAATTTCGCTCCAAATTATGCAATGATGCTCGCGGACCTACCCTACACTATATATATTACAAGTTCCTAGTACACAAACAAACCAAGAATGCCGATGCTAGATGCCAAAACTGCTCGATGCAAAAGCCACCTAAATAT
>Ga0247803_1001981_pt1 | contig 10535 bp, 10 predicted proteins | sample UWRJL014104B1_FD_180928 | JGI IMG/M metagenome (GOLD analysis project Ga0247803, IMG submission 180928) | Plant litter microbial communities from Arlington Agricultural Research Station in Wisconsin, United States - UWRJ-L014-104B-1 | ecosystem: Environmental > Terrestrial > Plant litter >...
ATCATTTTTATATTTTATTAGATAGAATCAATTCATTACAATTATGAAACAGTCACAAACATCTAGTCCGCAGCCACAGGTAAGGGTAGAAAATAAGGACAATATTGACAGCAGACATAAGGAAGAGGAAATGGTTAAGAAAAACCATATTACTAATAATCATAAGGAACATCGCAGTGAAAATAAAAGCCAGACTCAAAAGCAGAGTAAATAGCTTTGCTTTTTGACAGACTTTTTAAATAATCGGCGGATTAATATATGTCTGCATTTCAAAGAAAGAAATCCTGATTTCAGCTTCCATGCTAAAATCGGGATTTCTTTTTTTTTATACAGACAAAATAAATTATCTGAGAAATAATGGAGCCGGCTTTGTTGATAATAGATATGCTCGATACGAACTGTGATTTGGATATTAGCTATCACAAATTAGCGTGTTTTTATACAAGTGTCCAAAAAATGATCAGATGTGGTACATGATATTGATTAAAAGCATTAAATATCACGGATTTGATTTTGCGATTATTGGGATTCGTAAATCTGAAGAAGTAAATGGTTGCAGGCAGGACAAGAAAAAATAGCTCCTCTTGACTTAGGCGATAGGGTGGAAAACTTTCTTCCGGACGCTTCAAAAAATGTGAACTTCACCTGCTTGAATAGAATGTGCTTCAACTTATCCAACCTGCAAATGAAAAATATTTATTCGGGCGCGCCAGCAAGAGTGAAAAATTGTGGTACTGGTACATTTGCCGCTGAATTATTTCAGGTAAATGCTATTAGCGTGTCTGGTATTGGCTTATTGGGGTTGTTTGCGACAAATGCTTAACGATTTTTAAGGAATGTTTCGATGCCGATTGAAGTTCTTTAAAAATTTTTTTGTTTAAATATGACTTTGTTATACATTTGTCCATTATGCACATTTTAAATGTGTAGAGGAGGGTAAGACTTATAAGAATTCCGGGTTTCCGGAATTCTTTTTTTGTATACAATCGAATTTCATATCTGTAAAAATGCTGCCTTATGCATATGTTCCTGCATCTTTATCTGCATAGATTTGTTTTTTCTGCTATCGATCTCCATCAAATACTTTGTATATGTCAGCTGAAAACCGACTCCTGAATCACTTTCTGCTTTTTTTGGTCCTTGTCATTTCTTTAAGCTGCAAATCTTCCAAATACGCGAAAACCAATAAGGTTTACAAAAATCTGGCAAAAGGATATGCCGAAATCATTCGGGCAGCACCGCCAAATCATCAGGCCATCGATTCGATGAGTACTGAAAATCAATCTTGGGTAGGATCTGTAAATTTTGGCATCAGAAGGGCAAATTTTGTAATTCTTCATCATACCGCACAAGATTCGACAGCTCAGACTTTGCAAACATTTACTATTCCCCGCACGCAGGTCAGCGCTCACTATGTGGTTGGACGTGACGGGAAAGTGATACAGATGGTGAATGATTATTTGAGGGCTCAGCACGCCGGCGAATCGCGCTGGGGAAATAATACCGATCTTAATTCGTCATCGTTAGGTATTGAGCTGGATAATAATGGCAATGAGCCGTATTCTGATCAGCAGATGAACAGCCTGTACATTTTGCTGGCGAACCTGAAAAAGAAATACGGGATACCGACAGCGAACTTTATAGGACACGCCGATATAGCACCTGCAAGAAAGCCCGATCCGAACAATTTTCCATGGAAAAACCTTGCTGAGAAAGGATACGGATTATGGTATGACGATTCACTGGAAACAGCTCCGATGGATTTGGACTCAACCATTGCGCTTAGAATTATAGGATATGATGTCAGGAATATTGACGCCGCGATCGTGGCTTTCAAGCGACATTTCATCCAGACTGACATTACGCCAATACTTACTGCGTGGGACAAATCTGTCTTGAATAATTTGTACAGAAAATATTTAAAAGATTAATCACTGAGCAAACTATTCTGATAATTTTTGGCCTTTAAAATCAATTAGCCAAAAGTTGATGGTTTTTCTTTCCGTGTAACCTAATAATTCGTAGACCCTTCTCGCTCTGACGTTATTATTGACAAAATGCAGAAACGGCACAGCGTTCTGTTCAATGTTTTTTTTGGAAACATGCGCTACAAGATTTTGTGCATATCCTTGTCCAGTATGATCCGGATGCGTAACGACTGCACTTATCTCTGTAAATCCTGTCATTTTAAGGCGCTCACCTGCCATAGCAACTAATTTATTATTCTTGATTATTCCAAAATAATTTCCGAGTAAGGGCGTGTTGTGGAAAAAATATCCTGGTTGAACAAGACCAATTAATTCAAGCATATCACTTCGATGATCCTCGGTTAGCGGCTCTATGTCTGCAACGTTTTTAGTATCTAAGGTATTTAGTTTGCTACATATCATTTGTACACATTCAAGTTTGGAATGTAAAACCCAATTTTTGGGAAGGGCAGGCAACTCTCCAACTACGAAGAAATTTTCGCCGGGAACTACCCAAGGTTCGATTTGTTCCAGATCGGCAGTCAAAGGCGTTTTACAACCTAAAATTCTCAACATATCAACCGGGTATCGCTTTACAAAGTCTCCCCCCAATGCGTATGGGCTGTGCGTGCTTGTTAAAGAATGCCATACGGGGTTATCCAAATTTAAATACAGATCGTTATTCATTAAATCAATAAAGTCTTGTGACAGTAGAAAAATAGGAATAAATTTTTGTTATGCCGCAAGATCTAAATTTGGTGCTAATTGATCTTGATTTACTATAAATGAAATTTTTGAAAATCAAATACCACCCGGGAACGGTATGATGTTGGTTATCCGGTCTTTGTTGTGTTATAAAGCTAAGCCCTGACCGTTGATGAAATCAAAACTTGCTCCGTCCCGCTGGTACCGAATCATTCCCATAGTATTTGTAACTTATAGCCTGGCTTATCTGGACAGAGCTAATTTTGGATTTGCGATTGCAGGAGGGATGGCAGACCATTTGAATATTACGAAGGGCACTTCTTCTTTATTAGGTTCTTTATTTTTTTTAGGGTATTTTTTTTTCCAAATTCCCGGGGCGCACTATGCTGCCCGAAAGAGTGCTAAAAAGTTGATTTTTATCTCACTGATTCTATGGGGGGGCCTGGCTGCTGCCACCGGAATGGTCAGTAGCGTTGGATCGCTTATTGTCATTCGATTTATGCTCGGCGTTGTGGAAAGCGCTGTGATGCCGTCCATGTTAATTTTATTAAGCCAGTGGTTTACGCAAAAAGAGCGGTCCAGAGCTAATACGTTTTTAATCTTGGGTAACCCGGTAACAGTTTTATGGATGTCAGTCTTGTCAGGCTATCTCATTGAGTCTGTGGGTTGGCGGTGGATGTTCATCATTCAGGGAGCACCTGGAATTATCTGGGCTTTCATATGGTGGAAAATGATCGACGAGAAACCGAGAGATGCCAAATGGATGACTGAACGCGAAAAGGACGAAGTAGAGGAGCAATTATCTTTAGAACAAATAGGGATTAAACCGCTGAAAAATTATGCTGAGGCTTTCAGATCCAGGGCTGTAATTTTATTGTGTTTCCAGTATCTGTTATGGAGCCTCGGAGTGTATGGATTTGTCATGTGGCTTCCATCAATAATTAAAGCGGCTCCGGATATGGATATTGTCAAGACGGGATGGTTATCGTCTATCCCTTATATTTTGGCGATAGCAGGCATGTTGGCAGCCTCGTTTTTCTCCGATAAAACGTTGAACAGGAAAATTTTTATTTGGCCATTTCTCCTTATTGCCTCCCTCTCATTTTTTGGAGCTTATTTTCTGGGTACATATAACTTTTGGCTTTCATTCGTACTTCTGGTTATAGCAGGAGGAGCTCTTTACGCACCGTACGGACCGTTCTTTGCTGTGATAACAGAAATTCTTCCCAAGAATGTTGTTGGTGGGGCCTTAGGTTTAATTAACAGCATAGGTGCACTAGGCTCATTTATTGGGTCGTATCTCGTGGGATATCTCAACGGGAACACAGGAGGATTTGAGTCTTCTTATATTTTGATGGCATGTTCGTTAGCCATCGCTGCTGCAATCACGATTTTTGTCGTCAACTCGCCCGCCAAAAAAGAGAGCGATATTCTCTCAGATGTATGAAAAACACATTCTACTCCATAAGTCAGCATTTTTTTTGATGAAAAATTTATTTTTTTTAATTGTCAATCTTCTCTAAGTTAGAAACTTAGAAAAATCTAATAATTATTCCCTAGAAATAGTAAGTAAATAAATTTGGAACCTAGACCAAATTGTATACTTTTGCATCACAATTGAGGGACACGAAAAGTAAGTGAAACAAAATTGAACGAAATTTTAAGCTTTCTAAGTTTTGCTTTGACTTTTTAAAAGACAATTTTAGACTGCAAAGAATAAAGTACGATTCCGTAGCTCAGCTGGTAGAGCAATACACTTTTAATGTATGGGTCCTGGGTTCGAATCCCAGCGGGATCACAAAAGGCACACGAAAGTGTGCCTTTCTTGTTTAAAATGCATTGATTTTCAGCACAGTTAACAAAAAAGCAGGTTATTCTGAATCAAAATAAATCAAACCATTCGGTCACTATTTTAATTTGGTAAATTAGGTGACCGAATGAATGTTGGTGAACAGTTTCAGGCTTAGGGAAATCGTTGTTAAATCCAGTGCAAACACCTCATTGCGAACATTGACATTGGGAACTGGATTTATAGCATACAAGGGTCTGACCAAGTCTATAAGGTACTGCCCGAAGTCGGCATATATTCTCCTGTCTCTGCTCTCATTTGCACGTGAAAGTGTGGACTGATTAACGTGGCTTCTGATTCCAAGGTGATAAAGTTTGTTTTTATGTGCTTTCAGGCAAGTGCAGATGTCACGTAAAGAATTACGAGAAGTCAATTGACCAAAAAACAGTTGAATAAATTGGTTCCAGCAATTGAATTCTCGTGTGCGGAAATCGCCATTGTACTTTGATACACATTTTTCAAACTCATAACGGTCAATAAAATGCAAAAGCTGAGCAAAAACGTACTTTCCTGAATTCATAGCCTTGTGTAAAAACCACAAAGCTAAAGGGCAAATCAAATCAAAAATCAAAGAACGTTCGTAATTAATTTACAACGTGTTATAAGTGTTTTTAAAAAGTTAACGCATCACTGGTAATTATCAATTATTCATAATACAATTATGCGAACACGATTGATATTACACTTTCTTACATTTACGATCACCAGCTCTTGCTTTCTTTGCTCAGATTAAGCCTTCTGGTACAAGGGATACAACTTTTAGTATAAAAAGTGCTTATCAACATGAGATTGGACATCATCCGAAAATTCGGATAGCAGACTCGACCATGCCTGCTTCGGTTGTTGTTCACAGAAATATTTAATATAATAAACTTGAAGCGGGCAGAGCTCGGAAACTTGATGTTTTCAAGAACGAAAAGACAAAAAATGAAAAACAGCCTGCCATTCTAATGGTTCATGGAGGTGGATGGCGAGCAGGGGATCGATCTCATAACAGAACACTTGCCCGAAAATTGGCACAAGCTGGCTTTGTGGCCATTACTGTGGATTACAGACTTTCGACAGAAGCACTATTTCCAGCAGCAGTATTTGATCTTAAAGAAGCAATTAGGTGGATCCGAGCAAATGGCAGCAATTATGGAGTAGATACATCTCAAATAGCGATTTTGGGATTTTCTGCCGGAGGTGAACTTGCGGCATTCGTTGGAACAACAAATTCTAATGTAAAATACGAAGGTACGGGAGCTCATCAAAATTTTTCAAGCAAAGTTCAGGCCGTTATTGATATTGACGGCACTCTCGCGTTTATTCATCCTGAATCGGGAGAGGGAGATGATTCGAGATCTATCTCGGCAGCCACATATTGGTTTGGCTACTCGAAATCTCAAAAACCGGAATTGTGGATTGAAGCCGCACCTCTAACGCACGTTGGCAAACAGACTCCTCCTTTTCTATTTATCAATAGTTCTGTTGAAAGAATGCATGCCGGACGAAGTGATTTTATAGCCAAACTTGATGAATTTGGCATCTATTCTGAAATCATATCTTTCAATGATGCTCCTCATACATTCATGTTTTTCGATCCATGGTTTATACCAACATTAACTTCGGTTAATAATTTTTTAAGAAAAACTTTTAAATAAAACGTTGTTGAAGGGTTTAGATTACAAGGTATATACTGCCATTTATGTAATTGACAAAATCAATAGGATGTCGGTAAACCGTGGTAAATATGTATGGCCTGAACGTGATAAAACTGCATCTCAAAAGACTAAAATCATCAGCCTAAGAAGTGAAAAAATGCCAGGATGTTGCTCTTAGGATTAGAGTAACTTAGGATATAGATGTTTTATCTGGGGTCTCCGGTCGGCTAAATCATGTTGACTCAATTTGCCCGATAACGAGCCTGGCTCGTTATCGGGCAAATTACTGATTGTTGGCAAAAAAATTATTCATTCTGTAAGCTCTTCACCGGATTCTGCAATGCAGCCTTCACCGCCTGAAAACTGACAGTGAGAATGGTGATAGCCATCGCACCGAGAATTGTCGCAGCAAAGATCCACCAGGAAATACCAGTACGGTAAGTATAATGTTGCAGCCAGTCATTCATCAGATAGTAAGCGATGGGCGTTGCTATCAGACATGCAACCGTAACCAGGATCAAGAAATCTTTGGAAAGCAGTTGCCATAGGTTCGCCACAGATGCGCCAAGTACTTTGCGAATGCCAATCTCTTTTTGACGTTGTTCGGCAAAGAAGGATGCCAGGCCAAAAAGTCCCAAACAACTAATAAAAATTGCCAAAGATGCAAAGGTGGTAGAAAGCTGGCTGATCCGTTCTTCAGCATGGAATTTTCGGTCATACTCCTCACTGGCAAACTTATATTCGAAAGGGCTTCCGGGATTGTATTTTTTGAAAACCGGTTCAAGCTTTGAAATAGCTTCACTGGCGGTTATGTCGGGATTAAGCCGTATATGTATGAAGGAACCCCAGTCGTCTCTTAGCATGAACACGGTAGGCTGAATGGGCATAAAAGGTGATCCGGTAACCATATCATTAATTACTCCGATGATAGTATATCGTGCTCCGTTCCAATGAACGTGGCTTCCAACGGCCTTTTTTAGTCCCATGAACTTGGCAGCACTTTCGTTGATGATCATTGCGAGGCTATCCGTTGAAAAGGTGCGCGAAAAGTCACGGCCTTGTTTGATTTGCCAATTGACCGTTTTGCCATACTCATGTGTGATGCCTACGGTACCAAGGTCGCCCAGCTGATCCGGATCTTTACCCGGCCAGCTGAAACTTGCGTCGCTGCTCCAGACCTCTGACGTCGGACTCGAAGATTTGGCCATATTGGTAGCGGCACCGGACTGCAGCAGATCCTGGCGAAGTGACTGGGAAGTTGCCAGCAGATCTGGCGTGTTCATTTCAACAGACAGTAATCCCGAACGCTCAAATCCTACCGGCCTGTTTTTGGCATGCTCGATTTGGCGAAGGACAACCAGGGTTCCGATAACCAATGTAATCGACACCGTAAACTGGATAATGACTAGAGTCTGACGCGGCAATGCAGCGAACCGGCTAGCATGCAACCGTAACGAGGAACCAGCGCCTGTGAGTACTTTAACAGGCCGAAAGCTTGATAGGTATAGTGCCGGATAACTGCCAGCCAGAATACCTGTCATCAGTGTAAAGCCTAGACCAATTAACCAGCTTTGCTGATTGCCCCACGGGAAAGTAATTTGCTTGTCTGCTATTTGGTTAAACCAGGTTAATATTATTTGTACCAATAACAAAGCAAGTAAAAATGCAAACATTGAAATCATGATAGACTCACTGAGGAACTGTGCGATCAGCTGGCTGCGCAGAGATCCAACTGCCTTACGGACCCCGACTTCTTTAGCCCTTTTTTGCGACCGTGCGGTGGATAAATTCATAAAGTTGATGCAGGCCAGCAGAAGAACAAACGCGCCAATGATACCAAACAGCCAGACAAACTGAATACGACCGCGAACGGATACCCCGTTTTCCCACTCAGAATACAGGTGCCACCGGCTCATCGGGTGCAGGAATGCTTTCGGGTCGAACCGGGCTTCATCTTTGGCATGCCGGGCTTTAATTTTTTCAATCTTTGCACTGACTTTGTCAAAGCTTGTATGAGGAGCAATCTCCACTAGCAATAGGAAGGAATTATTGCCCCAGTTGGTTTCCGAGCGTTTCACCCAAGGTGTTTTCTCTGAGAAGTATTTCCAGGGAAGTAAAAAGGATACGTCCCGGAATTCCGTCCCGTGAGGAAGATCTTCATAAACGCCTGTAACCTTGAAGTAATTTGTGTTGTCAACCTTTATGGTTTTGTTGATGGGGTCTTCCTTGCCAAACAGAGCCTTTGCAACTGATTCTGAGAGTAGGGCTGAAGTGGGGTTATCAAGACCGGTCGCCGTCCCTTTAATAATTTTCAACGACATCATTATAGGAAAATCGGGCTCGACGCAATTGCCCTTTCTGGAAATTTTCTTTTCACCAGAAGATAGAATGTGATCCTCAGTCCATGATGAAGATGCAATATGTGTGAATTCGCTGGCATGTTCATTTTGTAAAGCCGCCCGCATAGGTAGCGGAGTGGCAGGGGTCGTATTTGTGATCCCATTGTAGGTTTGATGCTGCATGACGCGTGCAATGCGATCGTAATGTTGATGATATTTGTCATATGAGAGCTCATCCCACATCCAAAGTCCGATCAGCATGGCCGTGGTCATCCCAACGGACAACCCAATAATATTGATAGCGGAATAAGTGGGGTTTTTGGCAAGATTACGAAAAGCGATCTTAATGTAGTTCTTTAACATATCTGTATGACTTAGGGTTGGATACTTACCAGGTTTAGTTCTCATCAAAGAAGGTCGCATCAAACTGAGCACATCTTTCACATATCGCCACCTTGCCTGTCGAAGACCAATTGATTTTACTCGCATCTCGAACAGCTCGCTCAGGTCGCCTTCCATTTCATTGGCCCGGTGCGCAGGACAGAAATGTTGTAACAGCAATGTTGCCCATCTGGGTGGGATGTTATGTTTGGAAACGTTCATGACCAAACAATTTTAGGAATGGTATCCCACATCTGGTTACGCATCTGCCGGATTTCCTCTAGCGCCCGCAGACCTGGTGCTGTAACTCTATATAGCCGTTTGCTACGTCCACCACGCTCAGCTGTAGCACCTCCCATTTCCGATTTGACAAGTCCCTTTTCTTCAAGACGGTGCAAAGCTGTATGAACAGCACCCAAGTTGACTGCCCGTCTTAATTGCTGCTCAATTTCATTTACTACGGCTGCTCCATAAGCATCACCTGTCCGGATTGCAACGGCCAGTAAAACCACTTCTTCAAATTCACCCAGGTAAGTGCCCTTCATAAAATTTATTAGTTGTATAAATGTCTGACAAATAATTTGCCAGAGGAGGAAAAGCAGTCAGATACGAAATTAAAGCGATTTTAATGGGCCAGCTGTTCATTAGCGTACAAGTTGGCGTTCGATTTCGGACAGTTAAGTCAGGCAAACCTTACCAAATATTAACATTGGACCAAGAATTTCCCTTTGTAGGTTTGATTGACTCCCACGATCGCGAAGAAAACATACACACCTTCGCGAAGGTCGGAGACGTGAAACTCTTAATTTACAATTCGGTAATTAAATGGGACTTTAACGCCTTCGGTGTTGAAAATATTTAGAGAATCTAAATTTTCTGACGCATGGATAGGTAATTTGATTTTATAAGGCTAGTAGAGGTGTTGGGATAGACAAACAAATATTGACTTCCTTGAAATAATAAATTTCTAATTGCACTATAGGCAAATGATTCGTCTGAATCAATCATTTTAAGTCCGAAAAGTTATCACCTGATAAGTCGCGTCCTGATCAGAGGAAGAAATTTTCTGAACATTTGTCAAGGCTTACATCCGAGCGGATCCCTTACTATTAAATGTACGAACCATTTTCTTCCCGTCAGAAACAGGATCAATCCAACCTATTATAACTTGAATCATTTCAATCGTTTCTATGCTCAATCGACGGGTAGTATGTTTTTCATCCTCTGAAAAAGGTCATCACAGAAAAGAATGACATTTGATCGGTCAGCTAACAATTGAAAACAGCCAGTTAATAAGAGCAGGTCAAAGCAATGAAAGATTATCATTGTAGAAAATCATCTGAGCACTTTTGTTGATCTTCTTCTGCAAGTTCAGGAGCTGACTTTGACTGTCGAAAAGAAAACATTTTCGAAACACTCTCCCGGTACCTGCATGATCACGGAAATCCTATCCCGATTGAGACTGCTCGTAACTATTTTTTCTAAAAAAAAAGCAAAGTTGCCATTTCTGATGTTAAAGTTGTTATACGTAATTATACTGGTTAAATCAGCACATCTTCTGCTTATGCAAGTCAACTATTTAAGCTTAGACTTCACATTTTATCCAGCCATAAATAACAGACATTCCCGCCTGATTTATATCAACGCATGA
>Ga0247803_1001983_pt1 | contig 10532 bp, 7 predicted proteins | sample UWRJL014104B1_FD_180928 | JGI IMG/M metagenome (GOLD analysis project Ga0247803, IMG submission 180928) | Plant litter microbial communities from Arlington Agricultural Research Station in Wisconsin, United States - UWRJ-L014-104B-1 | ecosystem: Environmental > Terrestrial > Plant litter >...
GAACCGGCGCAGGCAGCTTTGTCAGGTCAATCTGATGTTGAGACTGCCTGGTGCTTAAATATTTTAACTCATAAACGCTTTCAGGATCATGAGGGGCATGCGGTTTTTTTTCGACAATCGCCTCAATGGTACTGTTAAGCTGTGCTGCGCCAGTGACTTGCCGAGCGGTATGAGGCGGAAAATGAAGCCAAATTTTTTCCTTGGCTGTAAGAAGAAGTATTTTATCAATATCTCCATCATGGTTGCTCCCGTATTGAAGTACCTGTCCATTAAGTTCGTACGTTTCCCGGGAACCGTTATCAATAGGATTTGCGACGAAAGAATGGGTTCGTTTCTGCTTTGACTGGTATAAAAGTGCTCCTGCTGCCAGGATGATCAGCAACAGAAGTAATGCCTTCAATTTCGAAAATTTTCTTTTCACTTTGTGTCCGGCTCGTAGGTTTCCTTCATAAAAATCAGGCAGATGATAAAGGCCAAAGCTGCCACGGCACTAAGAAACAAAAAAGCATACCGGAAGGAAAATAAATTGGCAATATAACCACCAGCAAGATTACTGAGCGAAGCGCCAAATCCAACTGCAGTAATCAGGATACCATTCGCTAAATTAAAATGACCTGAACCCTTTGTGAGATCGGCGATGATCAATATGCTTACCACTCCGAAAATACCGGCCGAAAAGCCATCCAGAATCTGAACAGAGGTTATAAAGTATGGATTAGGACTTAGCGTGTAAAGCAGGCCGCGAATCGGTAATGCGGCAAAGCAAAGCAGCATCAGCGATTTTCTTCCCCGGGTAGATTTTGCGCTGCACCAGGCTGCCGTAGGAACCATGATCAGCTGTGCGATTACAATGCAGGCTGACATGTAAACAGAGGCATTTACCTTGTTTTCGGAGACGATGTACTGACCAGCCAGAGGCAGCATTGCCGCATTGGCAAAATGATAAAGCACGCAGCACGTCGTAAAAATCAGAAACAGCGGATTTGAAATAATTCCTGTCCAGGAGCTGGTGATATCTTTTTTGTCTTGTGAAAGACTGCCGCGGGAAAGTTGATAATCGATCTGGTCATTGTCGATAAAACGGAGAAAAAATACACTTGCCAGCGATAATAGTAATGTAAATATGAAGATTCCCTTCAAACCAATGTAGTATCCAATCAAACCCGAAAGAACGGCCGATGTGACGTTTCCTCCATGATTGAACATTTCATTCCGTCCGGTGCGCTTTTCGAGCCTTTTATATCCAACCAGTCCCAGGGTCATCGCGGCGATCGACGGCGCTATGAAAGTAGCCGCTATACCGACGACCACCTGGCTGATAATAACCACTGTCAAACTGGGCTGAATCAAAATAATCAGCGTGCCGAAACCGATTAGAAGACTGGCAATCGCAACGATGATTTTTTTATTTTTTAGTCGGTCTACAAAAGCGCCTGCCGGCGTTTGCACCATAACACCAGCGAAAGTTGCGATCGATGTGGCCAGACCAATATCCTTCAAATTCCAGTGCTGAGAAGAAAGCAGGTAAATGCCCAGGAAAGGTCCGATACCATCGCGGACGTCGGCCAGGGTAAAGTTTATGAAATCCAGTCCTCTCAGCGACCGGGCTTTTAATCCGCTGTTCATGCCTTAAAAATGAAATATACCGCCCCAATCAGCAAGATGAAGCCGATAAGGTGGTTAATAGTAAATTGCGTATTCTTAAAAACAGTCACAGAAAAAATCATAAACACAATAAGCGTGATAACCTCCTGAATAATTTTTAACTGGACAAGTGAAAAGGGACCGCCCATTTCGGAGGAGCCTATCCGGTTGGCCGGGACCTGGAAACAATACTCAAAAAAGGCAAGTCCCCAGCTAAGCAGGATAATCAGCCATAAAGGGGTGGACGCATGACCGCCTTCCTTGTTGAAAAATTTAAGATGGCCATACCATGCAAGGGTCATGAAGGCGTTAGAAAGAATCAAAAGTCCGATTGTCGAAATATATTTGCTCATAAAAGTTTGGAGAAAGATCAGGCAGCACCGCCACCTGATCTGTTAAAAATTATCTTACCAGATACTGTTGCCCATTTACCGTGATTGTGCTGCATCGTACCACCTTATAATCTTCAAGCATTTCCTCACCCTGTTGCTTTTCTCTAACACTGCCCGAAAAGGAAATCAATGTTCCTTTCGCAGCCGAATTGCCAAGCTGCGTGGCCACATGCGGAGGCAGGCGAAGAATTGTTTTGTTGTCAACAAAAAGGCCATTGATTCGCCCCTCACGATCCGTTTGCACTGAAGTGACTTTTCCTGTTCCGGTAACAACACTTTGTTGAGAAGGCTCGGGAAGGCTGGCAGGCGGCGTTTCGGTAAGCGTTTTGCCTGATGCTGTCATAGAAACCAGCCGCATTTCTTTTGGCCCGGGACCAGCATTTTCATAAACACCAGAAACGGTAACCTGTCCATTTTGTTTCGCGATCGCTGATACCTGTGTTCCCATGTGAGAAGGAAATTTCACAAGCACAGAATCAGCTGAACTCAGTATGTAAAAGCCGTCTATTACAAAGTCATCATTGCCTTGCAGTTTTACAAATTTTCCCTGCAAGGTGTTTACTGCTAAAAGTCCATGTGTGTTGGGACTGTGAGCACCCAAAGGTCCCGGGCCTGCCGGACCTGCCAGAGGCGGACCGGCGACGGGTCCTTGTATTTGGGCAAATGCGTTGAAGCTGCACGTCAGGGCTGAAATTGCGAGAAAAGCCATTGCTAATTTGTTCATGAGTCGATTTTTTAAAAAGTGATTTTATTTATTTCGAATCGAAGGTAGTACTGATGTCTAAAGCTGATATGAGCGGGAAATTAATTTTTCCTTATCTGGCGTCACTGAAGCATATGGTAACTTTTAATAGTCGGAGGGGATCGGTCTTTTCTGTGGTCAGAAATTTTAATGCTTTTACGAATTAATCACATCGAAAATAGCATTTAAAAAGGGCAGTGCTAGGATAGCGAGAATAAGGATAATAAGCCCGGGGAGCGAATAAGAACTTCTGTTACAACCTTGTATAGTATAGCAATATTTCTATAAATCAGCAATTGTTTACCTTCCGAAGCGGCTGTACAAAGAAGGATGAATGAGCAGGTTATCAGTGATCTATCAAGGAGTGTAAATGCACGGACGCTTTTGGGAGCACTGTTGTAAATCTGCTCAGGAGCCTAGGGATATACACAAAGTTACGGAGCGGTTTGGGAAATATAGGCAACAGCACGGGGCTGGCTTTAATTCACGAAAAAATTTGCAGCTGCGAGAACAACGAAGTGTTGAAATAGATAACTGCGTTGGAGATAAGCTGACATGGTCTACATCGTTATCATTTAACGGATTTTCAAATGATAACTTTCAGGTTTATCATGGTTTTATGATCCATAACCCGGGCTTATTAAAACTTTAAAAACAGAAGTCGGTGGACTAAAAAAATGGCAGGAAAGTAGGTTAATTACTTTCCTGCCATTTTTATTCCTGCCATTAATTTGCAATTTAAAAGATTAAGGCCTCAAGAAACTATCACTTCATTGAAGGTGTCAAAACAGTATATTTTATCGACTGAATTGTTAAGCCGGAAACAGATTTTATAGCAAGTTTTGACATTGGGGTTTCAGGAAAGAAAATGTCAGTCATAGCCGTCAATCCGTTGTCCGTAAAAAGCTCAACCGAGGCTACATCTGCAACCAGGGTTAACGAAATCTTCGTTCCGGGGGCAAACCGTGGTGCAAGATGTTTTTCTCCGAACCCTTTCTCAAAATCTGTTTTACCTGATTTAGAACGATCAACATAGTACTGATTTGCAGCTTTATCGTATCCTACGATGAGCTCGTTACCAGCTTCATTAGCCAGTACGATGGAAAAGTCTGCCGTACTTTCAGTCGTTAGGTCTAATCGGAATAATCCTGACTTGTTGTTCGCTTTGTCCGTAAGGTCCAATTCATTTTTGATCTTAACATTTTTTACTGAAAAACCTGTTGAACTTAATCCATCAAGCTCTTTAACCGGAACTGAGGTCAGATAAATTTCCTTCCCAACTGTTTTTAAACCTAGCTCTCGGGCAATCGTATTTGCACTACGCCACGGATCAGTCGGAACCTGATTAGCATATTGCCAATTGCTCATCCAGCCCATCAGAATGTTTCGGTCACCGGTATTGGCGAAGGTAACGGCCGCATAATTGTCCGTTCCATAGTCCAGCCATTTAGTTTCTTTGGAATTAGAAGTAAACGTTTTTCCGTCGAAATCTCCTAAAAAATACTGACCTGCCGAGCCCTTATTAGGGCCGCCAGGATTGATATTCACAATCAGAACCCAGATTTCTTTTCCTTCGTGTTTGATAGGAAACAGATCCGGACATTCCCACACGCCGCCATGTCCGCCTTCGTTTGCGCCGAAGTCACTTTCACGAGTCCATGATTTAAGGTCAGGTGAGGAATAAAATGTGATGCGGTCTTTGGTCGCCAGTGTCATGATCCATTTTTTCTGGGCTTCAAACCATCTTACCTTGGGATCCCTGAAATCGCTTATGCCCGGATTTTGAACCACCGGATTTCCCTTATATTTCGTCCAGGTTTTGCCCTCGTCCAGGCTGTATGCAATACTTTGTGTTTCATGCTTACCTGTTTTTAGCTTTTCCTGTATCGGATCATGATGGGTAAAAATGGCTACCATTGCATCTTTTCCAAACCCTGCAGTATTATTTTTATCCACAACCGCACTTCCGGAAAAAATATAACCTAGGCTGTCCGGGTACAAAGCGATGGGCTGCTCTTTCCATGAGATCATATCCTTACTTGTTGCATGTCCCCAGTGCATCGGCCCCCATATCTTGTCGTTGGGGTAATACTGATAGAAAAGATGGTAAATGCCATTGTGATACACCATACCATTCGGGTCATTCATCCAGTTGGCTTTTGGTGTAAAGTGAAACTGCGGACGATATTTTTCCTTGAATTCCTGTGCCATGATCGAAGATCCTGCAAGAACAGAAATCAGCAAAAAGCAAATAATTGTTTTTTTCATGAATGAATTGTTTGAATTGGCTGTCGGCTGTCAGCAATTAACAGCCGATAGCCGTATTAAAATCCTGGATTTTGCTGGTAAAGACCTTTTGTGAAGCTGATTTCTCGCTGCGGGATCGGAAGGTATTCATCTCTCCCTGCGGTAAATTTCGCTGTCGCCAAGAACTGTCTTCTTGTTTTTTCCTTATCAATGTAGGCATTAAGCGTCTTTTCGGCTATTCCCCAGCGGACAAGATCAAAGAACCGTGGACTTTCAGTTGCAAATTCTAAGCGTCTTTCCCACTGCAGCGCTTTTCTTGCGTAATCCTGTGTCCAGCCAGACGCATACTCTTTAATGTTGTATCTGGAAGCAAAGGTTCCGTCTGTCTTTTTCAACCGTCCGGTGCTTGCTGCCGCCCGTCTTCTGATCTGGTTGATCAGCGGAAGTGCCAAAGCCTGTTGCCCCAGTTCAATGTAAGCTTCTGCCTGCATCAAAATTACATCGTCGTATCGAATAATATCAATATTTTTTGAAGAACCAATGAAAGGACCTTCTTTATGATATGAAGCGCTTGTTGACAGCTGCTGTTCCTTCATAGTGTGGAAAAAGCCATAAACGCCCGGGTCACGGATCCAGCTGTTGCTGAAAGGTTTGGTCGCATCATATTTGTAAGGATGGCCATCAATTCCAATGGTATGATCAACCCGCGGATCTACGGTTTCAGAACTGAAATCAACATTTTTGTCATTGAACGAATCAAATAAAGGCAAGCCATTTGCATCCGTTCTGTAGGCATTTGCAAGATTCTGACTTGGCTGATGAAAACCGCAGCAACCGTATTGAGGTGCACCGTGGGGATAATTTAACCCTGTTACATAACTTAATCTGCCGGCAGCCGTTCCGTCGTTGATTGAATACTGAATGGCGAAAATCGATTCCGGGCCATTTTCTGTTTCAGCGATAAAATTTTCCGCGAAATCAGGCTGCAGGCTATATTGACCAGAAGCGATCACCTGTTGTGTAAGCGTTACTACTTCCTGCAATCTGGTTTTGTTAATATTTATTACCTTGTGCGTATCGTCCTGCTCATAAGCCTGATACAATCTTAGCTTTGCAAGGTAAGCTGCGGCTGATAATTTATTTGCGCGTCCAATCTGGCTTTGTTTCTGCGGGAGATTGTCGATGGCAAACTGGAAATCTTCCCCGATTTTATTCCACAATTCGTCATTTTTATAACGCACATTTGACTCTTTCAGAATATCCTCACTGCTCATTGTTTCCGTGATGTAAGGAATGTTTTTGAACAACATTTTAAGCATAAAATGTGAATGCCCGCGGAGGAAGCGCATCTCAGCCTCACGTGTCTTTTTCAAAGGAAACTCTGCTTCGGTCACAGCATTCAAACTCGCCAGCGCGGCATTGGCTCTTGAAATGGCTTTATAGAAATTCTCCCATGTATACGGATGCATGAAAGTCAGATCGGGTCTTGTCAGATTATAATGCTCATAGAAATCAATTTCTGCAACATCTGATACGCCACCGCCTCCCTTATAGGCGTCGTCCGAACGTACACTGCCGTAAACCCACATGCTTGTCATCGGCCCGATCATTTCGTCATTTCCAATACCTGCATAAGCGGCAGTTACCAAAGATTCCGCAGCGGAGGCTGATTTAACATTTTCTGATGACAATAACCCCTGGGGTTCATAGTCGAGGTAGTCCTTGCAGGACGAAGTGATCAGCAAGCTGCCAGCGAGGGCAAACGTGTATATATATTTATTTTTCATTGTTCGAAAAGAATTAAAATGAAACATTTAGTCCAACAGTAAGCGTACGGGGAATGGGAATGGCATTGATATCAGTGCGCTCCGGATCTGGTCCAAGGAAACCTTTGGATTTGACCAGGAAAAGATTTTCTGCCATGAGATAGATCCGTACACGCTGCAGTTTGATCTTTTCTGCGAAAGCAGTATTAAGCGCATATCCCACCTGAACATTTCGAAGCTTGAAGTAGGAGGTATTCACATTGAAATAGTCCGAAGTCCGTGTCTCGTTATTGGAATCAGACAAAGAAAGTGCAGGGATTTTCGAACCTGTATTGGTTGTTGACCATGCGTCGAATACACCCGGACCTACGTTGTCGCGGCCCCGAATGAAATTGTTGTAAAATGTGTATGAATCAAAACCTTTTCTGCCGGCAATACCGGACCCGAAAACAGACAGGTCAAAGTTTTTGTAAAATACTTCCACTTTCAGATTGTACTCGAAGGCCGGTAGCGTAGTACCGAAGAAAACGCGGTCCAGATCATCAATTCTTCCGTCACCATTGGTGTCTACATACCGGATGCGACCAGGGCCAGCTCCCACCTGCGTAGGTGCTGCATCCACTTCCTGCTGATTCTGGAAAAGACCGTTGGTTTTGTAGCCAAAAAGGTCAAACTGAGAGTGTCCAAGGATCGTGTTCAGTACATTTCCTGCATAGGCAGCTCTGACTTCTTCCGGCAGTTCAGTGATTTTATCTCGGAATCGGCTGATACCGGTCATGATATTGTAGGTGAAATCGCCTTTCGGTTTAGCATAATATCCCATTGAAAACTCAAAACCACGGTTTGATTTTGCAGCGCCGTTTACCACTTTCAGCTGGCCTTCCCCAACTGCGGAGGCAATGGGAGGTGTGATCAGGATGTCACTGGTTTTGCGGGTAAAATAATCAAATGAACCTTGTATGCTTCCATCGAGGAAGCCGAAATCGACACCTATGTTGGCTTCGTTGGTGCTTTCCCATTTCAAATTAGGATTAGCCCCTTGAATAGAAACGATTCCAGATGGAAGATTTCCTGTATTCGCTCCGTTCAGGTCATAAGCTGTCCCTATGTTATAATATTGATCAAAAAAGCTGTTGTGGCCGTTTGCAAACTGCGATTGTCTTGTGCCATAACGGGTATCATACAAGCCAAAACGAGCCAGATCTCCAATTTCCTGATTTCCAACGCGTCCAACACCCGCGCGTAGTTTCAGGTTACTGATTTTCTTTACGTTTTTGAAAAAACCCTCTCTGTCTATTCTCCATCCCACGGAAGCTGCCGGAAAAATACCGTACGCATTCGCGCTGCCAAACCGGGAGGATCCATCACGACGGATGGTTACTGCGGCCAGATAGCGGTCTGAAAAACCATAATCAACCCGGGCGAATTGTGATAATAACCTGCTTCCTGTTCCGGTGCCGGTAACGTTGGTATTCCCCGTTCCCGCATTAAGAACAAAATAATCCTCCGTTTGTACTGCAAATCCTTCTTTTCTTGAAATCTGGTTGTCGAGTGTATTTTTAATTGCTTCGGTACCGATCAGAAATTTCATGTGGTGATCTCCAAGATCGAGGTTATACCTCGCTGTATTGGTCCAGGTCAGACTTAAATAACGGTTTTCATCAAGTGTCAAACTGTTGCTGGTGCGTCCAAAAGAACCTTCCTCGAAGGCCTGTTCAATATTTTTGAAGCGGTAGTTTGCATTGTCTGCCCCTAAACTTGTTTTGATAAACAAATTTTTTATCGGCTGAATTTCGACAAAGACATTGCCAAAAAGCGTAACTCGGTTCGTATTATCCCACTTGTTGATATCCTGCATATGCAAAGGATTATTTCTGTCAGAGTAACCCGAGCCGATCGCTCCACCCCATGAGCCGTCCTTTGCATATACCGGAATAGTCGGTGCAAGTGTCACAGCCAAACCGGGCGTAAGCGCGCCGCCGATGTCAGTGGAAGCCAGCGTTTCATTGGAAGTTGCCAGCTGCACATTGGCGCCAATTTTTAGTCTCTGGTCAAAGGCGCTGGTTAAAGCATTGATGCGGCCGCTGATCTTTTCATAATCGGTAAAACGCAGCATGCCTGTATTCTTGAAATAACCAAGATTTACCTGCAAAGAAGACGTCTTGTTACCTCCGGATATGGTTAATTCGTTATTCGTAACAATTCCGGTTTTATACATTTCTTTCTGCCAATCCGTATCGCCTGCCGGCATATTCTGGTTACCACCCACAAAAGGCTGAACCGTGACGCTGTTTAACACCGGATTTTTGAAATCCTTGTTCCAGTCGAATGCGTATAGCGCGCCATAACCGTCTTCGGGATTTACACCGTCGTTAACAGATGCCTTCCATAACGCCCTGCCTCGGTCTGCTGCATTAAGCATTTTGAACCGGGCGTATTTTTCTGATTGCGCTGAAATGCTGGTATTGAAATCGATATTAATCTTTCCGTTGGTATTTGCACCATTTTTGGTCGTAACAATAATAACACCGTTCGAAGCCCTTGAACCGTAAATAGAAGAAGCAGAGGCGTCTTTCAGAACTTGTATCGACTCAATTGAATTAGGATTTAATCCCTGAAAAACTTCCGGTCTTTTGGTAGGCACACCGTCAATGATGTAAAGCGGGTCGGTGTTTCCAAGCGTGTTAGCCCCCCGAATCAGGATTCTCGAATTCGTACCGTTTGGTGAACCTGTTTTTTCAATGTATAAGCCGGGAACACGTCCTTGCAGCGCTTGCATTGGATTTCCTGAACTGATATTTTTTAGCGGCGCCATATCCACAACCGCAATCGCTCCGGTCAGATCTTCCTTTTTGGAAGAAGTATAACCTACCACAACTACTTCGCCCAGATTTTTAGAATCGTACTCCAGGGTGACATCCAGTTTAGAGCTGTTTCCGGCTGGAAGTTCCTGTGCGATCATGCCTACATAAGAAAATACGAGGATTGCGGTCGGTGAAACGGAAATGGAATATTTTCCATCTACATCTGTAATGGCGCCGTTGGTCGTTCCTTTTTCAAGAATGCTCACCCCTGGCAGACTCAGCCCATCGGAAGCTTTAACTGTACCTGTCAGCGTTCCCTTGCTTTGTGCCCAAGCTAACTGCATACAGGTTAGCAGGGCAATGGTCATCATTAGTAATCTTGTTCTCATGGAAGTATTGATTGGTAGTAAGATATGATCCCGCTTTTTCTAAGTCACTGGGCTTAGTACGAGATTTTGTCAAAACTACCACCGATATTCACTGGGAATAACTAAATAATATCTCAAAAAAGTTAAACTTTGATACAGTTGTATTTTATGACTATATAATTATGATAATCAGTGAATTAAGCCTTTATTCAAATTTTGAATCTTTATATTTCTTTCAGTATTGATACCGCGTCTTTCAAATTTGATACAAGCGGGTTATGAAGAAATCAGTTTAATTGGATGATAAAGGGATTGTTTTTAATATAAACAAGGTGACTTTAAATCAGGTATATTTTTATGGACATCGGGTCATATTTTAAACGGCAGGTCAGCTGTTAAAGATACCCGGATAAGGCTGCTCCATTTCGAAGCGCATTATGAAGGAAAAGACGACGTTTTTTTCAAAATTTAATGTTGAACGGAACTACAAATAGGCAATTTTTTTACCATCGTCATACATAGCCAGGAGAGTTCGAGCTTCTAAAAAATTTATTAAAATTTCACAATAC
>Ga0247803_1001984_pt1 | contig 10527 bp, 8 predicted proteins | sample UWRJL014104B1_FD_180928 | JGI IMG/M metagenome (GOLD analysis project Ga0247803, IMG submission 180928) | Plant litter microbial communities from Arlington Agricultural Research Station in Wisconsin, United States - UWRJ-L014-104B-1 | ecosystem: Environmental > Terrestrial > Plant litter >...
TGGTAAAGTTGAAATTTCAACTTTAAAACAAGCTTATAATAAAGGTGAAACGATTGAAATTAAAGTGAAAGGGACTGATTTACATTCGGTAAATGCACTGGGTTTTGCTTTGCCTTACAATTCGCAAGATTATGAATTTGAAAGCATAAAAATAGTTGGAACAAAAGCTATGGAAAACCTAACAAACGATAGGCTACATACGGATGGTAAGAAAGTGCTTTATCCTACTTTTGTTAATGTCGGCGAAAAAGAAGCACTTAATGGTACGCAAGAATTGTTTATTATAAAACTGAAAGCTAAGCGAAATATTAAATTTGATTTAAAAGCTGTTGATGGATTGCTTGTTGATAAGAAGCTGAATTCGGTTAAATTTTAAGATTACAATAATCGTTATTGTGAGGTACGAAGCAATTTATTTTGTTGCAAAGATTACTTCGTGCCTTACAATGACGACATTTTTGTTTAATTTTTCTTTGTCATTCTGAGGAACGAAAAATCTCCAGGCAATGAAAAACTACCTTATTAAATTACCAAACTAATTTACTTCGTTAAATTTTAGACAGTGCTAATCGATTGTAGATTCTTCATTTGCATTCAGAATGACACATTTTGTAAACTGACAGAGCGTAATAAGTTTAACTAAACTGTCCAAAATGCCATAAATTCCCTGCAGGATCATGTAAAAAACATTCACTTCCCCAATCTTCATTTCGAATTGGTGTTACTTTAACGTTATATTTTGCGGTTAAATCTAAAGCTAAAAGTTCCTGATAAAAACGAGATACATCATCAACCTCCATAAAAATCATGGTATTATCTACCCAATCTTTAACGTAGGCATTTTGCAAGTAAAAAGCCATTGCTCCACTTTTAAAAACAGACATTTGATTGCCTAAAGTAATTTCTTCGAAACCTAAATCGCGGTAAAAACTTCTAGATGTTTCGAAATCTTTAGCACCAATAAACGGACGGATTGATTTTGCGTTGTGATTCATTTCTTTGTTTTGAGAAAACTAATATAGCGAAATAACAATTAGGCGGTTTACAACTTTACCTAGTAGCAATAGTTTTTATTGTTTAAACGGGATTGAAGCGATATACTTTTAAGCTGTCATTCTGAGGGTTAATTTATTTCATAAAAATCAATATAAATGACGTTAACTTTATTGTGAGTAAGAGATGAGCATCATAACAGTCGTATCATTAGTGTTTCAACCTGAAACTGAGTTTTGTTTTAGGGTATTTTATTAATCAATATTGGTGAATCGAGAGATATCCCGCATGGTAGTAATATTTTTATCTTATATACCCTAAGCTCATTCTAAAAAAGTACTCGTTTGTTATTATGGATATTTTAAGCAAGATTTATCCCAACAGTGCCGGTATCGATATTGGCAGTGAAAAAGTTTATGTTTCTGTAGAGGGACAATCGGTCAGGAACTTTCGCACCTTTACCGCAAGTTACAAGGAGTTAAGTGCCTATCTGAAGGAATGTTCGATAACCCATGTAGCGATGGAGGCCACGGGTGTCTACTGGATCACCCTTTACGATATTTTAGAAGCCGATGGCTTTGATGTAACATTGGTAAATCCCTCTGACAGTAAAAACCTTCCGGGTAGAAAAACCGATGTTCAGGACTGTCAGTGGATACAGCAGCTTTTTAGCTATGGCCTGCTGCGCAAGAGTTTTGTTCCTGAGGATATTGTAAGAAAACTAAGGGTTTATACGCGGATGCGGGAGGATAAACTGCAAATGGCATCCACCCATGTTCAGCACATGCAAAAAGCCATGATTCTAATGAATATCCGCTTGCCCGAAGTGCTTTCGCAAACCCACGGAGCTAGTGGGCTAGCCATGATAGAGGCTATTCTGGCCGGGGAGCGAAATCCTGAAAAGCTTTTAGGCTATTGTACTACAAGTTTGATCAAAAACAAAGGCAAGGATATCTTGCTGGCCCTGGAAGGTAATTACAAAGAAGAATATATTTTCGAACTTCAGCAAGCTTATGATGGGTACATGTTTTACCTCAACCAAGTCTCCAAATGTGATACCGAGACCGGAAAAATACTTGAAGAATATAATAGTTCATCTAATAAAAATTACACGGACAATCATCCAATAAAACCAATCCGCCATAACAAACCTAAAATAAATCATTTGCATGATCTGCTTTTGGGTATTCATGGAGCGAATCCCACCACGCTACCCGGCCTAACCGATTATAGCCTAATGCGACTTACTGCCGAATTAGGAAACAATATAAACCAATGGCCTTCTGTTAAAAATTTCGTTTCCTGGCTTGGGCTTGCGCCCGGAAAACACCAATCCGGTAAGATGAACAAGAGGAGTAAGAAAAAACCTGCCACAAGAGCCGGACAAATATTCAAACAAGCTGCACAGAGTCTTATCCTGAGCAAACAGCCTGGACTGGGCGCTTTTGCCCGAAGATTAAAGGCAAGAAAAGGCTCTGGAATTGCAATAAAAGCAACTGCACGAAAATTGGCTGAACTATACTACAGGATATTCGATAAGGGAATGGTGTATGTTGAGACAGGAATAGCAAAATATGAAGAAAAAATCAAGCAGCAACAAATTATGTTTCTTCATAAAAAAGCAAATGAACTTAAAATGCAATTAACTGAAATATAGATAGTTAAAAATAACGTCAATGGTAGCGAAGTCGAAGGGCACTTACTAAAAATCAGCTAAAAAATCCAGGTATGATTTTACACCCTCCTCGATATGAATATCTGAAGCATTATGTTCCATTCCATAAAAAGCGAAGAGTGGTTGGTAATCTGCCTTAATATATTCAAAACTTAATTCAAATGGCCTGGTAAGTTCGTTTAGCGGATACTTGTAAATTCCTGATGTACTTAACTCATACGGTTCAACGCCTAAGGATATGGCTAGCGCTATTTTTTTTCCAGCCATACGATAACCACTTTTACTACCGTAAGCCCAGCCATGGACTAAAACTTCATCGAGCCATTTCTTTAAAAACGAAGGGCAATTAAACCAGTAGTAGGGAAATTGAAAAATAATTTTATCGTGCTGTTCCACTAAAAGCTGTTCCGCTAAAACATCTATTTTTTCATCTGGATAAGCTTCATGTAACTGATGAATCGTATAACTTTCAGGAAATTTACTTAATTCCTCTATCCATCTTTTATTAATTACAGATTCGTTTATATTTGGGTGGGTGACAATTATCAATGTTTTCATCTTAAGTTTTTAAAATATTTAACACAAAGTTATTACCTAACCCAAGCTTTTGTATATTAACTGCCAATTGTTAGGTACTATATAAAATGTAAGTAATGAGTGAGATTAAAGAAACGTCGACCAACTTCGCCAACAAATTAGCTCTTGCCGATGAATGTCTGGAAGCCTACGCTTCAAATATTATTGGAGGTCAGTGGACTTTGGTAATCTGTTCCTGGTTATTGAATGGAAAGCTGAGGTTTGGAGCGCTAAAAAAAAACTTACCAAACATTACCGAACGAATGTTAACCTTACAATTGCGGAAGCTGGAAGAAAATAAAATAATCATTAGAACGGTTTACGCAGAAGTTCCTCCTCGTGTAGAATATGAATTAACACCAATTGGATACGCATTAAAACCTGTAATCAAAGCATTGGAAAGCTGGGGTGATGAGCACAAGAAATTAATGAACGAACCCCAGGAAGTTTCTGGTTCAAAAAATTGAGGTGCTTAATTATTGAATAACAGCTTCAAATACATAAAAACCACCCCGCTATGCTCCGCTTCGTGATAATTAGCAGCTTGAAGTGCCTGAACATGATTTCTCACTTGAAATCCAATGGGTAACTCAAAGGGCGTATAATTAGCAAATAATCCAGCTTCCAGATCCAATTCTAGGCGGTTAACCGTATCAATCAATAAATGTTTTACCTCATTAACATCTGGAGCAATTTTCCAGGAAGCTGGCGACGATCCAATTTTGAAGGATTCCATGAATTCATTAGATATATACATGGGCAATCCACTTCGCATATACATATGTCTTTGCTGAGAAGTAATGCAATGGCCGATTTGCCAAATTATATTATTGTTAAAACCCTTAGGAATTTTAAATAATATCTCATAATTACTGGTCTCCATTAATTGCAATAGCCTGATCCTGCTAGCTCTTAAAATTTCACATTCGAAACGTTCATTAATCATTTAAATTGATTTAAGTCTTTAATAAAGCTAGAAGCCATAGTATTCTCTAAATTAATCTTTTCAGATTAATGTTCAAACTTAGTACCTTTTAGGAATATAGAAAGCAAAAGTATATTATTGATTCATATTATGCTTCGCGTACCCTAACCTGCAATGCCATTAACTTAAGGTAAAACAAAAAAAGAATGATCATCCTGAGCGTAGTCGAAGGATAGATTATTCTTTTTTTGTTTTCGACCATCAAACTGGTCTTCGACTACGCTCAGACTGACAATACTTGTGCTTCAGTTAATAACATTGCCCTAACCCGCTCTTCTAAATATTAACCGCAGCGCATATCAAAGGAATAAGAATCTAATTTGAAAACTCTTAATTTCCTTTTATATACTCCGTTAGTAATCGTTTTTTAAAAGATCTCTAAGCGGGATAAAAATTTAACATGCCTTAAAATGCAATCATCATGCCTTAGGACTGGGATGGGCATGCAATGGGAAAGCAGGATGCTTTTAATGGACTATAGCGAGCTAGCAAATTAAAAGGAACGTAAGTATTCGACTATGGCGTATCAACAAAAATAGAATTTCAATTTAGTACTATTACAGTACTCTATCTATGCTTTATCCCTACCTGATCTATGCTTTATCTATACACTTGGCTAGCTGATGCAATTAAAAATCCAGCGTTAGTTCACGAAAATTCCAACGCTATTAAGAAATTTGTTATTATAGCTTGAGGGATTTACTTCCAGACAAATCGCTTTAGCGAACTAATAATCAAATATTTACAACACAAACTACACAATATCATGAAATTTTTGATAGTCAGATAAATTCAATTGTCTTTTTATAAAGTGGACGTTCCGCTTAAACTAAAATTTAACCTGACGCTTTCCGCTTCTTTTGGCTTCCTGTCATGTATTGCTGGGTTTTGATGTTCTCCCACATAATCAGCTTATCTTCGATTTTCGAGAAAGCTCTGATATCTCCATCCTGAGATATTACCAGTCCAAGTGCAGAGGGATGGTTCCAACAATAAGCAATCATAGAACGGTGCCTAGTGCCATAATGCCTTGGGTCATGTGGTTCAAGTGACTTTGGTGTAGCAGTAGCAGTGGAAGAAACATGGATTTTTCTGGGCATCTTCTTTGCACGGAGCACAGCGCCAAAGCCATTACTAACCATACTGCGATTGAATAATACCACGCCATCTACGCAGGTTTGTGAAGCAATAAAGCTGATCGCACCTTTGATCTCATCGCCTGTCCCCTTTTTACCATAAAAAGAACTTGTCTCTTTTAAATAAAGTGCCTTGTTAACCGATCTTTTGCCAGCACTGAGTTGCGTTTCTATTTTACTCTCCGCAACAAAGTTATCAATCGCGGCTTTGGCATGAGAAACCATGGCAAGAGTAAGGCGCTCATAGTGAATTCGGTATTTAACATCAAGGTCAGCGCTATCATCCGCAATAAGTATTGCACCCCCATGCTGATAGTTCTGTATCTTTAGCAAGAGCCTTGAAAAAGTCTGGATCCACAGACCGTCCAAAAAATTCTCCCAGTCGGTATAGTTCTCTTCAGGATGAATCTGCTCAATATATTCTTTTATGGAAATCTTCAGAAAGTCTGCATTCTTCCTCAACATTTTAGATATCGGACCAATGGTAAGCACATCCAGATAACGCTTAACCAGAACATTGTGCTTCAAGGTGGCTAATAGCTCATAATCAAAGAGTACATTTAGCGTACCAATATCACTAATCGAAACCTGAAAAAGGCCAGGCTGTTCAGAACCAGTATCAGACTCATAATTCAAAAAGTTCTGATAATGCATCGCCTGGTCAATCATCCCCCAGATGTAAATACACCCTTTCTCATCGTAATACACCGCGAGAGAAGAGCTGGCGGGATCTGCCGCTTTTGAAAGTTTCGCCAGCGACTTAGTGGTCATCATAACATGGTGATCGAAAGGAACGCAGCTCCATCTCTCTGGAACAATATGCTTTGGAGGAGCAGGATCTGGGTTAGCGGGGTCTATAAAAGTCACAGTTACTCTGATCAGCTCACTTTCCTCCTTGCACATGCTCGAGTAAAACAGGCAATCGAATAGGTCTTCAAGAATTTTAATTTCAGGAAGCGTTGAACTGCTTTTGGCTAGCCTGAGCTTGTTATGCACCAAAACTGCCAAGTCATTAGGGCGTGAGTTTTCCAAGTTTTTATTATTTAGCTATCAAACAGATGATTTTGAAAATCGTTTGCGCTCAAGCTCATAATTGCTAAAACTAATAAGCATAATCTCTGCCAGGAATCCATTTGGACTGTCTGGTATCATTATGCTACAAACAAAGGCGATCTGGATACTGGTTAAAAAGCCAATTAACTGCCTTGTGCAATGCTGCGCATTTGAGGCAAGAATGGCTTCTTAATAGGTAAATCGCTGGAGGATGTGCTTATGGATCTTAAAGAACAATTCGACTAATTCGGCTTTTAATTTTCATTGAGGTGTTATTGAAGGCTACATTGTTTTTTAATTTGCGGATTTTTTTCCTTGTAGGGCGATTTCTCCGTCATGTATCATTTTTGATTTAATAAAACTAAGTGTTTTCGAGATTGTTTATTCTTTAAGTAGTTGGTTTAAAACCTGCTGCAGGGTTATCATTCCATTCATCAACATGAAAAATAACAAAACATTGCTCAGCCCTGAAGAGCGAAAGCTTTTCGGCGACTTAATGCCTGAAGAACTTGAAGAGGTCCTCACTTCGGGTTTTAACAGAAGACATTTTTTGAAACTGATGGGCCTTGCAACCTCTGGAATGCTGGCCAGCCACCTTATCGGTGCAGAACAGCTTTTTGCACGGGCGGCAACCATTGAGGAAATTCCCGACCTGATTCCTGAAGCTATCGAAAATGGCATCTATGTTAATTTTAAGGTAAATTCTACGGAAAGGAAGGTACTCGTTGATTCGAGAATGACTTTGCTGGACACGCTCCGAGAAAGGATTGGATTGACTGGTTCTAAAAAAGGCTGTGACCATGGTCAGTGTGGCGCCTGTACAGTAATTGTTAACGGCAACCGCGTACTTTCCTGCCTAACGCTGGCTGCTAGTTGTGAGGGAAAATCAGTGATCACCATTGAGGGGCTTGCCAAAGGCAGTGAACTTAACCCAATGCAGGCAGCCTTTTTAAAACATGACGGTTTTCAATGTGGCTTCTGCACGCCAGGACAGATTTGTTCTGCTGTGGCTTTAATGAAAGAAGCCAAAGAAGGTCAGGCAAGTTTTATAACTGGCGATATTCGAGATCAAAAACAAGGACTGCTTTTAAGTGATGAAGAAATTTCAGAACGGATGTCTGGAAATATCTGTAGATGTGGTGCCTATCCGAATATTGTGGATGCCATTAAAGAAGCGCAGAGCGGAAAAAATGTCGAACAAAACTGGCTTTATGCAGGCTAAAATACTCTATTGATATGAACCCTTTTAAATTTTCTATGGCACAAAATCCCAATCAGGTGATTTCGATGCTATTAAAGAATGAAAATGCTGCCTTGCTCGGCGGTGGAACCAATCTGCTGGATTTGATGAAGGAACATGTTTCCAATCCCAATGAGCTGATTGACATCAGTGGATTGGACCTGGGCGCAATAAAACAGAGTTCCATCGGCATAAGCCTGGGCGCAACTGCAAAAAATACCGATACAGCAAACCATCCGACGGTGAGAAAAGATTTCCCTATGTTAAGCAAAGCTATTTTGGCTGGTGCATCAGCGCAGATCAGGAATATGGCAACCAACGGCGGAAACCTGTTACAAAGAACGCGTTGTAGTTATTTTTACGATATTGCCATGCCCTGCAATAAACGGCAGCCTGGCAGCGGATGCGCTGCAATGGAAGGCTTCAACCGAATGCATGCCATCTTTGGCTGGTCGAATAAATGTGTAGCGGTATACCCTTCTGATATGGCCGTAGCACTTTCAGCTTTGCGGGCCTCAGTAAGGGTACTTCAACCCGACGGTAATCTCAGAAACATCGCATTTGATGACTTCCACCTGCTGCCAGGATCGCAACCTGAAAAAGACAATAGCTTAAAACGAGGCGAATTAATTACCTCAATTGAAATTCCAAAAAATGAACTTGCAGCACACTCTTCCTATATAAAAGTAAGGGATCGGAATTCTTATGCATTTGCTTTGGTTTCAGTTGCCACAGGACTTGAAATCAAAGAAGGGCGAATAAATGCTGCACATATTTCGCTTGGCGGAGTTGCGCATAAACCCTGGCGGGCTTTTAAGGCTGAAGCCTATTTGAAAGGTAAAACGCCTAGTCAGGCAAATTTTAGAAAAGCAGCGGAAATGGAGATGGCTTCTGCAAAACCGCTTTCACAAAACAAATTCAAAGTTCAGATGGCTGAAAACTGCATCGTAAAAGGACTTGAATTGGCACTAAAGGGATAATCTTAGTAAAATGGAAGAAAAAAACAAAGCGATTGGCAAGGGTATTGACAGGATTGACGGGATACTGAAAATAACAGGAAAAGCAAGCTATGCAACTGATTATCCTGAGAAAAACATCGCATACGCGGTTCTTTTTAAGAGCACAATTGCCTTTGGTAAAATTACCGAGATAGAAAGTAATGATGCGAAAAAATCAACAGGTGTAATTGCAGTCATTACCCATGAAAATGCTCCTAAGTTAAACGTTAAGGGGGGCTTGAGGGGTGGTGCCCTTTTGCAAAGCCCAGATATTATGTTTTATGGCCAACACATTGGAATGGTTGTCGCCGAAACCTTTGAGCAGGCAACTGCAGCCGCGAATCTTATAAAAGTTAAATACGAGCAAGCAGCTAATCAGAAAACTGATTTTGATTTGGAAGCTAAAACTCCAGTAATGCCTAAAGGAAAAGAGCTGCAGGATTTTGTCAAAGGCGCTGGAAAATCTGCCATAACATCAGGACAGATAACTATAGAGGAAGAATATGAAACGCCAATTGAGCACCATCATCCCATGGAACCTCATTCTACACTGGCGGTATGGAAGGATGAAAATCTTACCCTGTATAATGGTTCGCAAATCATAAACGGCGCACAAACTGCAGCCGCAGCAACGCTAAACCTAAAAGCAGAACAGGTTAGAATTGTTTCGCCTTTTATTGGTGGTGGATTTGGATCAAAAGGTGGCCAATGGGCAAACCTGGTGCTGTGTGCTGTAGCTGCCAAAATGGTTAACCGACCTGTAAAACTTGCCTTAACTAGGCAGCAAATGTTCAATTCAGTTGGTTTGCGCCAGCGCAACATTCAAAAAATTACCTTAGCGGCTTCAAAAGATGGAATGCTAAGCACCCTTGCCCATGAAACCATTTCACATACCGCTATTGATGACGAATATATAGAACCTTGTGGCGACTGTTCCAAAATCATGTATGATGCACCTAATACCTTAATCTCTTACCGTTCGGTTCCGATGCATGTTATTCTCCCGACTTACACGCGTGGTCCGGGCAAGTCGACTGGAAGTTTTGCGTTGGAATCTGCTATGGACGAACTTGCACATAAACTAAATATCGACCCTATTGAGTTAAGAATTAAAAATGAACCCAAACAAGATCCTTCCAATGGGAAGCCCTGGAGTTCAAGAACAACGGTACAATGTTTAAAGGAAGGCGCAAAGGCTTTCGGCTGGGATAAGCGTAAAAAAGCGCCAGGAAGCAATAAAATCGGCGATGATTTGGTTGGTTATGGGGTAGCCTGTGGTACTTACCCTGCCCGCCAGCGCGACAGCTCGGCCAGTATTAATCTTCGCCTTCAAAATGGAAAAGTGTTTGCAACGGTTGAAACTGCCGCCTCAGATTTGGGTACTGGAACAAATACAATTTTAGCGCAAACGGCTTCCGATGGACTGGGCATTCCTGTTTCACAGATTACCATAAAGATAGGTGATTCATCACTTCCGCTTGCCGCTGGCTCAGTTGGTTCTGTAGGCGCGTCGAGTTTCGCCAATGCGGTTAATGATGCCTGTACAAAAATTACAGATGAACTCTTGGCGAAATCGGGCAAACAGTTTTTTGTGCGACCTACAGCTAACCAGCTTATGGTTTCGGAAAACATAGGTTCCTTTCAGACCCGATCAGATTCCAAAGCACCTACTGAAGCTGAAAAATATTCATGCCACAGTTTTAATGCTAATTTTGCGGAGGTTAGAATAAGTAGCGTTACTGGTATGGTTAAAGTAACACGTTTTCTTGCCGTTACTGGGGCAGGTAAAATCTTAAATCCTAAAACTGCCCGTTCTCAGATTATTGGTGGAAATGTTTGGGGGATCGGGATGGCACTAAGTGAAGAATCGG
>Ga0247803_1001986_pt1 | contig 10517 bp, 13 predicted proteins | sample UWRJL014104B1_FD_180928 | JGI IMG/M metagenome (GOLD analysis project Ga0247803, IMG submission 180928) | Plant litter microbial communities from Arlington Agricultural Research Station in Wisconsin, United States - UWRJ-L014-104B-1 | ecosystem: Environmental > Terrestrial > Plant litter >...
GAGCGGGCTCGTCGACGTGAAGGTTGGTGGTTGGATGTCGAGGTTCAGTGTTAGCGCCCGGTCCAGTCCCGCAACGTGGGGCCAGCCCTGTCATGGCCGCACACGCCCTGTCCACGCAGGTAAGCCGTACGGAATCGCTCATCCAATGGCACCCCTTTGAAACGTCCCAACTGCCTTCGAACCGGTCTATACAGCCATTCCACCGCGCTCCCGTCCCAAGTCCCCCGCGCCGACGTGTCCATCGTACCCTTGTCCTGCAGCCGTGAAGAGTCATCGACCTTCACCCTGGCGATTGGACCACGACACCGCAAAGTTTCGTTTCCCAAGCTTCTCTTGCATGGCCTCGCAGACCGACAAAGGTGACTCACAGAGGGCGAGTTCGACAACGACGTCCACAATTCACGACTATAACACGCTCTGGATCCCCTCAAGCGGACGGCGCGTCGTGCACGCGTTGCGCTCGGGGTCTGCGGCCCCGCCCACTTTTGCGCCCGTCTGCCTCATTACCCTCGCGCCGTTATGCGCTCGCCGGGCGAGTACGAGTACGCAGTGCCCTTGGACACCCCCCGAACGTCAGTTTGCGCTCGACGATCGCGCGGCCGTCTTGCGGTCTTGCCATCGGAGCAAGATGCGCGGTTGCGATTGGATGGTGCCAGACGGCTTCGAAGCGCCGACATCTGTCCAGACGTTGCGCCCGGGAGCTCGTCGGAGCATAGGGCTACCTAGCTACCCAGCTTTCCTCGCGCGGGGCTGGAAATAATGTCCGTAGAGCCTCATGCTGCCATGTGTCGCTGTCAAACAACCCTGGTTAAGCGCCGACATCCCAAACAGGAGCTATTAGGTTTCATTAGCACCGCAGAACATAGACCAAAATAGCCCAAACCCGGATGCGCTACCACCGAAGAGGGAAATAGAATGGCAGCAAATTGCCCGGATGCGGGCGAACGGTTTATCGTGCAGTGGGCTTCGGCGGGTGGTCGCATCGCATGGCATCGTCATCTCGCAAACTTCTCCACGGTCAATGCTGTCCGTACGCGCCCGGATCGACGAGTCTGACGCTCCGAGTGTCCGGCCTCTTCTGGAAGAAGGAAATGCCGTTAAGAGACCGAACGGGAGACCGTTTGCGGGACGTCTTGGGTATGCGATGAACGCCTGATCGTAGGGTGAGGGTGGGCGCATCGCTACATCTGTCAAAGTGGTTTCAGATGGAGCCTCATGTGCTCGGGTGTTAACGCTGTGCTGTGCCGTACGCGCCCAGCTTCGTTAATGACGCTCGGCGGAGGAGTTTGTGCTTTGATGCCCGTGAATTTGGGGCGGGATGGTGAGCAAGATGCAGTATTCGAGCCTCGGCTGTCGTGGCACACCGAGCTGCAGCAAGAGGCCCGCTGCCATGGCACTGCAATTGCTCTGCGGTCTGGATCGAATGTCATGATATTCAAAGTTCCTTCCTCACCAAGCCGATAAAATCCTATATCTAGATTATTCACCCAAGTAATTGCCCCTCAACCCTCTCCCCCCACCACTCACCCCACCCCACCACTTTCTTTCCAACTCTTGCCTCCTCCGCCGCAAACACAACGGCATGACTCCTAAACGCCTCATCAAGATCACACCCCAACCACTCTCTCTGCGCCTCCTGCACACCCATACCTTCATCCACCGCATTCACCGCCCCAAGGAATTGCCTTACCAACCCCTCGTCCCCACCACCATGCCCTCCAGCTGCCAAATGGGGCTTGTAGACAGTCGTATGTTCGGTGGCGAAGTCGTGCACTTTGATAGTCGTGCTGTCGTATTCGACTTCTCCCTTGGTACCATAGATTCTGCCGCGGCGCTCGCACTGCTTCTCTGTGAAGGCGATCATGTGGAATTGGGCTGTTTTGGCGGCGCGGTGGGTGAGCGCGGAACCGTCCGAGGCTGGGCTTGGGAGGGGGTCGTCGTCCCAGGTTATTGTGACGCATTGGTCATCGCAGACGTTGTTGTCCGCCTCCCAGACACAGCGACCGAACCAGTTCCTTTTCTCTACCACTTCGGGCGACGTATCTGCTGTGTAGTCTTCGCCGAGGTCGGAGAGAAGCTGCTTTGCTGCTGCTTCTTTGCCTGCGGTCTTGTACATGTCTTCGATTTCCGGGTTGACGATGTTGACAGGCCATCCCGTGATACCGTTTTCAAGCTGCCTCTCGAGATAGATTTTCTTCGCGCTGTAGATGCAAAATTCTTCGATGGGGCAGGAGAGGCAGTTTGTAGCGGTGCCAGCGGCGGCGGGTTTGCGGGATTTGCGGAAGTGCTTGAGGGAGCCGGTGGATGTTATGGAGGTGGGAAGATGCGGTTTCGTAGTAGCTGAGTTTTATTAGAAATGAATGTGGTGCAAGTTATGTGGTTTGGAAGATCATTGCTCTGGACAGAAAGTGGTTGCGATTCATCTCGCAGAGTGTGGTCCAACGTACCAGCATTCGGAGGCGGCGAGCAAAGCAACCACATAATGAAGTCAATATCATGACAAGACTTCGTCAACAAGCTCGGTCCCGTCGTAGACTCCTTCCTCCAATTACCCCTCACATAACTATGCTGTGCACAACATTAGCATCCATCAACTCCTTCACCTCACACACAAGGAATACACTCACAGAAAAATGCCACCACCCCACCGGCTCCACATGCTCCATACTAAGCACCTCCCCCACGACCTCCTTCTCCCGCAACAACTGCCTCAGCAGCATGTTATGCGGGCTATACCGTAGCACATGACATATCCCAAAGATACTCTCTTTGCGTTTCCGCTTCGGCACAGCGCCATCTCCATTCGCCATTGGCTCGGATTCAGCGCGGGTCCCAGCACCCCCGCCATCGACCCCCTTCAACGCCCGCCAAATATCAATACAACTTTGAAGGCTCGTGGAAAGCGGCTTCTCGCAGCAAACATGCAGTTCCAGCCCCGCAATCCCACACACAACCTCCTCATGCAATTCATCCAGCACGCAAACAAACACTGCGTCGACGCCTCTCTCCACCTCTTCCCCATTCCCTTCCCTGTCTCTTCTCTGATTCTCATACGCCACCCATGTTCTCCAGTCCGAGAATTGCTGGTGCGGCTGCGGTGTGTTGGTATCGCGCCAGATGAATTTGCGGCCAAAGGCTGTGCGTTTGTGAGCGATGGGCTCGCATATGGCGGCGATGACGCTGTTGGAGCTGGCGAGGGCTGCTTCGGCGTAGGCGGTGCCGCGGGAGCCGGCGCCGATGATGAGGATGTGGGGGGCGGTGGTGAAGATGTGTTTTGCGGGGGGTTGTGTGAAGGTTGTGTCTTCGGAATGATCTGCTGGAGGAGGTGGCATGTTTGCGGTTCCAGGGTGGGAGATGGAGTGGGTTAGTTTACGCTTGAGCGGGTCCTTTTGGGTTTTGGGGTTGTGGTTGGATTTTGCAGGGTGGAGTTGATTTCCACGGGGATCTGTTGCCTCCACTACAGACGTATGTCCTGGGTTTTATTGGATCGAATCAGCGTAGAGATCTAGCAGGCGTAAAGCTCTCTTCTTGTACACCGCAGCTACCTGATAGTAAAGGCTCAACAAGGCAAAAGATCCACACCCACTAGACGATCACGAAGCGGGGTATTGCTACCATAAAGTAGCATGAGCATACACGTTGCATCAGGCTGTGGAGGCTTGACAGATACGGACTGCATGTACGTTGTCGTGGGGTATGTCGGTCTGTACCGACCAATCGTTTCATTGCTGATAAATCTAGCGCGACCTCGTCTAGGCGCAACGCTCTACGCATATTCCGCGTGCGCGAGTCTATCGTGTATGCTACCGAATCCAATGCACCGAGTTCAAAAGGCCTCCAATCGATCGGGAATATGATGCAAACAAACGCCTCGTGATGGAAGCAAGCAAGTAGGAAAGCGATCTATCTCTCGACATCGGTTCGTCTATCCAATTCGTAAAAGAGTAGATATACCTCCTTCTGCATACTCAACACCTCGCTGGTCTTGCTCTCCTTAACCTTTTCATCGCTGATGCGCCACCAGCGATTCGTCGTCCGCTTACTCTTCTTCTTCAATGGATTCGCCTCCGTGATAGTCTCTGTCATGGTCGCAGCCTTTTGCCGTAACGACTTTACGCTCTTCGGTCGTGACACGGACGAGAGAGAGGAAGATGGCGGTCGGATCGGCGACTCTTCGTCGCGAGGGGCTGATGTGGGTGCGGGTGTAGCTGCCTTACCGCGGGAAGTCATTGATGACAGTGATGAGAGGGATCGTAGAGACGGCGAGGGCAGTATTGGGGTTGCGGGGATGGGTGAGGACCGGTCATCGACGCCTGTGGCATTTGCTGCTGATATCCGCGGGCTTTGTACTGCAGATGGCATGGGGCTACCGTGAACGCTATAAACGCCTCCAGTGCCGAATGAGTTGGGGGTAGAGTACGGTATAGGCTGTACCTGTCGACGGAAGGACTCGTAGTGGCCGCTGTTGTGGCTCCCCTTGTGACTGACTATGCCCAGTAACCGGTAGTTCTTCCGGTCTAGGAGGCCGCCGAGCGGGAGGGTTTCTGGAAACGATACCTTCGCCAAGTTCTTCGTCGAAACACTTCCAACTGCGAACACAGACCGCGAAAGGTGCAGGGCGAGTACTTTCGGGAACGATGAAATGTACATGTGTCGAGCAATCCGGCGCTTCGGGGCGTGCTTTAAATCAGGCAACTCCACGTCCTTCGGAGCCGTTTCGGGATCTTTCTCGAGGGCCTCTCGTATCCGATCAATATCTGACTCCAATTTCTCTTTCGTTTCGGCAGCCGAGGTCCGCAAAAGTTCTTGAGTCTTACTTTGTAGTGCGTGTTCTAGACGGCAGTAGTCGCATTTGAAGTCATCAATGTGTTCCACCTTGAAAATGCCATCGAGACACTTATTTAATGAGGTCGACGAGGTCTGGGGCACGTTCAAGGTCAGAGTGACGAACGTGGACACGGACGGCTTGGGCTTGAAGCCGCAGGTCAGACACTCAATCTGCGATTCGATCCGACCTTCGAAGGGGAAGCCCTCTTCGTCAATTGAGTTCTGGTCGTCTGGCGTATCCGTACTGGGCTCCTGACGGTTCACTGTCGATGCCTCTGCGGGTGTGATGTCAAACTGCTCGGCGATCTCTTCCGACCCGGAAGCAGTGTCGCCATTGACGATCGTGATTCCGCTCTTCTTTGCCAGCCGCCGTGCTTTCGCTCCGGCGTGGTACTCATCGCAGACGCGCTCGGTGATGATCTGGAGGAATTCCTGGGCATCTTGCTGTTGCCGGCTGATGCGCGTACCAAAGGCGCGTTCCAGTTCTCGAATAAACGGCTGCGGAGAAATCGTCTTCTTGTACAGCGGCCGTTCATTGAGCCCGTCCAGCACGTCTTTCATCGCATATGTGACCAGGCCCTTCTGCAGCCCCTCCAGCTTCCATGGCTTGACTGGCTTGCTCTCCAGATTCAGGCGCTCCAAATCGACATCGTAGACTTCCGGCCCGTCGAGCTTCCGCCTGTGCGTCTCTCTTATAAGATAGATGCGCAGATCCGGCAGCCCTGCGAGCGCCTGCAGGATCGAATTGATGAAGCAGTCGTTGGCCGTGTTGGTGAGCCCCACGACGCCCTTTTTGCGGCCGCTGGAGGCTTCATCGTCGAGGAAAAAGGTGGGGCCGAAGACGTAGACGAGGGTCACGGCAGCGAGCGAGGCGCCGGCGGCATAGGTGGCTATTGTGAGAGGTTTCTCTGGCATCGCGTATTGCGGTTACCTCGGGTGCGGGGACGGGCGTAGTAGTACCAGGGGTGTTGGCAAGGCGTCAGACGTGGAGAGCATTTGAAGGGCACGGCGGGTGCAGATGCGAGGATATAGGACAAGGGCAAGCAGCGACAAACAAGTCGTTCCCGCAGGCCGCCATTGTCTGACGTCTCCTTGGAGATGGTGTTGGCGGCGGCCCGCGGTCGTCCGCCATCTGGCGTTGGTTGCGAGGCTAATGCTGTTTCGGAACCTCCTCGGTGCGTGCACTTTTTTGAAGACGGCTGCAAGACCTCCACAACACCAATGGCAGCATCCGTGAGACCCTCGCTGCTCCCGCAGTGCACTGCATGTATACGGAGGGTGACGCGGCTGGGCTTCGACGCCTGGCGGCCGCAGCAGCAGGTGCGCAACAAGTCGAAGGCGGCGCGGGAAGCTGAGCGCAACATCGTCGTCAAGCTGCTGCTGGACGTCCCCCGGTTCGGACGCGCAGGTATGATGGCTGAGGATGGCCGAGGCTGCGTAGGAGAGCGCCATCTAACTGCGAGCAGGCTCTCTCATCCCAATCAACCCGGCCCAGATGCGCAATCGATGGTTTCCCTCGCGCATCGCCGACTACGTACCTGCCCAGCAATTGAAGAAGTTGAAGGCGCAGGGCGCGGACATGCAGCGCGATCCCACCTACGGCGTGCAAGCGTCGCTGGAGGAAGTGGAGGAGACAGAGGACTACTTTGCGGTGCCTAAGCAGCACTATGTGCGGCCCATTGAGGTCGAGCTGCTCAGCGTAGGCTCCACCATCACGACAGGCTATCTACATGCTAACCGGCGCAGGCGGAGCGATCCATGGAGCTCATCGACACCTTTGTAACACCCACGATCGACTTCGCACGCCAGCCCATCGAACACGACAAGGCCGACTCTCGGGCTGGAACCGGCGCATCCGGGGCGGCGGATATCCTCATGGCCGCATCCATGGCCAGCAAGCCCAAGGCATCAGCGAATGGCATCTACGGCTCCGTCTCGACGGCGGACATTGTTGCCACGATCAAGGCGGCGCTGGCCCACAACGACGAGGCGGCGCGCGTGCTGCTCTCGGAGCACGACGTGCGGTTCGTGTCCGGGCACGACGAGGACGATGCATCGCGCGTGAAGCAACTGGGCACGTTCAAGGTGGAGATCCAGGTCCCAGGCACCGCGCAGCCCCTTGTACGGAACATACGCGTTCGGGCGAAGAAGGAGGAGTGACTGCACCGTGGATAGCGACGCAGACAGAGGCCTAGATCCGAGGGTATGCCTCGGTCCGCTGTAGAAATATTTGTACGAAAAATGTATATGTCGGCTGTATCGTGGTCCGGAAAAGTGCACCCACTGATATCCCGTGAAGTCCATGGGGGAGCACGCACGACAGCCTTGCGCAGGCGGCATCCTCGCGTGTGATTGGACACTGCCACCACTCACGAGACTCGACAGTGAAGCTCCTCGGCAATACAGGAGGGTTTGCAGCGCGCGGCGTCGGGCAGACTCGGACAGGGCGACGACGCGCAGTCCCAGGCCCAGCATCGGGCGGGGGAACGAGGCCTCGACTAGCAGACTGCGCGGCCGTGAAGACAAGAGGCTCCAAGACTGCCAGAGCCTAAAACAGCGGGAAGCTCACCTCACCCCATCACGTCACCTCTCGGACAGACTTTTCTTCCATTGCACGCTCCCGCCCTTGGACTGTCCTCTCACCTGTATCCTCCCAATCGCCGGTCCCGCAATTCAGGTACGTATCAGGCCCAGCCGGAGCCATTTCCCACACCAGCTGCCTCTGCTTGCTTCTTTGTGGCTTGGAGAGACGATAAGTCGGCGTCGGCCCGGTTGTGACCCCACTACCCGTGCAGCTGAGCCACTGAATTACCCCACCTCGAGCTTTCTTCTTCCCAACACTCGCCCAGCCCAACCCTATTACCTCATAATCCGCCAGTCCCGATAAATATCTTCACCTTACTGCCCCCCGGTCCGCGACCACTCCACCACTGACTTCGCAAAAGTCAACCGATCCCGAATCCCACCCTCCACACTTCCCCAATCCGAACACTACCGACACAATGGGTGCCAAAGACGTCCTCAGCCGCAAGACCGGTGTCATCGTCGGCGACGATGTGTACGCGCTCTTCAAGCACGCCCAGAAGGAGGGCTGTACGTACACCCAAGCAGTCCCATACACCACCGAGCTGTGCTGACATGGATACCTTCCGCCAGATGCCATCCCCGCCGTCAACGCAAGTCTCCCGCCAGTTCGAATACCGGGACATGATCCTAACGAGACCAGGTTACCTCGTCCTCCACCGTCGTAGCTTGTAAGAGGGACTCCTTTGCGCCTCCACCAAGCATTGACTGACACGCTTCAGCTCTCGAGGCCGCCCGCGACAAGGGTAGCCCCATCATCCTCCAGACCAGCCAGGGAGGTGCCGCTTACTTCGCCGGTCAGTCCACCGTCCCATCCCACCGCCACCTCCACAGTGCCGCGAGTTTCCGACTTCCGTGTACCCCTCGGTCGCAAACACACACCACGCCACACCACACAACGAGGCAATTGGGGGTGGTTATATTCGAGCAGTGCTTACTTGGACATAGGCAAGGGAGTCGACAACAAGGACCAATTCGCATCGATCCAGGGTGGTACGTTCCGCCGATCCAAACACCAGTCTTCCGCATTCCCTAATCGCATCCACAGCCATTGCTGCCGCCCACTACATCCGCGCCATCGCTCCGGCCTACGGCATCCCCGTCGTTCTTGTAAGGGCACCCAGACAAGATGAGGGACTTCACGATGCTAACGTCGACCTACCAGCACACCGACCACTGCGCAAAGAAGTTGTTGCCATGGTGAGCAAGCCTACTACGCGAATTTGGCGGTGACGGTGCTAATGGTTCCAGGTTGGATGGTATGTTGGATGCCGATGAGGCATACTTCAAGGAGCACAACGAGCCCCTCTTCTCGAGCCACATGATCGACTTGTCTGAGGAATCAGTCGAGGAGAATGTCAGCACGACCGCCAAGTACCTCAAGCGCGCTGCGCCCATGGTGAGTAAACATGAAGACACGTTCTGGATCGCTTTGCTAACTCGTAACAGAAGCAATGGTTGGAGATGGAGATTGGTAGGTCGTTTCCATCTTAACTCTCTAGAGTGTGATTAACATGTATCAGGTATCACCGGAGGAGAGGAGGACGGTGTCGACAACACCTCTGTCGACAACAACTCTCTGTACACGTACGATTCAACTCCTGGACCATTCGACCATCTGCTGACGATCACAGCCAACCCGAGGACATTCTGAACATCTACCAGACACTGTCGCCCATCAGCCCGTACTTCAGCATCGCCGCCGGTTTCGGAAACGTCCACGGTGTCTACAAGCGTAAGCTAATGAGGCCGAATTACTCGAACATAGACTAACTTTAACTCCAGCTGGAAACGTCAAGCTCCAGCCCCAGCTGCTCCAGAAGCACCAGGCCTACGTCAAGGAGAAGACGAACGCCAAGGACGACAAGCCAGTCTTCTTGGTCTTCCACGGAGGCAAGTCAGTCCTATGGCTTTCTCAAAGCATACTGACGATTTCTAGGTTCTGGATCCAGCGTGGAGGACTTCCGCGAGGCCATCACCTACGGTAGGTGTTTCCATTACCGATGGCATGCAACATACTGACGTCAGCAGGTGTGGTCAAGGTCAACTTGGATACGGACTTGCAGTGGGCCTACCTTACTGGAATCAGGGACTATGTACAGTCCAAGGCCAAGTACATCGCAACGCAAGGGTGAGTTGAGGTGGTACAAACAGTGATTTGGAATCTTTACTAACCGCTTGTAGTGAGCTACTCCGGGGTCTAACTTCTTACCGTACCTGCTGTTCGTAATGCTAACCCGCCGGAAAGTGGGCAATCCTGATGGAGATGACAAGGTGAGTCTCCAAGTACAAATTGCGTGGGATACACGCTGACTTTATACGATAGCCAAACAAGAAGTACTACGATGTACGTGTTCCCTGAATCATGTGACAATCCTGCTGCTCTTATGCGTTTTTGAACGCTGGTGCACACTTGTCTAAATCCCTTCGAACGTTTGCTAACATCGTGAAGCCGCGTGTTTGGGTTCGCGAAGGTATGTTTCCCATCATCTTGCATATGATAATTACTGATTTGGTTCTCAGGCGAGAAGACCATGTCCACAAGGATCAAGACCGGTCTCGACGACTTCTATACGGCCGGCAAGGTGTAGAGTTCGAGTCTATTTCCAGCCTCGAGAGACTTAGAAATGGTGACTGTGAGGGTTCATGGTGTACGCGGGTGTCGCAATGGGGGAATGCTTCATACGGATAGATGCTTACGGGCATGGATATAAACAAATGAAACTGTTGAACGCAATTTCCTTTCATTGGCTTAATGTATATGAGCTGGTGTCTCCAGAGTTGCGACCGCAGGCTTCGACGGTTTCGCACGAAGTCGAGATCGTGCAGGGATGTAGCTTAGCGAGATCTGCAACGTGGGGCTCGGGATCATCGGCGGTGATGTCAGTCCTTGCAATTGCCATCCACCACGACTTCGGTATTGGTAAACGACCCATGGAAGTGGCAGATGCCCGGTTTGGGAAATGCAATTGCGTCATGTTTATATATCTCCGTCTCCCAGTTTCGCAACTTTATTTCCATCCCTCCTACATTCCAGACTCTACCTCACCTTCCTGAACACCTACGATCGATTGTTCAGTACTTTTCGACATACTTTTATTCTATTC